>Ga0099364_10006483_pt1 | contig 17028 bp, 9 predicted proteins | sample TergutTh196P3_FD_73070 | JGI IMG/M metagenome (GOLD analysis project Ga0099364, IMG submission 73070) | Microcerotermes parvus P3 segment gut microbial communities from Pointe-Noire, Republic of the Congo - Th196 P3 | ecosystem: Host-associated > Arthropoda: Insects > Digestive system > Gut ... | reverse complement strand
GGTCTTTATCTATGTCTTTATCTAGGTCTTTATCTAGGTCTTTATCTAGGTCTTTATCTAGGTCTTTATCTAGGTCTTTATCTAGGTCTTTATCTAGGTCTTTATCTAGGTCTTTATCCAGGTCTTTATCCAGGTCTTTATCCAGGTCTTTATCCAGGTCTTTATCCAGGTCTTTATCCAGGTCTTTATCCAGGTCTTTATCCAGGTCTTTATCGTATAGTCTCCTTATTATCGTCTGAAAACCATAATTCGAAATAAACTCAGGTTTCCCAAGACCTTTTGCCAAACACTGCTTAGTCATTTCTTCAGTACCTGTTCCCATTCGTTCAATAGTACCGTACAAGTACATTGCCTCCGCCAATAGAGGATTGGCAGGCATTGAACGGTGTGCTGTATATAATTGTTCAATAGTTAATTCGTTAGGAAAATTTCCCGGGTTCGACACTTCAAATCTGTCTGCAAAAAGCATTACCTGTACGCTGCCGTTGCTTGTGTAATCGCGATGCGCAACAGCATTTACAATCGCCTCAGTAACAGCCTGTTTCGGAATTTCATACTCCACGTCAACAGTCACGCTTTTGCTTCTGTCGCCCACATACAGGTTTATCTTGGACAACACAAAATCTGCGGCTTGTTCTATCATTTCAAAAACATCGCCCTTGTAAACTTGATACGACGGGATAGGCTTGACTTTGTCAAATCCGTGAAAATGAGCGCATCTCACTTCGGATGTAATAAAAAAACGTTGTGGTTTTTTTCCAAAAAGTAAGATGGCAGCGTTAGTTATATGCTTGCCTTTGATGAGATTTAAATGTGTTAAAACATCTTTAATATCAGAATCTTCAGTAAATGGAAACGCTCTTTTTCGATTGGCAACTCCAACAAATTTACGTATCTTTTCTTCACTCAAATCTTCAAACGAGGCTTCACGATTAAATGTAGCATCAAATGGCGTTGTACGAATTATCTCATTTTCAATCAAATAATTGACTAACGATGCATAGACAGCCGTTCTTAGTTGTTCGAGCGTGTTAAAACTTCGACGAACAATTACGCTTTCTGCCTTACGGACAAGCAAATCTACTTTAAAATCTCTCTCTTTGACGTGTTTAACATAAATCAACCGTGTTTTATGTAATTTTGTGGCTAAATCGTACTCTCTTTCAGTAGGTGAAACCCCAGCGGCATCTTCAAATCCATATTTTTCACCAAACAATCCGATGTAGATATCACTCGTTCGAACCCGTTCGAGATAAACTGTTCGTGCCGGTTGGTCTTTTGCTTCAGTGCGTTCGAAAATGAACGGCTCGAAAAATCTTCCCAACAATGCATCAGTCGTCAGATATTCAAACAAAAGTTGCCGCTCTGCCGCAAATTCCGATTGAACACTACTGATAAAGACTTTTTTTCTTTGCATTTTTCTACTTCCGGATACTCAGGATTGTAATTTTTATGCCATGTTCACGAGAAGGCGGCAAATATGGTTAATCTTAATTCTGTGTCGTCAATCAGGGTGTATTCCGGCAACTTTCCAGACAGTTTAAGGCTCTCTGTCAGTATTACAGGCACTCCTTCGCCACGCTTGTCCATAATAAAAATTCGTTTGCTGCCGGTTGCATCAAAGTTCATCGGACAACGCGCCAGCAGGGAGTTCAACAGTTCATTTCGCGACGACTGACGTAGCGCCAAGCTTTCCACAGTCATAGTGTTGGGAATACTGCCCGGAGAACTTAGCTCTAATCTGTCCGAAAAAATATGCAGTCGAATTTTTGAGCCATAAATGGAATAATCGCGGTGTGCAACAGCATTTACAATTGCTTCAAACACAGCGTTTAAAGAATATTGTGGCGTTTCTATCCTTCCCGGGTCTTTTATTGCTTTAGTTCTCATGTTGCGCTTCACAAATTTGCAGGCTTCTTTTATCTGTATATCCAAGGGACCTGAAATATCTTGCGAATCCAACTGCGATGCTGTACGGTCTACGCCATGATAGCACAATGCCTGTATATATGCGTTCGAAAGATGTTGTTCGGGAGATTCGCTCGCCATCAATATTCCGCTTATGGTCGGGTGAAGTTGATTGTTTTCGTCAAATGAAATTAATTTGAGTTTTTCAAGAAATTCAATATCGTCCACAGGCGATAGCGGCGTTTTGAAGCGTTCCCACAATTTTCTGTCTAAATCCTCATAATTAGCCCTTACTACTATTTGTTCGTCGAAACGAATTAGTCTGTTTTGGGTTCTTTGTTGAAAAAGCCTTGCCAATACCTCGGGCGGCATCTCACGTTTTGAACTCCCAATACGATAGAAGTACCCATCGGGGCTTTTATGTACAAAAATACTTCTGGGAATATCAAGCCGGATAATATTTTTTTCCCTGCTATCATCGCAAACAATGGATATCTTTCTGATACTACATTCTAACGGCGGTTTAATGAGGTCATTGGCGATGTTGCGTAACCATGTTTCCGTTAAGTCCAACTTACCTAATGGTATGCCGGTTATTTCGCGGACTTTGTCATTAACGCCAAAAACTATTGTGCCGCCGCGCGAATTTGCCATCGCCGCCATTTCGTCAGCCATGGAATTCCTGTGCGGACCGGATACCGTATTGTTCAAATATTCAACGTTTTTAAGCTCAAGAACACTGTCTTCGCCAAGAGATATTTGTTTGAGTAGTATGTCTGTTTCGTGATTCATTAAGAAAAAATTTTACCCATAACAATTTAACACTCTTTACGCGGAAAACGCACAATAAACTGTTCACCGTTCACGTCGTTTTCTAACTCCATATCCGGCTGATTGGCAAGCGCTCTGCGTATTCCGGTTCCCAAGCCGCTGTATGGTAGCGTTCTGCTGGCAAACAAGGCTATCTGATTGTTGCGAATAACCGGATTGCCGTATTTTACCTCTTCTACAGTTAGACTGTTAGGAAGCCTGCCCGGACTTATAATCTCAATCCGATTGTCAAAAATAAGTAGCCGCACCGGTGCATTCTTAAAATAATCGCGGTGAATAAGAGCATTTTGTAAAACCTCTTCTAAAGCGATAATTGAAACTTCGGGTATACCGCGCGAATTGAAACCTTGCCCGTTTTGCAGATATTTTATACAACTCTTGACATACAGCATACCTTGCTTAAAAAGTTCCGGAACAGTTCCGGTCAGGTCTTCGGGCTTGCTTTTGTAATTGCACTCGCCCATATCGTTCCCCACAAACATAACAGTTTTAATAGTAAAGGCAGGGCGCAACGATTGTGGCTCATTCCCAAAAAACAAAAGACCGGCGAGCGTCAAGTGGTTGTTGCGCATAATTTTTTTGGCTACTAATGCCTCTTCCAAGGTTAAGCCTTTTTGTTCAAAAGTCATTTCAAATTCTTTTTTGAAATACTCCGAAAAAAGCCGGATATCAAGGTCTTTTATGCTTGAATCAAAGATTTCGGTCTCGTCGGCAAGTAAATTTTTACTGCCCAATAAGCGGGCAATTTCATCATTTGAGGTAACTTTTCGTTTGTCAGAGCCATTTTTTACATAAATTGTTCCGTTTGCATCCTTATAAGGTTTTGACAACCCCTCATTAACCTCTACTACAGCAAGTTGGCTATCATCTACCGACACGGTATAAGTAGTTAGATACACCGGAGGATACACCTTTTGGGATGCAACATTCACTAACTGCTGGTTTATTTGCTGTATTTCATTGAATGAAAGACCATTAATTTTTCCCGTTTTGTCATTTACTCCAAAAATTATTATCCCGCCTTTTGAGTTGGAAAAGGCAATAAGCTCAGCAGCAAGACTATCAAGATTAGGCAATCGCTCCTTAAACTGAACTTTACTCGATTCACCGCCCGTGATGATTTTTTGAATATCCATGGTCATCGACAATTTTTTCTACTTCCGCAGTCCTCATTTTTAGAAGCGTATAGCGTTGTGTATCAACACTTTATGTGTTTAAGGTTTGAACATGCGCTCCGCGTCCGTCAGTCACATAGCTCTGTAACTGAGCGCATTTGCGGAATACACGATTCTCAATTTTTTCATGCCGCAAAGGTACAACTTTTTTTTTAACAAAAAAAAAGAATTTTAATAATTTTTCGTTTATATTAACAAAATGTTTAACTTTGCACTTTATTTTTTGAACCACAAAACTTTGTTATTGAGGTCGTATTTGTTTGTTATTGTGCTGTTTGCCGTCTTAGGCACCGGCACGGGATTAGCGCAGGATGTGGCGATGCCCGATATGACATTTCCCGTAGATACAATTGTATTTGCACCGGTGGATACAGTTGTTGTTGTCGGCGATAGTATTGGTATGGAGTTAATTGAAGTTGACCCCAATAGGGAACCGCCCTTTAAAACCCGCATAGAGTACAAGGCTACCGATTCGGTGACGTTCAATATGCAGATAAACAGGGCTTTCCTGTATTCGGAGACCCAAGTCAATTATGACGATATAGAGCTAAAAGCCCACAATACAGAGTTCGATATGACAACCCGTATTGTGTATGCCAGCGGCGGACGCGACAGCCTCGACGTATACTTTGGGGCGCCCGAATTTAAACAGGGTAGAAACGAGTTTACATCCGATTCTATGTCGTATAATTTCGATACCGGCAGAGGTATCATCCACCGTATCAGGACACAGCAAGGCGAGGGTATACTGCATGCTACCAAAGCCAAGCGTTATCCCGAGGGGCATCTGCATATCGGAGGCGGTAAATATACAACCTGTCCGGCAGACCATCCGCATTTCTACTTAGCGCTCAAAGAAGCTAAAGTAATTCCGAGCGATTTGGTGGTTTTCAGGCACGCGCACATGGTGCTGTTAGATATACCTTTATTTTTGCTGTATCTACCTTTTGGGTTTTTTCCGCAAACAGACAAGGAAGCCGTGTCGGGGCTAATACCGCCTACTGTAGGAATGGAAATCAGTCGCGGACTAAGCCTGACGGGAGGAGGATATTATTTTGCGTTCAACGACCACATAGACGCGCAGATTATGGCAGACATTTATTCCACGGGAACATGGCGCTCTACGCTCACAACACGCTACATGAAGCGGTACAAGTTTTCGGGAAACCTCAATATGAGCTACGGAGTAACAGTTTCGGGAGAAAAGGGACTTGACCAGATGCGAACAATGCAGTACTCGGCGCAGTGGTCGCACAGACAGGACGCAAAAGCAAATCCGTACAACAGTTTTCAGGCAAGCGTAAATTACAGCACCAGCTCGTATGACAGAGAATTTAACTACACAAATTCTACATTATTATATAATAACTCAAAAAACTCAAGTATTTCATTTTCGCGAAGATGGCCCAACACGCCGTTCCATTTTTCGACCAACGCCAGAGCAAATCAGGTATCAACAACGGGAAATACGGTTATTGATTTTCCAAATTTTACCTTCCGAATGGACAGAATTTTCCCGTTCAGAAGGAAAGAAGCAGTTGGTAAAGCAAGATGGTACGAAGACATAGCGCTGCAATACGACGCAAACCTGCAAAACACGATTTCGGGACAAGAAGACGACCTGTTTAGCGACTATAATATTAGAAACATGAAAAACGGGTTTCAGCACCGCATACCGTTCTCAATAAACTTTAAAGCGCTGAGGTTCTTCAATATTACGCCTTCGGTAAATTATACCGGCGTATTGTATGGCAGCCAGATTAGAAAAGAATTTATTCCCGATTCGATTGACCACAGAACCGGGGTAATTGCGGTAGATACTATACGCGGACTGAGTTACGCTCATGCCTTGTCGCCAAGCCTCTCAGTTTCTATGACGCCAAAGTTTTTCCTGATGAACCAATATGGTCCCAACTCCAAAGTGGAGGCTATACGAACGGTTATTTCGCCAAATATAGGCGTCAGTTATATTCCCGACCTGAGCCGTTTTTTCGATTATTACAGGACAATAGATGTTCAAGAGGGTAGACAGCCCCATAGGTATTCAATTTTTGAGGGGCAAGGGACATTCGGCACACCGGCAGCTCCGGGACAAAGCGGCTCGGTTAATCTCGGTATTAACGGAAATATAGAAATGAAGGTGCGCTCAACAGACAGCCTCGCACAGTCAAGAAAAATAAAACTGCTTAATAACATCAGCGCCTCAACAAGATACAATATTTTTGCCGATTCGATGAACCTCAGCAACATAAGCCTGTCGGCAAACACGACACTCTTCGGATTGAACCTCACCGCAAGCGGAGCAGTAGACCCATACCGGCTTACCCCGGAGGGAACAAGAATAAACCAATACGGACCCAGACTGACAAACGTGAACTTCAACACCGGAATTTCGTTGCCACTAAACAGAAATGAAACCAGAGACAGAGACCCAAATGACGAGTATGCATATTTTGACGTGCCCTGGAACCTGAACTTCAGCTACGGACTGAACTATTCTAAACCACGCTTCGACGGACAGTTCACTCAAACTCTCTCATTTTCAGGAAACATAAGCTTCACAAAAAACTGGTCGCTAAATTTCTCATCATCCTACGATTTCGAAGCAAGAAAAATTGCATATACGTCTGCAAGCATTACCAGAGACCTGTGTTGCTGGGAAATGAGCCTGAGCTTCTCGCCTTTCGGAGTACACAAATTTTATTTCTTCAAAATTAATGTGAAATCAAATACACTCAGAGACCTCAAATACGAAAGAAGAAAAAGCGCAAGAGATTTTTCAAGAGAAGGGTGGTGAGATAAGAATGAAGAGTGAAGAATGAAGAATGAAGAATGAAGAGTGAAAATCGGAAATCAAAAATCGGAAATCAAAAATCAAAAATCGAAAATAAAAAATCAAAAATCGAAAATCAAAAATGCTGCCACCGTTTTTTCATCAGACCCCGTTCTTCAGGCTACTGCTGCCGTTCATTGCAGGCATTGTTTTTGGTTTTTACTTTGAAGCGCCGGTAAAATACTATATAATTATATGTATATTTTTGATGGTTGTCATGGGCGTCTTTTTGTGGAAATGGAAACGGCGTCTGGGGTGGCTGCATGGTGCGGTTTTGAACTTGTTTTTATTTTTTGCCGGAGTTTGTTCTGTTGCTTTGCGGGCTTTTGAGCCAGTGCAGACTTCAGAAACGGGCGTCTGGTTAGTTGTTGTGGAAGAGCCGCCGGTGGAAAGAACAAATTCGATGAGAGCTACCGTGCGCGTGAAGGCTGACGAGCATGACGTAGCCCGCGACGAGCGTGTTATGACGTATTTCCGCAAGGACAGTATGTCGCGCCTTATAAGACAAGGCGACATGCTGGTGATAAATGCCACGCTAAATCCGGTTACAAATGCCGGCAACCCATACGAATTTGACTATAAGGCATATTTGGCGCGTCGACAAGTCGGTAGAAGCGCATTTGTGGAAAGCGAACGTTGGCAACATTTAGACAGCTACGCGCAAAGTCCGCTGTTCAACTTCTCAAACCGGATACGCAACAACCTGCTTGACATACTCAGACGCTCGGGCTTGAGTGGCAATGAATTAGCAGTAGTTTCGGCGCTAACGTTAGGCTACAGAGCCGACCTGGACGATGAACTGCGACGAGCATACTCTGTGTCGGGAGCTATGCACGTACTTGCGGTTTCGGGGCTGCATGTAGGTATTGTGTACATGGTGCTGAATACAATTTTGCTGCTGTTTCCCTTCCTGAAACGCGCAAAATGGCTGAGAGCAATAATTCAACTGTCGGCATTATGGCTGTTTGCCTTAATAACCGGACTGTCGCCGTCGGTAATGCGCGCCGCCACAATGTTTTCGTTCATTGCAGCCGGCAATGCGCTACACAGACGGGCATACATCTATAACAGTATTGCAGCATCGGCGTTCATTTTGCTGATGGTAAACCCAAACAATCTGCTCGAAGTGGGATTTCAGTTCTCATACATGGCTGTCATAGCGATAGTTTTCCTGCATCCGCTGATATACGGATTGGTATCGTTCAAAAATATTGTGGCGGACAAGGCGTGGAACTTGGCTTGTGTTTCCATTGCAGCGCAAACCGGAGTGGCGCCATTAGCGATGTATTATTTTCATCAGTTCCCGACATATTTTGTTTTTACAAACTTTATTGTTATTCCGGCGGCGTCGGTGATTATTTATGGCGCTGTGTTGCTGTTTGTTATATCGCCCGTTAAGGTCGTGTTCGAATTATTTGGGTGGCTGTTTGACAAATTTATGTATGCTGTCAATTTTATGATTTTTTTTATCGAAAAATTGCCCGGCAGCGTCATCACACAAATACGTTTTGCACAATGGGAAATAATTTTAGCATACGTTCTGATAGCCGGCGCCGGAGCATGGATGCTGACAAAACACAAGGTAGCCTTTTTTGCGATGCTTGTCGCAACAGTATTCTGGGCAGCGGGCGCAACAATCAGAACCGCAAACGAGCTGCAACGACAACAATTGATTGTATACAACTCGCAAGGTAACAGTCTGTTGCAATTTGTGAACGGACATGAAAATACTGTCTTTTATGCCGCCCGCAGCGAAACCTTCAATGCAGCCGGTTTCCTGAATAATCAGCTCACAGCCATGCAACTCGCACATGGAACTTACATCCCGCTCGATTGGGCGCTTAGGACTGAAAACGAAACGTTATTCAGCGATGAAAACTTTATACAGTTTGCCGACAAAAGATTAGTAATTTTTACCCGCGACATGCCCCCGCAAAACGCCGGACAGCACGCTATCAACACTGATATAGCATTACTGACCCAAAACGTCAACGCCCAAATATCTCAAATAGTACAGACCTATAACCCTGAAATCATTGTCATAGACGCATCAAACACGCGGTCGAGAATAGAGCGCTGGGAAAAAGAAGGCGAGGCGGCAGGCGTAAAGCTTCACAGAGTAGACAGAGACGGAGCCTTCGTGATCAGGAAATAATTTACGACTATTGCTCATCCTCTAACCATCTGCTCAACAGCTCATTACCCTCAGCATGGTTTGGATTTATTGCCAGCACCTCGTTTTCGAGCGTATTTATCGCCATGTCTCGGTTGCCTTCGTCGTAGAATCTTTTTGCCGTTTCGATGCCTTCCGTTTCAGCTGCTTCGATTTTTATCTGCAATTGAGCGATGCGGGGCTCCATGTTGGGCAATAGCAATTGCAGATTATGCTCGTCTATTGTTTCCTTAGCCTGCTGAAAGTTTTCCAAAGACGGCATCCATGTTCTTCTGTCGGTTTCCGAAAAAAGCGCGTCGCCCTGCTCTATCAGATTTATACTTTCGCGCAACTTAGGATTTTCTTTTGTCCCTGACAAGCCAACAATAAATCCGGCACACAAGCCTATTATCAGCGTTATGACAACAGAAACCCAAAAATATGCCTTACTTTGTTTTTTGGGCTGTCGGTCGGGACGTTCGTGCATGTCGGTCTCTACGCAATAGTCCGTGTCGGGCGCCCATACCGCCGAAATGTTGGGCAAAAGCAAACAGGGCATCTGCTCAAAAGCCTCGTAGTGTATACCCTCGTTTTCTGCTCTGTTGGTATACACTTTTATCGCTACCAGCAAGCCGGTCTGCAGGTCGTCAGCAAGCCAAACCTCAGCGTACTTGTAACGCTCCAGCAACCGCACTATCCAATAACGGTCATCCTCGCCAAAATAGGCGTTTTCTCTTATCTCGTACTTAACCATTTTCGTTTTTCGATTTTTTATTTCAGAGTGCAAAGTTACGTTTTTTTTTGCAAATTAAAAAAAAAATATTAATTTTGCGGCGTTATTTTTTTTTTGAAAAATGGATAAGAGTATTAAAAAGGTTATCGTATTAGGTTCGGGCGCCCTCAAAATAGGCGAGGCAGGAGAGTTTGATTACTCCGGCTCACAAGCATTAAAAGCATTGCGCGAGGAGGGCGTGTATACGGTACTTATAAATCCGAACATAGCCACAGTGCAAACATCAGAAGGCATTGCCGATAAGATATATTTTCTTCCGGTAACGCCTTTTTTCGTTGAAAAGGTGATAGAACGCGAAAAACCCGACGGCATTTTATTAGCGTTTGGCGGACAGACAGCCCTGAACTGCGGCATTGGGCTCTTTAAGGCAGGCGTGTTTGAAAAATATAATGTGCGCGTATTGGGAACACCCGTGCAGGCGATTATGGACACAGAAGACCGCCAACTGTTTGTTCACAAGTTGAACGAAATAAACGTGAAGTCGCCACGCAGCATCGCCGTAGAAGACATCGATGCAGCCGTAGAAGCAGCCGAAAAACTCGGCTTCCCTATAATCGTCAGGGCAGCATTCGCGCTGGGTGGGTTAGGTAGCGGATTTTGCGGAAACGTAGACGAACTGCGAACATTAGTAGCAAAATCGTTCACATATTCAAATCAGGTTCTGGTAGAGGAGTCGATAAAGGGCTGGAAAGAAATAGAATACGAGGTGGTGCGTGACAAATATAACAACTGTATCACGGTGTGCAACATGGAAAATTTTGACCCCATGGGCATACATACGGGCGAAAGTATTGTAGTGGCGCCCACGCAAACGCTAAACAACCGCGAAGTGCAGATGCTGCGGCAGGTTTCGATAAACATAGTCAGACACGTGGGAATAGTGGGCGAATGTAATGTGCAGTTTGCATTAGACCCATACTCGGAAGAATATCGTGTGATAGAGGTCAATGCACGTCTGTCGCGCTCAAGCGCATTAGCGTCAAAGGCGACGGGATATCCGTTAGCGTTCGTTGCCGCTAAACTTGCGTTAGGCTACGGACTGCACGAACTGAAAAACTCCATAACCAAAACAACAACAGCATTTTTCGAGCCTTCGCTTGACTATATAGTTTGTAAAATTCCGCGCTGGGATATGAACAAATTTCACGGCGTGTCGAAAGAACTCGGCTCGTCGATGAAGAGCGTGGGCGAGGTGATGGCAGTTGGACGCACTTTCGAAGAAACGATGCAGAAAGGGTTGCGAATGATAGGACAGGGAATGCACGGTTTTGTTGGGAATACAGCCCTGAAGGTAGACGACATCGAAAAGGAACTGACAAACCCGACAGATATGCGTATATTCGCCATCAGCAAGGCTTTCGACCAGGGATACACGGTAGACAGGATACATGACCTGACAAAAATTGACAAGTGGTTCCTGCACAAGTTGAAAAAAATAAACGACCTGAAAGACGAATTAGAAAAATATAACAACATTAGCGAACTTCCTGACGCTTTGGTACTTGATGCCAAAAAGAACGGATTTTCGGACTTCCAGATAGCGCGTTTTGTATTCAAACCCGACGCCAGCGAAATAGTAAAATATTTATTAGCCGTGCGCAATCATCGCAAGTCGCTTGGTATCACGCCGTTTGTGAAGCAAATAGACACGCTTGCAGCAGAATATCCGGCGCAGACCAATTATTTATATATGACCTATCACGGCTCGGAACATGATGTTGATTTTGAGAACGATGGACGCTCGGTGATAGTTCTGGGCTCGGGAGCATACCGCATCGGAAGTTCGGTAGAGTTTGACTGGTGCAGCGTTAACGCTATCAGTACAATCCGCAAGGAAGGTTTTCGCTCGATAATGATTAACTATAATCCCGAAACGGTTAGTACTGACTACGATACGTGCGACAAACTGTATTTTGACGAACTGACTTTCGAGCGGGTTATGGATATCATTGATTTAGAGCAACCAAAGGGCGTTATTATTTCTACGGGCGGACAAATCCCAAACAATCTGGCAATGCGTCTGCACAGTCAGAATGTTCCTGTTTTGGGTACGTCGCCCGAGTCCATCGACCGCGCCGAAAACCGCCACAAGTTCTCTATGATGTGCGATATGCTTAAAATAGACCAGCCCAAGTGGAAGGAAGTGTCGAGCATGGAGGAGATTTTCAAGTTTGTAGACGAGGTGGGCTATCCGTTGCTGATACGTCCGTCGTATGTACTTTCGGGCGCTGCGATGAACATAGTGAGCAACCGCGACGAACTGTGCGATTATTTAGAACTGGCAGCAAATGTATCAAAGCAGCATCCGGTGGTCGTTACCGAATTTTTGGAGAACGCCAAGGAAATAGAGATGGACGCAGTAGCCTGCAATGGCGAATTAGTAGCCTACGCTATGTCAGAGCACGTTGAATTTGCCGGCGTGCACAGCGGCGATGCTACAATAGTGTTCCCGCCACAAAAACTGTATTTCGAAACAGTGCGCCGCATCAAGCGCATAACCAAAAAAATAGCAAAAGAGATGAACATCTCCGGTCCGTTCAACATTCAGTTTTTGGCGCGCGACAATGATATTAAGGTTATCGAATGTAACTTGCGCGCTTCGCGTTCTATGCCGTTTGTAACTAAGGTATTGAAGGTCAATCTAATAGAAATAGCTACCCGCGTTATGCTTGGTTTGCCTGTCGAGCCGTTGGATAAATCGACGTTCGACCTTGATTACATTGGTATAAAGGCTTCACAATTTTCGTTTGCGCGTCTTCTGAAAGCCGACCCTGCGCTTGGCGTTGAGATGGCGTCTACGGGCGAGGTAGGCTGCATAGGCGACGATTATTACGAAACGCTGCTCAAATCGATGCTTTCGGTGGGTTATCGTTTCCCCGGAAAGAACCTTTTGATGTCTACCGGCACAATGCGCGACAAGGTAGAACTGCTTGAACCGGCGAGCATGTTAGTAGAAAAAGGGTATAAAATTTTTGCTACGCACGGCACAGCAAAATTCTTGGTAGAGAACGGCGTAGAAGCCACTCCGCTTGCGTGGCCAGACGAAGACCGGCAACCCAACGTGTTAGACTACCTAAAGAACAGAAAGGTAGACATGGTAATAAACATACCTAAAAACCTCTCTAAAAGCGAATTGACCAATGATTATACTATACGTCGCAGCGCCGTTGATTTCAACATACCGCTGATAACCAACGCCCGCCTTGCAAGCGCCTTCCTTACTGCTATATGCAAGATTGGAGTAGAGGATATTAAAATTAAGAGCTGGTGCGAGTATTAAGACAGTTAGGGGATACACTGATTGGACTGATTGAGCTGAGCATCACGGATTTTTTTGGGAAGGTAATTTTGTTTATGAACTACAAAAAAATATTCAAAAAATCCGTGCAAATCATTCCAATCCGTCTAATCCGTGTATCCCCAAAAACGAATGTAAAAAATATATTTACAAAAAATTTTTTTTTTCAAAGAAAAATACTAACTTTGCCGCCTCAAATCGTTTCTTGACTTTTTGAGTTGGAAACGAGGCGGAGAGTTTTTTGAACAAGCATTCTTGTTACTGGAAAATTTGGCGATTAGATAGTAGCACGCAAGTATATTAGTATCAAAACATTGATTAACAGAAATAAATGAGGAAGAAGGAGAAGGAACTTCGTCGAACACTTGATGAGATGCTTGCCGAGCATGAAGAGATGAAAAAGTTGAAAGAGGCTGATGATGTAAAGCATGACGAATTGGCGCAATTTCGTAACGCTATATACCAGACCAACTATGTAATTGAATTATCGCCGCAAGGAATAATCACGAGCGTTAACCAAAATCTTCTGACGCTTTGGGGTGTCAAGGAAGATGTGTTTGTGGGTAAACACTATACAGCTTTTGTCCGCGAAAAGATGTTTTTGACTGTATGGAACGATTTGCTGAAAGGCAAACTGCGCGAAGATGTGCGTTCTGTGACCATTCCCGATGGTAAAACCATTACCTTCCGCCACAAGTATATGCCAATCTGCGACAAAAACAGAAAATTAGTGAAGGTCAAGTTGTTAGCCTTTCCGGTTTAATTTTCCTTACATTATCATCCTATCTCACTATCATTCCATTGTTTAGTCCTTCCTCAGGCACAACAAATACTAATTTACCATCCGCATCCTCTGCAAGCAAAACCATACCCTGCGATTGTATTCCACGCAGGTTGCGCGGCGCGAGGTTAGCAAGTACGCAGACCTGCTTTCCGGGGAGTTCGTCGGGATTGAAATATTTAGCAATGCCCGAAACTATAGTTCGCTTGTCGGCGCCCGTGTCTATCAGCAGTTTAATCAGGCTGTCTGTTTTAGGCACGCGCGAAGCTTCTAAAATTGTTCCAACGCGGATGTCCATCTTCGAAAATTCGTCGTAACTGACGTCCGGTTTTACGGGTTGTACCGACGGCGCGCTCGTATCTGCTGCGTTTGCTTTTTTAGTGTCGAGCAAACGTTGTACCTGTTTTTGAATAGGCTCGTCCTCAATCTTTTCGAACAACAGGAACGGGTCGCCAAGTTTATGACCGGCTTCCAGTAAATTGTCTTTTCCGATGCAATCCCATTGTGTTGGCGGCATTTGCAGCATTTCCTTAAGTCGCGTCGAGGTGAACGGCAGGAACGGTTCTGACAGCAACGCCATGTTTGCCGCCAATTGCAACGCTATGTTCAAAATCGTCTTTACGCGCTTTTCGTCTGTTTTGACAAGCTTCCATGGCTCGGTGTCGGCTAAATACTTGTTTCCCAGCCGCGCCAAGGTCATAGCCTCTTTCAAGCCTTCGCGGAAGCGAAAATGTTCAAGTGCATTTTCTACATTAGCTCGTATAACGGCTATTTCAGCCAATGTTTCACGGTCATAGTCAGTCAATTCAGTTATTTCGGGCACAACACCTTCGAAAAATTTCTGCGTAAGCACTAATGCGCGGTTCACAAAATTTCCGTAGATTGCCACAAGTTCGTTGTTGTTGCGGTCTTGAAAATCTTTCCACGTGAAGTTGTTGTCCTTTGTTTCCGGGGCGTTTGCCGTTAGTGTATAACGCAATACGTCTTCCTTTCCGGGGAAATCGTCTAAATATTCGTGCAGCCAGACAGCCCAATTATTCGTGGTTGATATTTTTTCGTTTTCAAGGTTCAGGAACTCGTTGGCAGGCACGTTTTCAGGAAGTATAAAAGTGCCTTCTGCCTTAAGCATCATCGGGAAGATAATGCAGTGGAAAACGATATTGTCTTTGCCGATGAAGTGCAAAAGCTTGCAGTCGTCTGATTTCCAATAGTCTGTCCATGTGTCGGGCAACAATTCCTTTGTGTTTGAAATGTATCCTATTGGCGCGTCGAACCACACGTATAGCACTTTTCCTTCTGCTCCTTCAACGGGCACTGGTATTCCCCAGTCTAAATCACGTGTCACTGCTCGCGGCTGCAAGCCCATGTCTATCCACGATTTGCACTGTCCGTACACGTTGCTTTTCCATTCCTTGTGTCCTTCCAAAATCCATTCCTTCAGATATGGTTCGTAATCGTTCAGAGGCATGTACCAGTGTTTTGTTGGTTTCATCACTGGCGCAGAGCCGCTTAGGGTCGAGCGCGGATTTATCAGGTCGGTGGCGTTGAGCGATGTGCCGCATTTTTCGCACTGGTCGCCGTAAGCGCCCTCGGCGTTGCATTGCGGACACGTGCCGGTGATATAGCGGTCGGCAAGAAACTGTCGTGCTTCCTCGTCGTAGTATTGCTCGCTTTCTTTTTCTATGAATTTACCGGTATCATACAGTTTCCTGAAAAAATCAGAAGCTGTTTGGTGGTGTATCTTCGATGTGGTGCGCGAATAAACGTCAAACGAAATTCCGAAGCGCTCAAATGACGTTTTTATCAGCGCGTGAAACTTGTCTACAACGTCCTGGGGCGTCACTCCGTCTTTACGCGCCTTCAGTGTGATAGGCACTCCGTGTTCGTCGCTGCCGCCAATAAATTTGACGTCGCGTCCGCGCAAACGCTGATAGCGAACATAAATATCGGCAGGAATGTATACTCCCGCAAGGTGACCTATATGAATACCGCCGTTAGCGTAGGGCAACGCGGTAGTAACTAAATATCTTTTAAAATCTTTCATTGCTTTTTTTTTACAAAGTTACGAAAAAAAATAATAGTAAAAAAATGTCCGGTCATTTTTTTTCAATTTTTTTTTCAATTTTCATTGTTCATTCTTCACTACAAGGTCTGCTAATGCAATTGCTGCCGCTGCTTCAACTACGGGCGGCATACGAAGCGCTATGCAGCAGTCGTGTCGTCCTCCTGTTTTGAGTTCGCACATTTCGCCTGTTTTGATGTTTATTGTTTGCTGTGGCATCGCTATGGAAGATGTCGGCTTCACTGCAACGCGGAAAACAACGGGGTTTCCGTTTGTTATTCCTCCGTTTATACCTCCGGCATGGTTTGTGGCTGTTTTGCCGTCGGCGCCGGTGAATGTGTCATTGTGGCTGCTGCCGGTCATTCGGGCTGCGTCAAAACCTGCTCCAAACTCGATACCCTTTACAGCAGGTATGGCAAACACGATATGCGCTATGAGCGATTCGACGCTATCGAAAAACGGCTCGCCTAATCCCACGGGAAGTCCTTGGGCTATACATTTAATAATACCTCCTGCAGAATTGCCCGTAGCAACACATTTTTCCATAATATCTTCCCATTGCGCACTACCGCCTATTTCGCATATATTAGCCGACACGGTTGCGGGGGCAATAATTTTTTTTGCCACTACCCCGGCTGCTACCAGCCCTACGGTAAGCCGACCGGAAAAATGTCCACTACCGCGATAGTCAGCAAAGCCTTTGTATTTTACTGCGGCGACAAAATCAGCATGTCCCGGTCGGGGTATTTCGTTAAATTGCGAATAGTCTCCCGAGCGGGTATCAGTGTTTTCAAACAAAATAACTATCGGAGCTCCGGTAGTGAAACCATTGAACAAGCCGCTCATAATCTTAGGCTTGTCGGGTTCTGTGCGTGCGGTAGTTCCTTTTTTTCCTGCGCGTCGTCGCGCAAGGTCTGTTTCAAAATCAGCTTCAGCGAGCGCTATACCCGGCGGACAGCCGTCAACGCATATACCCGCGCACTGACCGTGCGACTCGCCGAAAATGTGAACGCGAAAAAGTCTACCAAAAGAGTTCATAGCTTCAATTATCAGTATTAGTAAGTTTTTTAAATAGCGATTCGGGAAAAACTGCCTGAGCTACTTTTCCGATTGGCTTGTACAAGTATGTTTGATTGAGAGTTTCAGCCTTCACGAAATCTCTCTTGTCATTTATTCTGTTGAACATCAAAATAAT
>Ga0099364_10006482_pt1 | contig 17028 bp, 16 predicted proteins | sample TergutTh196P3_FD_73070 | JGI IMG/M metagenome (GOLD analysis project Ga0099364, IMG submission 73070) | Microcerotermes parvus P3 segment gut microbial communities from Pointe-Noire, Republic of the Congo - Th196 P3 | ecosystem: Host-associated > Arthropoda: Insects > Digestive system > Gut ... | reverse complement strand
GCAGCTCCCGCGCCCCTGTATTAGGGCGTGTTCCCACTACCGCTCAACGCCCGCCTTTTGGCTGATTTTGCGCCATCCGTCGTTAAAAATTCTTGAAATACGCCCAGTATTCCTGCGAATTTTTGCCTAGGCTGGCACAAAGTCCGCTCAAAACCTGGGCATTTCGGATAGTGGGAACACGCCCTAGTAAGCCTTACCCCAAACAACCATGCTATCCGCGGATTCACCGCAGCAGGCGCATGTACGGTCGATTTCCTCCTGCTCAAACGGGATACAGCGCGACGTAAGCCCGGCTTTCTCCTTTATGGCAAGCTCGCATTCCAGCTTGCCGCACCACATCGCCTTGATATACCCCGTGTGCTTCCCGGAGATTTCCGCCATCTCGCCTGTCGTCTTGGCGGTAAACGTCCTTGCCTTGCGGTTTTCGGCGGCTTTATCGTAAATCGCCTGCTTGTATTCCAAGAGAATCCTCCCGATTTCGGCTTCAAGCTCCTGTAAACCCACAAAATATTTCCGGCGGTTGTCACGCCGCACGATCACGCATTTATCCTCGGCAATGTCGCGTGGGCCAAGCTCCAGGCGCAGCGGCACGCCCTTCATCTCGTATTCCGCGTATTTCCACCCGGCGGAGTTGTCGGAATCGTCAAGCTTCACACGGTAGGATGCCGCGCGAAGGCGCTCCGCGACCTTGTTAGCGGCTTCGAGTACGCCCTCCTTGTGCTGTGCGACGGGAATTACCGCAATCTGGATTGGCGCGACGTCCGGCGGCAGGACAAGCCCGTTGTCGTCGCCGTGCGTCATGATGATGCCGCCAATGATTCTCGTGCTCATGCCCCAGCTTGTCTGGTGCGGGTACTGCTGCGTGTTGTCCCTGCCTTGGAACGCGATATCGAACGCCTTTGCGAAGCCGTCGCCGAAATAATGCGACGTGCCGGATTGCAGCGCCTTGCCGTCGTGCATCATCGCCTCTATCGTGTAGGTCGAAACGGCTCCCGCGAATTTTTCCTTGTCGGTTTTTTTACCGCGCAAAACCGGTATTGCCAAGCTGTTTTCGCAGAAATCGGCGTAAACCTCAAGCATCTGGCGCGTTTCGGCTTCCGCTTCCTCCGCGGTCTCGTGGAGCGTGTGCCCCTCCTGCCACAAAAATTCGGCTGTCCTAAGGAACGGGCGCGTCGTTTTCTCCCACCGCATGACGCTGCACCACTGATTATACAGCTTCGGCAAATCGCGGTACGAGTTTACGATATGCGAAAAATGCTCGCAGAACAGCGTTTCCGACGTCGGGCGTATACAAAGCCGCTCCGTCAGCTTTTCGCTTCCGCCGTGCGTGACCCACGCGACCTCCGGCGCGAAGCCCTCCACATGGTCTTTTTCTTTTTGCAGAAGGCTTTCGGGGATCAAAAGCGGCATACTCACGTTTTCGTGGCCGAGCCGTTTGAATTCCGCGTCAAGGATGCGCTGGATATTTTCCCAGATTGCGTACCCGTACGGCCTGATAATCATACAGCCGCGAACGGGCGAATAATCCGCAAGCTCCGCCTTTTTCACAATATCCGTGTACCATTTGGCAAAATCAACGTCCATCGACGTGATTGCCTCAACCATTTTTTTCTGTTCCGCCATGCATTTCCTCTCCTTTACAGAGGAAATTATAACACAAAAGCGACTTGCAAGGCAAGTCGTAAGCGGCGAAGCCGCGTGCGGCGCGCAGCGCCCGCCTTTTGATGTTTCAAGGTTCCGGGGCGCCCGCTCGAAATCTCTGATTTCGCAAGCGGGTCGGGTTCTTATAACACAAAAGCGACTTGCAAGGCAAGTCGCAAGCGGCGAAGCCGCGTGCGGCGCGCAGCGCCCGCCTTTTGATGTTTCAAGGTTCCGGGGCACCCACTCGAAATCTCTGATTTCGCAAGCGGGTCGGGTTCTTATAACACGGTAAATAAAATTTTACAACCAATCGTATTGACATTTTTTTGAAATATGATATATTTTGAATTGCTGTCTTTATTATTCCGAAAGTCATGTCTTTACGGAATAATAATTCTGGGTCGCCGCAGGACTTTTGCGGCAACAATCAAAGGGGGATGTATAGTTGGAAGAAAACATCGTAGTATCGCTTAAAAACATAGCTGTTGATTATGACGGGGAACGCGTCCTGAACGGAATTGATCTTGACATCCGCGATAAGGAGTTCGTCACGTTTTTAGGCCCATCGGGCTGTGGAAAAACGACGACTCTCCGGATTATCGGCGGGTTTGTCGAGGTCGGCAAGGGGGACGTTTTTTTTGACGGAAAACGCATAAACGATTTGCCTCCCCATAAGCGAAAGGTCAACACCGTATTCCAGAAATACGCGTTGTTCCCGCATTTGAACGTATATGAAAATATAGAATTTGGGCTTAAAATCAATAAAGTCCCGGAGCCGGAACGCCGCGAAAGAATCAAGGAAATGCTCAAGCTTGTCAATCTCATGGGGTTTGAAACCCGCGGGGTGAACCAGCTTTCGGGCGGGCAGCAGCAGCGCGTGGCAATCGCGCGGGCGCTGATTAACCGTCCCCGTGTCCTGCTGCTTGACGAACCGCTCGGCGCGCTTGACTTAAAGCTGCGCAAGGAAATGCAGGTTGAGCTTAAGCGCATCCAGCAAAGCATGGAAATCACGTTCATTTACGTAACCCACGACCAGGAGGAAGCCCTTACGATGAGCGACCGCGTCGTCGTAATGAAGGACGGTGAAATCCTGCAAATCGGCACGCCGCAGGATATCTACAACGAGCCTGTAAACGCCTTTGTCGCCGATTTTATCGGCGAGAGCAACATCCTGCCGGGGATTATGAAAAAGGATTTCGTGGTGGAGTTCGCGGGCCATGTGTTCGACTGTGTCGACAAAGGCTTCGGCGAAAACACGGAGGTGCAGGTCGTCGTGCGCCCCGAGGATGTAAAGGTCGTCGGTTACGATGACGGCCCGATTGACGGCATCGTCGAATCCGTTATCTTCAAGGGTGTGCATTACGAAATGACGGTCGATTCCCACGGCTTTAAATGGCTCATCCACTCGACGCGGAAAGAGGACACCGGCAAAGTCATCGGCATGGATATCCTGCCCGACGACATCCACATCATGCACGTGGAGGAGGAGTAAGCCTTGAAGAATAAATCCTCCGCTTTTCCCTACGGCATCTGGATGGTCATCTTTATCGTCCTGCCGCTCGTACTCGTGGGATACTTTGCGTTTACCACGTCCGAAGGCGTGCCGACGATGGAAAACATCTCAAGGGTCGGCGAATTTGCCCCCGTGCTGATGCGCTCCATCTGGTTTGCCATCGTTGCCACGGTCATATGTCTTTTCATCGGGTATCCGCTCGGGTACTTGATTTCGCGCGGCTCCGGCAGCCGTCGGCGCACGCTTTTGATGCTGATTATCCTGCCGATGTGGATGAACTTTTTGCTGCGCACATACGCGTGGATGACGCTTCTTGAAAACAACGGCTTAATCAACCGCTTTTTAGGGGTTTTCGGCATCGGGCCGTTCGAGATGATAAACACCTCGGGCGCTGTGATTCTCGGCATGGTATACAATTACATGCCGTTTATGATTTTGCCGCTGTATGCGGTAATGACGAAAATTGACAGTACGACCCTTGAAGCCGCGCAGGACCTTGGCAGCGATTTCGTCACCACGTTTACGAAGGTGATTCTGCCGCTTTCCATGCCGGGTGTAAAAACCGGTATCATTATGGTGTTTGTACCGAGTGTATCTACTTTTATTATATCGCGTATGCTTGGCGGCGGCGGCAACCTGCTGATAGGCGACCTGATTGAGCTTCAATTCCTCGGCAATGCGTATAACCTGAACCTTGGCGCCGCAATCTCGCTTGTGCTTCTGGTGATTGTATTATTATGCATGAGCCTGCTAAATCAATTCGGCAACGAAGAGGAAATGGAGGGCGCGCTGCTTGACAAGTAAAATGAAATGGTACGCCAAGACGTACATCAGCGTTATCATCGCGTTTTTCTATATCCCGATCCTCGTTATGATTACCTATTCGTTTAACGAAAGTAAATCCCGGACTTATTTCACAGGCTTTACCCTTGATTGGTACAAGCGGCTTTTCGCAAACGATTTGATCATAACCTCCCTTCAAAACACGCTGCTTATCGCGCTTGTCGCCTCGGTTGCGGCCACGGTAATCGGCACCGCGGCGGCAATCGGCCTTTCCAATATGAACAAATGGCTGAAATCGGTTATGTTAAACTTCACATACCTGCCCATCATCAACCCGGAAATCGTGACCGGCGTTTCGTTCATGCTGCTGTTTGTGTCGATGCAGGCGTTTATCGAGCGCTTAAACTCGTCGCTCGGCACCGCAATCCCTATGCTGGAATTCGGGCATACAACCCTGATTTTGGCGCATATCACATTTTGCCTGCCGTATGTCATCTTAAACGTCATGCCAAAGCTCCGCCAGATGGACAAAAACATTTACGAAGCGGCGCGCGACCTTGGCTGCAACGAATGGCAGGCGTTTTACAAAATTATAGTGCCCGACGTCATGCCCGGTATTATCGCGGGGTTTTTGACCTCCGTCACTCTATCGCTTGACGATTTTGTCGTCAGCTATTTTGTAGTAGGCCCGACGTCCCAGACGCTGCCCATCACCATATTCTCCATGACGCGGCGCAGGGTAAGCCCCGAAATCAACGCACTTTCCGCGATTATTTTCGTCGTCGTGCTGCTTGTGCTGTTACTTGTGAATTTTTACGATATACGGCGCGAAAAGCACCAGCAAAAACGCATGGAGGTAAGAAGCCGTGCGTAAATTGTTTATACTGTTACTGATGTGTTTTGTCTGCTTACTGCTATCATTACTCGCATACGCCGAGCTGGAGGAGCTTGCCGCGGGCGAGGATTATTACATGCGTTTTATGGGGCAGGGAATCTCAATAAACGTGTATAACTGGGGCGAGTATATCTCCGACGGCAGCGACGATACGTTGAACGTCAACGCGGAGTTCGAGGCTTTGACCGGTATCCGCGTGTATTACTCCACATACGCCACGAATGAGGAGCTTTACTCGAAGCTCAAGGGCGGCGGCGCAAGCTACGACGTCATCATCCCGTCGGACTATATGATAAGCCGCATGATTAGCGAGAATATGCTGGAGCCGCTCGATTACTCGAATATCCCGAATTTCGGCAAGGTCGGTGAGGAATTTGTAAATCCTTCGTACGACCCGCAAAACGAATACTCCGTGCCCTACATGTGGGGCATTACCGGTATTATCTACAACACAACCATGGTTGACGAGGATGAGGAAATCACAAGCTGGGATATCCTGTGGGATCAGCGCTTTATGGGGCAGATCCTGATGTTCTCGAACCAGCGCGACGCGTTTGGCATCGCACAGTTTCGGCGCGGGTTTTCGGTAAATACGGCGGCCCCCGAGGAACTGAGAACCTGCCTTGAGGATCTGAAGGAGCAAAAGCTGCTTGTCCAGGCGTATGTAATGGACGAAATCTTCGACAAGATGCTTGGCGGCGAGGCCGCGCTCGCGCCGTATTACGCGGGCGACGCGGTGATTATGATGGACGAAAACCCCGACCTTGCTTTTGCCATCCCTGTGGAAGGCGTAAACTCCTTTGTCGATGCCGCCTGCATTCCTAAGGGCAGCCGCCGGAAAGAAGCCGCCGAAATGTATATCAACTTCCTTTGCGAGCCGGAAGTTTCAGCCGCAAATTCCGAGTATATCGGCTATGCCACGCCGATTGAAGAAGCGCTTGAATTTTTAGACGAGGAGTTTGCCGAAAATCCCATCGTATTCCCCTCCGATGAAATTTTGGAAAACACGGAAAGCTTTAACGAATTGCCGCGCGAGATTAACCTTCTGCTCGACAGCTACTGGACGGAGCTTTTAAGCAGTGATGAAAATTACAGCCGCTTGCTTGTTCCCGTGCTGTTGTTTGCGGGTATCATCCTTTCCGTGGGCATAAATGTTTATCGCGTGATAAACAAAAGGAAAAAGCAGAAATATTATTTTTAAGATTATAAGCAAAAGGGGCTGACGTATAGTCGGCCCCTTGACATATTCCTGAAAACACCCTTTGGTATTATTGCTCTTTTGTCACACCGGTTTCTTTTAGGTCTATTTCCTTTATGCCAATCGCTATGGTTCCGGTGAGTTTCTTGCAATCCTTATCCATAACGGTATATAGATAATATGTCCCATCGGTGGGAATTGGCAGCGTTCCATTCAGTTTGTTGCAATTGGAAACAGACAAAAGGATTTGCTTGTCACTGAATTTTTCAGCGAGTTTCGGCTTCACACCATTTTTTCCACCAACAGGCACAAATCCTGATTCCACATATTCCCCGACTTCATCAATGCTGTACTTCTCCCTTGTAAGCAGAACTAAAAATACGCCCGTCCCTTCCCATTTGGCATCCATTGTTATACTATCTTTTGTATTGAGGACATGCTCCCCATAGCTCCGTGTGGTGTATTGCGTATTGGTATCTGCGGCAAAAACACCAGTATGCAGCAGCGCCGGTAAAATAGTCGTTAACACGAGCGAAATAAACTTTTTCACGGCTACCTTCCTTGTCTTATGCTTGTAGCTGTGTATCCTGTAAGGACATCGAAACGAACTTGATGGTGTCGGCGATTTCCAGAAAGGCACTTACAATTGATGGGTCAAATTGCGAACCGGAGCCTTCGGTGATAATCTCTATCGCCTTTTCATGCGAAAAGGCCGGTTTATAAACTCTTGGGCTTATCAGCGCGTCGTAAACGTCAAGCACGGATAAAATCCTTGCGGAAAGCGGGATATCCTCACCGGCAAGGCCGTCGGGATAGCCTTTTCCGTCCCAGCGCTCATGGTGGGAGCGGCATATTTCCCGCGCGCGGGCAAGGTACCCGGTATCGTCTATGACGTCGTTTGCATGAATTTTGGCAATGATATCGCTGCCGATAATGGAGTGATTTTTGATTACCTCAAATTCTTCGGGCGTCAACTTCCCGGGCTTTAAAAGCACATTGTCCGGCACGCCGATTTTGCCGACGTCATGGAGCGCTGCGGCTTTTATCAAGGATTTGGGGTTCAGCTTTGTGAGCTTTACATAATAATCCGGATTCTGCATCAAATATTCCACCATTACGCGCGTTAAATCTACCGTGCGCCTGATGTGCATGCCGGATTCAAGGTTTCTGTATTCTATGATGGTTGCAAGCGTTTCCATGGTGCGCTCGTGCGTTTCGACAAGCTGAGCCGTTTTCTGATCAAGCAGCAGCTCTAAATTTTCACGGTAGCGGCGCAGTTGGATATGGTTGCGCACCCTCGCCTTTACGACGTCCTCGACGAAAGGCTTTTGGATGTAATCGACGGCGCCCTCGTTTAAACCGCGGCTTTCGGTTTCGCTATCGTTCGCCGCGGTGATGAACAAAACGGGGATGTGGGCGGTGTCGGGCCGCTGCTTCATTTTTTCAAGAACCCCGAACCCGTCCAGCTCGGGCATCATGATATCAAGCAGAACGGCTTGCGGGTTATAGTCGCCTTTGAATAAAATCTCCAGCGCCTCCACTCCGTTTTCCGCTTCCAGTATTTCGTATTCATTACTTAAAAATTCCCGCAATATAATACGGTTTACTTCAACGTCGTCCACAACAAGAACGCAGTCGTTCATTTTCTTCTCCTTCTTATGTTATGAGTGGCGGCGACTTACAATTGCTGCATCAATATGGAAATAAAATCCGTTGTTTTCTCAAAAGCATCAAGGCTTTCCCGGTAAGTTTCCTCGCTGTACGAACCGGCCTTCATCTGCGCTTCAAGCTCAATCATAGATTTGTTAAGCGCTGAGAGCGACAGGTTCGCGCTGACGCCTTTTATGGTATGCACAGTTTTCGCGGCGTCACCAAGGTGTTTTTCCGCAATCTGCGCTTTGAGCTCTTCCATATTATTTTTATTAACAAAGCTTTGCAGCAAAGTTTTGTAAACCTTCCGGTTGCCGCGTATACGCCCAAGGCCGTCTTCTAAATCAATATAGTCCAAAAGCCCCGGGATTTGCGGCAAATCAGTACTCGGCGCGGGATTCATCGACATGTAAGCGTCACCTCATTCTTAAGCTTATGCTTCTTGATAAAATGCAATACTATATTATTATATAATCCTTTTCATGTAAAAGCAATAGATAGACGATGATTTTTATTCTGTTGACACTTACTTAACGCTATGTTAATCTTAAGATAAAGTTTTACGAAAGAATGCTTCGATGGATATAAACGCTTTATTCGGGCTAAGGAAAGGCGGCTTTGCGGCGGTTATCGGCTGCGGCGGCAAAACGTCGCTGATGTACCTTCTGTCGGAGAAGAACCGCGCGTGTTCCGTGCTGATCGGCACAACCACACGGATATTATCGCCGCCGGCCGGTATTTTTGACCGGGTAATCTCCCCCGGGGATGTTATCCGCCGCGAAGCCGGCGTAGCGCTTGGCTTTAACGGCGAGCAAAACGGCAAGCTCCTGCCGTTTCCGATGGACGAGCTTGACCGTGTCCGCCGCTTTTTTGATTATACCGTATTTGAATGCGACGGCTCGAAGGGCCTGCCGCTAAAAGGCTGGGCGGACTACGAGCCGGTTGTCCCCCGTTTCGCGGATATCACAATCGGCGTTGTGTCGCCGCACCCGTCCGGGGAAGTCTTATCGGATAAAAACACGCACAGGATAAAGGAATTCTGCGGTATTACGGGGGCGAATCCCGGCGACGTGGTCACGCCCGCGCATATCGCGTCGATGATATGCCATCCGCGCGGCATGATGCAAAAAGCCGCCGGGACGAAAGTCCTGCTGTTCAATCAGGTGGAGGACGAAACCGCCCAAAAGCGCGCGGACGATATCCTGTCCCGGATGCCACAAAGCTTTCTAGAAAGCCTTTCCGCCGTCATAACCGGCAGCGTGCATCAGGAAAAATTCAAAATTGTTAGGGGATGACCGGTTTTATGAAGAACGCTTCAATCCTCGACGATGTGATAGTAGTGCGTGGCGGCGGCGATATCGCCACCGGCGTAATCCAGAAATTTTTCCGTGCAGGCATGAAAGTACTCGTGCTTGAGATTCCGCACCCGACCGCTATCAGGCGCGAGGTCTCGCTCTGCGAGGCTGTCCTGCGGGGCGTTTTCACCGTCGAGGATATGACCGCGCGCCTGATACCCTCCCTTGACGACTGCCAAAGCATCTGGCGAAACGGCGAAATCCCGGTTTATGTAGACCCCGCCGGGCTTGCTATAAAGGAACTGAAACCCGACGGCGTGGTTGACGCGATACTCGCGAAGAAAAACATGGGTACCCATGCCGGCATGGCGCCTGCCGTCATTGCGCTTGGCCCGGGATTTTCAGCGCCCCGCGACGCCCATGCCGTGATTGAAACCATGCGCGGGCACACGCTCGGCAAGGTCATATTCGACGGCGGGGCGATGCCGAACACCGGTACCCCCGCCGCAGTTGCCGGGCATGCCGCCGACCGCGTGCTGTACGCGCCCTGCGGCGGCACGGTGAAGGCCTTCAAGCAAATCGGGGATATGGTACGCGCAGGAGAGAAAATTTTCAGCGTTGGGGGAATTGATGTTTTAACGCCTTTTGACGGCGTTTTACGCGGCTTAATCGCGGACGGCACACCCGTGGCGCACGGGTTTAAAACCGCCGACATAGACCCGCGTCCCGACAGCGACTGCCGCACCGTCGCCGACAAGGCGCGATGCATCGGCGGCGGAGCCTTGGAAGCGTATTTATATTTGCGCCGGAGGATAATCGCCGATACCGATTGACAGGAAAATATAAGTGACGTAAGCTGGTTTTATAGAATTGTCTTTATTAGGGCCTGTTGACACTACCGCTCAACGCCTGTCTATCGGCAGATTTTGCGCCAAATTGCGTTAAATTTTCTTGCAATACGCCAAGTATTGCTGCAAAAATTTGCCTTATTTGACACAAAATCCGCTCTATATGTGAAAAAACATGAACGCCAGTTCATATGCAGTTCACACAATTGCGAAGCAATCCAGGCATTTCGGATAGTATCAGCAGGCCCTAATTAAATTAAAACAAGGAGTGGATATTCAGCATGAACAATCCAAAAATTGGTATACGGCCAACCATTGATGGGCGATGGTTCGGTGTCCGTGAAAGTCTTGAAGAGCAGACAATGAACATGGCCAAGACCGCCGCTAAGCTAATCTCTGAAAACGTATTCTACCCGGACGGCTCCCCTGTCCAGTGCGTGATTGCGCCGTCCACCATCGGCGGCGGCGCGGAAGCCGCGAAATGCCAGGAGTATTTCGACACGCAAAACGTCGGCGCAACGCTTACCGTAACGCCGTGCTGGTGCTACGGCAGCGAGACGATGGACTTGGATTCCCGCACGATTAAGGCGGTCTGGGGCTTCAACGGCACGGAGCGTCCCGGCGCCGTATACCTTGCGGCGGTTATGTCGGCGCATGCCCAGCGCGGGCTTCCGGCGTTTTCGATTTACGGCCGCGACGTTCAGGACGCCGGCGACACCTCCGTCCCCGAGGACGTCCGCGAAAAGCTCCTGCGGTTCGCCCGCTGCGCGACTGCCGCGATGTGCATGCGCAACACCTCCTACGTCGGGTTCGGCTCGGTGTCGATGGGCATCGCGGGTTCCGACGTGGACGCCCTGTTCTTCCAAAAATACCTCGGCATGCGTGCCGAATGGGTCGACATGGCGGAGATCCTGCGCCGCTTGAAGCTTGGCATCTACGACAAGGACGAGTTTGAGGAGGCAATGAAATGGGTGAAGTCGAGCTGCAAGGTCGGCTTTGACAAAAATCCGGAGGAAAAACGCCACAGCGCGGAGCAAAAGAACGAGGAATGGGAAACGAACGTCAAGATGGTTCTCATTTTCCGCGACATTATGCGCGGCAATAAAAAGCTGGCCGAAATGGGCTGGCATGAGGAAGCGCTCGGGCGAAACGCGCTTGCGGGCGGATTCCAGGGGCAGCGCATGTGGACGGACTGGATGCCCAACGCGGACTTCCCCGAGGCCATCTTAAACTCCAGCTTCGACTGGAACGGCAAGAAGCAGCCCGAAATCTTCGCAACCGAAAACGACGCCTGCAACGCCGTCGCCATGCTGTTCGGCAACCTGCTTACCGGCACGGCCTCCGTCTTTGCCGACGTGCGGACATACTGGAGCCCCGAAGCCGTAACACGTGTAAGCGGCGAGGAGCTTTCCGGCAAAGCCAAAAACGGGATTATCCACCTGATAAACTCCGGCGCAGCGGCGCTTGACGGCTCGGGCGCCGCCACCGAAAACGGCAAGCCCGTCATCAAAAAATGGTGGGAAATGACGCAAGAAGACTGCGACGCCTGCTTAAACGCAACCGAATGGTGCCCCGGCGATATCGGGTATTTCCGCGGCGGCGGATACTCCAGCCATTTCAATACGAATGTTGAAATGCCGGTGACGCTGATTCGCATAAACCTCGTCGCGGGACTTGGCCCCGTCTTGCAAATCGCCGAAGGCTATACCGTCGTGCTGCCCGAAAAGGTTCACAAGCATATCGAGGCACGCACCGATCCCACATGGCCGACGACATGGTTTGCACCGAACATCACGGGCGAAGGCGCGTTCAAGGACGTTTACAGCGTCATGGCGAACTGGGGCGCGAACCACGGCTCGTTTACCTACGGGCATATCGGCGCAGATCTAATCACGCTTGCCTCGATGCTGCGCATACCGGTTTCGCTACATAACGTAAGCGACGAAAGAATCTACCGCCCACACACGTGGGCCTCCTTCGGTACGAAGGACCTCGAAAGCGCGGACTACAGGGCCTGTGCCATGTACGGCGCGCTGTACGGATAATCCGGAACAAGTCATAACCGCCCGCTGAGCGGGCGGCTTGAACAGCGCCTATAAGGCGCTAATGCCAGCCGCGCCTGATTGTGCATTGAATAGCAGGTGATTCACTTACGCTAAAGCAGGATTTACGCACCATAAGTTTCCATAGCTCTTTCAAGGTTGCGGAGAATCGCTTGAAACCGCATATGCGTTCTTGCGATTTCCACGCTGTCCGTCGTCTGCTCGGAACCCGGGCTTGCGTAAACGGCAAGGTCGTTCAGTTCCACCTTGCTTAAAACCACGCGCAGGTCTTTAAGCGCCGTGCCGATCCCATATTCATCCAAAGGCTTTTTGCGTGCGTTTAAGTCTATAAGTTGGCTGTTAAGCGCGCGGATACGGACATCGTACAGCTTTTTATCCCTTCGCTCCGCTTCCATGGACGCGACAAGATTCTTGAAAGAATCAAGTGAGAATCCGTCATTCGCGCCGGATTCGGCGGGCGTCGCGTCCGTGCCGGGTACTTCAGATCCGGTTACGATTGCCGGACCGGGCCCGTGTTCGAGCACAGGCTCTGCTATAACACGAAGGATAAGGCCGCCGTATTTGTAGCGGTTTTCGGTTTTTTCATGCCCGAAATTTTCAGCCTTCGAGTCCGTCACGTAAAGCTGCGGCACAAACGGCGTTACTTCAAACGCGTAATAGCCTTCCTGAACGAAGCTGACGAAAGCGCCCTCCGTGAGCACCTCATACCACTGCCCGTTGCCGGCGTCAACCCGTTTTGCTTTGCTTAAATCGGATTTTGTGATGTTATCATAGTCGGGGATTACCCCTAAAGGCAGGCTTTGCAGCAATCCGTCTTTGTATTGCAATACTTCAAACCGGAAACCGAACGCGCCTTCAAGGTTGATTTTTGTGCCGGCTTTGATGGTTAAGACCGTCACGTCTTTTCCGGCAAGCCCCATCGGGTAATCAAACTGCGGGGCCATTTTATATGTATTGGTTTCAATCACGCCGGGAATCGTATAGGTAAAATCGTTTGTACCGTCGTTGTCATAATCCGCGACAACCGGGATGTCATCCCCCGCAAGTATGCCTGATATCGCGGTGATCCGGTCGTCCGTTTCCACCTCCATGGGCGTTACGGCAAGCGCCGGAACAGCTAAGGATACAGCCAAAACAACAGCCGGCATGAGAGAAAGAATCTTCTTTTTCATTGCGGTATAATAGCCCCTTTCAGATTTTCTATTGTTTTGATTATACCTTACACTATAAAATATTACAAGGCTTGACATGTTTCGCCATCACGGCCGGTTAACAACGCCTGTGAAGAGTACTTGCCTGCCGCCGTCGTTTGTGTTGTCGTAAAGGATAAACACAAACGGCTTGTCGCAAATCATCTGGAACGGCTTTGTCGGCAGCGGCAGCATCGCGCGTTCTGCCACCATCACCGTTACGGCGGCGGCGGTCGCGCCCTTTTCGTCAACCTCGATAACCGCCTTGTGTACCGCGCTTGAAAGGTATACCGGCGCATCTCCCTCAATCAGCCCGCCTGTCAGGGGCGCCGCCGCCGCGTCAAACAGCGGCACGCCAAGCGCCATGAGCGCGTCCTTTAGCTGGATTACGTCGCTTTCAAGTGAAAAGCGCGGCAGCAGGAGCTTTCCGGTGGAGGGCGCCTGCTCCTTCTGTATTTTATCGAAATACTCGCTTGTCATGGAGGAAAGAAGCCTTGCCGCATCGCCGTTCTTCGGCAGGATAATATACATCCCGCCGCCTGTGCCAAAGCGCAAGGGCATCGCCTGAACCTTGTCGTCCTCGTAATAATCAAGGCCGTCGCCCTCACGCAGCATATAAAAAGCCTTCGCGTCACCGCCCGGCGCGTGGAATACGCCTTCCTTCGTCTGCCCGGCTTTAAATTCCACTTCCCAGCTATCGGAAAAATAAATCGCGTTGGCGATTGCCGCGACGGTATCCCGGTCAAACTCCTCTACAATCTCGGTAATAAGCCCGTCGGTGTTGTCGTTTGCCCATTTGTTTACGGCGGTAACCGCGCTTGGGGACATAAAATCCACATTCATCACGGCGCCGTGGTAATAATCCGCAAATATCTGCGCGAAATTTTTATTGGGCGTCTCGCTGTTGTCAACAAACACGGCGTTTGCGATTTGAAGCGGGTTACGGTGCCATTCGGAGCCTTTATCCCGCTGTCTTGTCAAATCGTATAACATACGCCAGGCCGCGTTGTTTATCTCCCTTTCGCTGATGCCGGACGCGTTTAGCGCTTTTAGAAGCGCCGGTTTATTCCGCCCGTCCGTCGCATTTACAAGCGCCGCCAGCGGAATCCACACGGAATAAGGCGATATGACGAAATTGCTGTTCCCGGCATCCTTTACAAGCGCAGCACTCAGCCTAAACGCGAAATCGTTTGCGCCGGCTGCGGCCGTGGCAGCCGCGCTGTCCGGCACGTTATAGTCCGGCGCGTCGTGCGTGTTGCCTGCGTTCACAGCCGCTACGCTTGCGGCGGCGCGTTCTTCACCCGCGCCGCCGACGGCCGCGACAGGCGCGCACCCCGCCATCGGTAAAATGCCGAGTAACAGGCAAAGCAGTACGGCAATCATTTTCTTTGTTGTTTTCATATCAAGTCACTGTCCTTTGCAGATTTTGTTGAATTCCACCATTGAATTTACGCTTAGTATAGCATAAAATCATTAAAAATTCCAGAGTGTGTTTTGAAACCCCAAACATTAGCAAGAACAATATGAAGCCTGAATGTTTTGCGGATTCGGTTGAGGTACTATACCCGGAGGATGATAGTTGGTATGAGTTCAGGAACACGAAAGCCATAGAACCAAATTGGCCGGCAATAAAGAGCTTTGATTTTAATACGCTCTATATTCCTTGTTTTGTTCACAGAGACTGTCACCGCTCCATAAAAAACGGTATCTGCGGAAAATACCGCAGATACCGCATCAATCCGGGATGAATCAATAAGTTGTATAGCTTGAAAGATCGGTCGGGAAGCCGACGCTTGTAATCCGATCGGTGGAATTTATCTGGACGGTCTGCCTGTACTGCTCGGTCTGTTTGCCCTTGTTCGTAATGGCCGTTGCCGAAACCGTATTCACAACCGATTTGAGGTTTCCGTTTTTGTCGATGTTGTATGTCGTCTTGAAATCCGAAAGCCCCACGCGAATGTCTGTGTGACCCTCATCCTTCAGGGTGGCGGCCACGCTTTCCCTGAAAGCTTGCGTAACGATGTCGCTGCTCATTCTCGCAACAACCTTATGCCCGCCGTCCTCCGTTTTTGTCACCTCGGCGTTCCTGAGCAGGTAGCGCGGTACCTGAAGCATAAAATCGTCAAGCGGGTCGACCGGCAAGGAGCCTGTTTTCGTGCGGGATTTGATGCCGTAAAGGTTCTGGTATACATAGCCGTCCTTGTAGTATATGTCAAACTTGCCGCCGGAGCCCGACGCGTTTACCGCAATGTCGGCGGAATTCCTGCCTTTATAAACCACCTTGACTCTTAATGTTTGTGTTTGCTCCTGTTTTTCGTCATCCACGGTAAGAATGCGTTTTTCCGTAACCCTGTAATCAATCGAATTGATGGTGTTTAACTTTTGAAAAGCGTTTTCCACAAGGCTTGACGCGCTGGGGGCCGACGAGAACGGTATGGTTAACAATACCATGCATAATATGACGGCGGCTCCTGATGACAATAATCTTTTCATGACAGCCCCTCCAAAATAAATTAATGCGAAGCAACACGCATCTCACACCATAGCATACTACCACATTTTTATTATAAATACAAGTGAATATTCCTGAAAATGATACGGGTTTTCATTTTGTTCTGGAATTTTTCACATATATGGTGTAAAATAGGTTATATAAAATTCAAAGGAGAATTTCAATGCCTTATTACGGAATTGATATGAATTATATTATACTTATCCTGCCTGCGCTTTTATTTTCAATGTGGGCGCAGCACATGGTTACAAGCCGCTTTAAAAAATATTCGCGGGTAATAACCGCAAACGGCCTTACGGGGGCGGAAGCCGCACAAGAGGTTTTGCGTAAAAACGGCGTTTCAGATGTACGGATTGAGCCTGTCGCCGGCAATCTGACCGACCATTTCGACCCGCGGGACAACGTCATACGCTTGTCGCAATCCGTTTATGATGCGCAATCCATCGCGGCTGTCGGGGTTGCCGCGCATGAGGCGGGGCATGCCATACAGTACGCGCACGGCTACTCGCCCATGAAGCTGCGCGCCGCGATTATCCCCGTAACCAGCGTCGGCTCAAAGCTTGCGATGCCGCTGGTTCTTTTGGGGCTGGTACTCGGGATGGCAGGCCTTATCAATCTCGGGATACTGTTTTTCTCTTTCGCTGTGCTGTTCCAGCTTATCACGCTTCCGGTCGAATTTAACGCGTCAATGCGCGCGCTTAAAATCCTTGATGAGTACGGGCTTCTAAGCCAGGAGGAAATGCCGGGTGCGAAGAAGGTGCTGACAGCCGCCGCGATGACATACGTAGCGGCGCTGGCAGTGTCGCTCGCACAGCTTTTACGGCTTCTCGCAATGTCGCAAAATCGTGGAAGACGATAATGAATCCGAACGCAGGTTATATAAATATTTCATCAAAAGCGAGCGCGCCGGTCTGATGTCCGGCGCGCTCCCGCTGTTTACACTCCGCGCGAATCCCCCTAGAGGTTTTATGGCTGCATATCACAAAAACGGATTCATACATCCACGACGGCTGTTTCAGGAAAGTATGCGCTTTCAAGATGCTCATCATATAACGAAAGTATCTGCGTTTCCAAGGCCTGCCGCGCCTCGGAGCCTATGGGGTGCACAACATCGCGGTATACGCCGTCCTTACCCCTCAGGCTTGGCATGGCTACATATAATCGGCCCGCCCTGCCTTCCACAATCTTGATATCGTGTACCGTAAAGTCGCCGTTAATCGTGATGGATACAAGCGCTTTTACCATTGTCCCGTGAAAAATTTCCCTGACTTTAATGCCTGTAATGTTCACATAAAGTCCCCCAATATTGTGATGGACAAACAAAAAGGTGCAGGTATGGAAATCCATACCTGCACCCGAAAGCAAACAGATACCCTAAAAACAGCTTGCCAAAAGCATAAGCCGCGAGTATAATATTACTGGGTGTGGCTATCATAGCCA
>Ga0099364_10006481_pt1 | contig 17032 bp, 13 predicted proteins | sample TergutTh196P3_FD_73070 | JGI IMG/M metagenome (GOLD analysis project Ga0099364, IMG submission 73070) | Microcerotermes parvus P3 segment gut microbial communities from Pointe-Noire, Republic of the Congo - Th196 P3 | ecosystem: Host-associated > Arthropoda: Insects > Digestive system > Gut ... | reverse complement strand
TTCCCCCGCCCCCCCCCCCCCCCCCCCCCCCCCCCCCCCCGCCCCACCGCGAGGAGAGGCACCCCCCCTCCGCCTTTCGGGGGGGGGGGGGGGGGGGGAGGGGGGGGTATATATTTTTGGGTATCTCTAATAATAAAACAAAAATTCAAATTACCTATATCGTGAAATACTGCACCACCACCAGACAAACGGCGAACTACAGGGATTTTATTTTTCTGCACATACTCATAGTTTATTTCTGCAAGCGTATTTTGTTTTCTACCTACTATGATTGAAGGAGCATTTTGATATAGATAAAATATGTCATCTGTAAAATTGTCGAGAAAATATTCCTCGCTTGCTATATTAAAATAAGCATCAAGAGATTGACTGTAAATGATTTTCATAGTATTATAATTCCTAATTCTTAATTCTTAATTTACGCCTACATAGCAAGGAAAGTCAACTACATCAAGCTCATAGACTGCCTCTGGACCTAAATCCTCCCAAGCTAAACAGCTACATTTTTGGACACATTTTCCATATAAAGCACCTGCACCACCAATAGCTATTAAATAGATGCCATTATGCTTTTTTATTAGCTCTATCACTTCATTACTCCTATTTCCTTTACCTATCATTGTCCTGAGACCATTTTCAAATAACAAGCTCATATAAATATCCATCCTGCTGGATGTAGTAGGTCCGCAAGCCCCTATTGGAAAACCTTCTTTTGCAGGTGTAGGTCCACAATAATAAATGCTACTATTAAAAAGCTCAAAAGGCAAGGTTTTATCTTGAGCGATATACTCCACCATCCTCTTGTGAGCAGCATCACGAGCAGTGATGAGCTTGCCTGTCAAAAGCAGTTTTTCACCGACTTTTAAAGCTTTTATCAAGTCCTCAGTGAGAGGTAAATTTATTTTTTTTTGATACATAATTAAAACCAAAATAAATAAAAGACCTTTTTTGTCAACTAGGTTTTGAAAATTGGCATTAGGCAATAGGCATTAGGCACTTTTTTATAAACTGCTTGACAAAAACCAGTAGTTTTAATTTTTTTACATTATAGAAAAAGTTTCGACAGAATATATTCTGTCGCAACAGATTTTCACTAAGGATATAAATATATGCTTGAAAGACTTGCAGAACCCAATGTCTTAAATGACGAAAAGGAATTTGACAGAGCTTTACGACCAAAAGCCTTAAATGACTTTATAGGACAAGAAAACATAAAAGAATTGCTCTTTATTTCAATAGAGGCAGCAAAACAAAGAGGTGAGCCGCTTGACCATGTTTTATTATATGGTCCACCAGGTCTGGGAAAGACTACACTCGCCAATATCATTGCCTCTGAAATGGGTGTAAATCTAAAACTAAGCTCAGGTCCAGTGATAGAAAAGCCGGGTGATTTGGCTGGTGTATTGACTAACATGGATAGCCGTGAAGTATTGTTTATAGACGAGATTCACAGACTTAATCATATAGTTGAGGAGTATATGTATTCCGCTTTGGAGGATTTTAGGATAGAAATTATCATCGATAGCGGACCAAGTGCAAGGACACTGAAACTCGATTTGTCCCCATTTTCTTTGATAGGTGCTACTACCCGTGCTGGACTACTGACAGAGCCTCTAAGGGCAAGATTTGGTATCATACTTAGATTAAATTATTATGAGCAGACTGAGCTGGAAAAGATTATCTACCGCTCTGCAAAACTCCTCAATGTAAAGATAGAAAAAGAAGGCTGCACTGAAATAGCTCGTCGTAGTCGTGGAACTCCAAGAGTGGCAAATAGACTGCTTCGTAGAGTTCGCGATTATGCACAGATAAAAGGAGATGGTGTCATCACCAATCCTATAGCTATCAAGGCTCTCGAAATGCTAAATGTCGACCACGCAGGTCTAGATGAAATGGACAAAAAGATACTTTTGACTGTCATAGAAAATTATAAAGGAGGTCCTGTGGGACTGAAAACAATTTCTGTGGCAGTAGGCGAGGATGCAGGAACTCTCGAAGAGATTTTTGAGCCTTATTTAATACAACAAGGTTTTTTGGAAAGAACAGCTCAGGGACGCAAAGTAACCCCTAAGGCTTATAAACATCTGGGAGTGAGGATGAATAAGTCGCAGATTAGCCTGTTTGACGATGACCAGTAGGGAACGCCTTTAGCCGTTCCGAAAAAAAATAATCAAAACTCGGAACGCATTTATCCGTTCCGAAAAAAAATAATCAATAACTCGGAACGGCTAAAGGCGTTCCCTACATAAAGCGGAACGGCTAAAGGCGTTCCCTACATAAAATAGTATTATAATGGAGAGAAATGGAAAGTATCAAAGAATTATACAGGATAGGTTTTGGTCCTTCGAGCAGTCATACAATGGGACCTCAAAAAGCAGCTTTTATTTTCAATGAAAAGAACCCTACTGCCAACCGTTTTCGTGTTACTTTGTTTGGAAGTCTCGCAGCTACAGGAAAAGGACATTTTACGGATGTTACAATCATCAAGACATTTTTGCCAAAAGAGACAGAGATTGTCTGGAAACCAATGATATTTTTACCTTTTCACCCCAATGGCATGGAGCTTGAGGCTATCAATGAAAATGATGAAGTTTTTGACAGTTGGCGTGTTTATAGCGTAGGCGGAGGTAAAATAACAGATGACTTGCAGATTTTTGATATAGAATCTTCAGTTTATAATTTTAAAACAATGAACGAACTTTTAAAATGGTGTGAGGTCGAGGGTAGAACTTTTTGGGAATATGTAGAAATTTCAGAAGGCAAGGATATATGGGACTTTTTGAAAGAAATCTGGGAGGCAATGAAAGAAGCAATAGACAATGGTCTTGAAAATGAAGGCGTCCTGCCAGGCACATTAAAACTACCTCGCAAAGCCTCTGCGTATTATATCAGAGCAAATAATATGCAGACAGTATTGGGGGAAATGGGACTTGTGTTTTCTTATGCACTTTCAGTTTCAGAAGAAAATGCCTCAGGTAATAAAGTAGTAACAGCACCTACCTGTGGTTCCTGTGGTGTGATACCCGCTGTATTACGACATTTACAATTGCGAAACAATATTTCAGACAAAAAAATATTTAATGCACTTGCAACAGCTGGTGTTGTAGGCAATTTTATTAAACACAATGCTTCGATTTCTGGTGCTGAGGTAGGTTGTCAAGGCGAGATAGGTTCTGCTTGCTCTATGGCATCTGCTGCTGCTTGTCAGTTACTCGGTGGCACACCAGCCCAAATAGAATATGCAGCTGAAATGGGTCTTGAACATCATCTTGGTCTGACTTGCGACCCTATTGATGGATATGTCCAGATACCCTGTATAGAAAGAAATGCTATGGGTGCTACAAGAGCTATGGAATGTGCCTCTTATGCCCTACTTTCAGATGGTAAACATAGAATACCTTTTGATACCATAGTTGCCACTATGAATAGAACGGGTAGAGACCTACAGGCACAATACAGAGAGACTTCTACAGGTGGTCTCGCAGTCGAGTGGATGAATATTCTTGGGATATGATTTAATTTACAATTTACAATTTATAATTTACAATTAAAATAATTTCATACCTTGCATAAGCCTCTTAGGTATGTGAAGCAATGTAGAAAATGATGCATAACCCCAAAACCGCATCCCGTAGGGGATGCAACATAGCATTTGGCTCATTTTGACTTTTCACTTGACAATTTCACACAAAAAAATAAATTTGTATTGGTGAGTACTCATAGAGTTCAGAATTATTAATTATTAATAATAAATTTTAAATTATAAATTATAAATTATAAATTATAAATTATAAATTATAAATTACTTACTACTCACAACTTTAACTGGAGGTATGATGAAAAAGCTCATCTTTTTATTTTTTTTGGTTATTTCTTGTCTTTTGTATTCTGATTTTATAGTTCCTCAGCATGACCCAGTCTATGAGTTTCTGGAAATGACGAATACACTGAAAAGGTCAAATCTAAACCATTTTCAATATCCTTTATATTACAACAGTGTTATGGAGGAGCTGGCTATTATTGCTGCTGATAGGACTTACCCTTTTTATCGAAATCTCGCTACATTTCACCAGCAAAGATTGGAGATGAATTATCCGCAAGGAACTCGTGTAGCGGTCTGGCCACCGAGACGATTTGGAGAAAGCGTTACAGGTCTATTTCGACTTCATCCCACTCATCAGAGACTGCTTACTATCACAAGTCCAGAAATAAAAGAGGCAGAGCAATCTCGATTTGGTAGCTCTCTTTTTAGAGATTATCGCAATAGACCCATAGAAGTGGTAGAAACTCCTCAAAATGAAACATTTCTCTATGTTTCAGGGATTTTGGGCTATCATTATGACAATAGGATTATCGATAATCATGATGTAAACCGCACAAGAAGGTATTGGGGTATAGAATCCGCAGGTAATTTTGCCTCAAATTTTGGCTATTTTTTCTTATTTAGAAAAGGTCATTATTATGGTGATGCAGAGTTTATCAAAGAAAATCCTTTTATCACAAAGATGGGAGACGATTATTATCAAGATGGCAATAGGTTTTATCAGGTAGATTTTCAATCTGAAATTGATTTCAAAAATCGCTTTTTAAACCTTTCACTCGGTTATGGTAGCTTTGATATAGGTCGCTCTATCTCCTCGTCTATCATTTTGAATAATGAAGTAACACCTTATGGCTATTTCAAATTTAACAAAAGTTTTGGCTCTTTTGATTACAACGGCATCACGGCACAATTGACACCGAGTTATGAAGAAACTTTGGTAGCCCCTGCAACTCATAATTCTACTGGTAGGATGTCCGAGCAACAAGAAGATTTCAAACCCAAAGGCATGGCTATCCAGACTTTGACTTATAAACACCCAGTCTTTTCACTCGGTCTGGGAAATAGTATAATTTATAGTGATAGAAGCCTTGATATAGCTTATTCTACACCACTTGCTATCTACAAAATCATCGATAATAAATATCATGGAAAGGACAATGTCCTTTTTTATGGGTTCGGTGAAGTGCGACCTGTAAATGGCTTAAATATCTACGGAAATGTCTTACTTGACGATTTGAAAAAAGAAAGATTTACTACTGACGAATGGATGACCTATCTTGCCTTTCAAGGTGGTATACTGACCCAAATGAACTATCTACCACTCGAAATAGGTGGTGAAATCACTGCTGTGGGACCTAGCACTTATGGACATAAATCTGGCTCTTTAAACTATATGCAGGATGATATGCTACTTGGTCATTATGATGGTTCAAATTTTTTGAGTTTTGCTGGTAGAATGAGGTTTCACTTTTCCAGAGTATCTTTTTCCTTTTTTTATGAAAATGTCCAGCAAGGTAACCTCGGTAGCGACCCAAGACCAGAGTTTTACAACGACCACGAGCAAAAATTTCTCGCTGACGACATCAGTCGTAGAGAACTTTTTAGAACAAACCTTGACCTCAGGATTATCCCAGAGCTACAGATTTTTGCGAGATATGATTTTCAAAAAGCTGAAAATAAAGAATTGCACTATATATATACAGGTGCGGAGTTTAAGTATTAAAAGTTTTGTAGGGAACGCCTTTAGCCGTTCCGCCTTATGTAGGGAACGCCTTTAGCCGTTCCGCCTTATGTAGGGAACGCCTTTAGCCGTTCCGCCTTATGTAGGGAACGCCTTTAGCCGTTCCGCCTTATTTAAGGTGTTCGATATGCCCCCCCGTGAGCTTGCGAGCGGGGGGGGCTGATCGGAACAGATAAATCAATTCTCTACATATTTTTGGAGGTAACAATGAAAAAAAGCATTATTTTGTTTATTTATTTATGGTTTTGTTTTTTGATGTATGCAAATGAAGTTTTTGCACAATCAAATAGAATACCATTTCCACCAGATATAGTATTGGATGGAGCAGCAGCAGTTCAAAGTCAGTTTGATGTTATTGACTCTCCATATTATCTCAGACATGATTTTTTTACAATGAAATCATCTGGGAGTCTGGTTTTATTGGAAGGATTTAAAACATTTCAACAAACTACAGAGTTTACCTGTGGTCCATCTACTATAGTGATGCTATTACATCATTATGGAATAGATTATGAGCATGGCGATAGGGTAATGTATGAATTGCGAGAAAACCACGAAAAACCTGAATCCACACTAAAAGACTTGATTAGGATGCTTGAATCCGTCGGTGATTGGGATATAATCTCTACTTATGACCTAGAAGACCCCTCTTTTATCCCCCAAGAAATGCTCATTGAAAGCCTAAAAGAAGGTAACCCTATTATCTTTGGGGATGATGAATGGGGTGGACATTGGCGTATTATCATTGGTTTTGACGATATGGGAGATGATATTGAAGCAAACGATGTTTTGATTGTAGCTGACCCTTATGATACCAATGACCATTTTCAAGATGGATACAGTGTGATTTCCTTTCAAAAGCTTTATTATAACTGGAGTAATAACTTTGACCCAGATTTTTCACACAATCTGTTTTTGATTGCTATTCCAAAAAGTGTGAATGAATAAAAAGAAAGGTGTATGCAGAGAAAAAAATTATTTTTTCCTTAAAAATACAACGAAGCCTCTGCGACCTGAGAGTCGAATCATCGAGGCGATAATTTCAACTGGGAACGCAGGCATCTTGCCTGCAAACAATGATTATTCCTAATATATTGCAGGCAAGATGCCTGCGTTCCCAGTTGAAGTTATAGACTAGTCGATAACAAAAGAATATCAGGTTAAATTTATGGATAAAGAAATAGTAGATAACACGATAATAAAGTATATAAAAAAGATTTATGGCTTTTCATTAACAAAAACAAAAAGCATTGATTTTGCTGAGGAATTGTCCTCACGGATTGTATTTGAGGTGTATAAAGCTCTTTTAAAATCAGATAATGTCCACAATGTCGATGGATATGTGTATAGGATAGCAAACAATGTATATGCCCGTTTTGTATCTGAGGAAATGAATAATAATGCTTTACTGGAAAAACCATTGTTTCAAACAGAAAAAAGCCATGATAAAGAAGAGAGTTATACTCTTCTTAGAAAAGAAATTGCCTATTTAAGTAAAATTCAAAGAGAAATTATCATCCTACACTATTTTGATAATCTAAAATTAAAAGATATATCAGAGAGGCTTTCTTTGACACTCGGAACTGTTAAATGGCATCTTCATGAGGCTCGCAATCAAATAAAAGAGTCCTTTATTGAAACCAAAAATAAAAGCTCTAAACAAAAAGAAATGGTCTTTTCTGAAATGAAAAATTTAGGTAGTCTGAGTCCTTATCATGCTGATATGAATTATTTTTTCTTTATGAATTATACTCAAAAAATAGTTTATTCCGCATATCAAGAACCAAAAACAACTGTAGATATAGCAAAAGAACTTGCTCTACCAGAAGTTTTTGTGGATGATGAAATTCAAAAACTTGTCGAAAACAGCTTTATGATTAAAAAGCCAGGGAATAGATACCTCACAAATATATATATCACAAGACATGAGGATAAATTTTTGGAAAAGATAAAGGATATTATGTCTGCTTATGTCAAATTGACCTGTGATACCTATATCCCAAGTCTATTTAAGTTTAGTAGAGAAACTTTCTACCGCTCTGCCATCCCCCGTAGTGCAGAACTCCGTTCGGCTTGTGAGGGGGAGGGGCGGGAACAAATTAAAGACAAAATATATATCCCCTTTAATGATTTTAATTTTCTTATGTGGTTTATCGTCAATATTTCCTGTAAAAACAAATTTTTTGAGATAAAAGAGGATGATGCCAAAAGATTTGAAATAAGCAGAAAAGACGGAGCTAAATATGTCGCTATAGCAAAGGCTGATTACAAAAATATAGGGTGTAAAGAAAGGAATTTTAATAATGTTGATTATTTTATGAAAAGTATTTCTGATGAAAAATATCCTATTCTTTTTTGGCAATTTCTCTCAAAATATGATGATAGAAAAATAAACCAACAAGATAATTTATTTTTACTGCACGAAACTCTCTATGATTTTTATACTGGAAAGTTTACTAAAGAGTCTGCTCATATAGATAAATACAAGAGATTGCTCGACAATGGGTGCATCGTATCAAAGGGTGGTTCAGAGTATGTAAATATGATTGTTACTACAATGAAAAGTGAAGATTTTATGGACTTGATACCAGAGATATCTGAGGATTTACGAGTAGCAACACAATCTCTCGAAAAAGAGGTTTATGAAATCAATAAAACCTTTTACCCACAGCATTTACATGAATTATGCTTTTTTATGACAAAATATTTTTTAGCTGTTCAATTGAGACTTTGTGTATTTGAAGAGCTACTAAATAGAGCTGTTTTGAAACCTGTAAAGAAAAACCAGAGATTGACTGTGAACTCTATTTTGTTTAGTGATGTCTTGCCAAGAAGCTGAAACTTGATTTGTAGGGAACGCATTTATCCGTTCCGCCTTATGTAGGGTGTTCGATATGCCCCCCCCGTGAGCTTGCGAGCGGGGGGGGAAAGGGGGGGGCATATTTCTGCATTCTCATTTCTCATTTCTCATTTCAGTTCCCTACAAATAAAATGATAAAGAGGATATAATGAATAAAAAAGGTATTTATGGCATAAAACCTATCAGATTTAAAAATATTTCACCTACTGGAACAGGTGGACCAGACTGGGGATTTATCGAGTTTAATCTATCAAAACTATTATCACAAAATATACTTTTTGCAGCCTATTATGAGGCAAAAACGATATCAGAAATAGCTGAACTTATAGGAGTCCAAGAGTCTCTCGTAAAAGAGGTAGTCGACTATTTTGAAGAGAATGGTTTTATGGATATTATTACTCGTTCAGCCACCCCCATGAATAATGCAAATAATCAGTCCTACCTTGAATATCCCGATAGGGATTATAGCTTTGTAGAAGGGGGGGGGAAGGGGGTGGATATATATTTGACCAATATTTTCATCACAAATTTCACAAAAGAAATATACGAAGAAAGTCACAAAATCTTTTCAAGTTATGCAGAAATAGTCTGTGAAAAATATATCCCATTACTAATTAAGTCTCTACACACTACTTACGACTCCCTACTCAAAACAAAAATTTATATCCCAGAAAACGACTTAAATTTTTTTCTGTGGACTGCCGTTACTTTTGCTTTATGCAGAAAATTTACTGATAAGGATAAAGATGAGCATTTAAGTAAGCATTTTATAAAAAGATTAGATGGTGGTGAAAATATTGTGTCAGCTACTATAGAAAATGATTTTCAATTGAGTTTTAATACTGACCTGTATGAAACCTTTTTAGACCTTGCTTTTACTATACAGCCTGTCGCAGAATATCCTCTCAAGATTTGGCGATACAATACTTATTATGACGATAGATTGGATGGCTGGGAAAATATTGTGGTAGATGGTTTTCAGCTACTCTATGATTATTTGAATGATAGACTGGGAAATGAGCCAATAAAAGAAAGGAAAATCCAGTATCTAAGAGATAATGGGTATTTAATTAAAAGAGAGGGAGGCGATACAGACTATGTAAATATGATTGTCATGAAAATGACAATGGACGATTTTTTGAACTTGTTACCTCCTTTACCTGAGAAATTTATCAAAATAAACAATGATTTTGATAAAGAAGTATTAAATCTTTATAAACCTCAGTTTCCACCACATCAACAGGGCTTGTGCGAGGATATGTATAAAAACTCTATTTCTACTGACGATTTAATTACCAGAGTCCTCGAAAAACTTCTCAAGGATGGTGTTTTGAAACCTCTAACAGAAAATCAAAGAAAATCGGTAAATATGATGATGTTTGTCTCATGAAAAGTAGGGAACTGATTTATCTGTTCCCTACTAAAAATACCCCTCAAAAAAAATTTTCCAACCTTTTTAAAACTCCCGACACTATATAAATAAAAAATACATTCATAAGGAGTTTTAAATAATGTATTACTTTAATTACAAGAAAATATCTTGTCTTTTGGCTATGATGACTTTCATCATAGCTTTATTTTGCACCACTGTTGCAGTTCCCCCCTCAAATTTTAATGATGAAAACGCAGGAACAGAAGAAAACCCGTTTTTGATAAGCACTCTTGCTAACCTAAGATGGCTTTCAGAGACCGTCGAAGTTTGGGGTGAAGTAGAGTTTGACGAATACTTTGAGGAGTTTGAAGTCATCAATAGAAGCTATTTCAAGCAGACAGCCAATATCGATGCTACTGAAACGAGGGATTGGAATGCTGGACATGGATTTAGTCCTATAGGCACAGCAAGTATAAATCCTGTAACTGGTGAAGAGATACTTATACCTTTTACTGGTGTTTATGATGGTGGTGGCTTTATCATATCGAGCTTGTATATCAATCCTCTTGACATACCTCAATATGATACCATTTCAGGTTTTTATGGCATGATTATCGGGGCGACTATAACCAATGTAAATCTTTTTGAAATTGAGATACTACGAGGTTATACAGCTGGCTCTATAGCCGCTTTTGCCTGGGGTAGCATGATTTCATTTAGTGGTGCTACGGGAAATATCTCTGGTGATTTAATAGAAGTGGGTGGTTTGATAGGACTTTCTCTAGAGACATCAATCGAAAACTGCTATTCACTAATAAATATCAATGTAAGAGGTGCTGAAACTGTCGGTGGATTGGTGGCTTCCAATTTTGGTAGTAATATAAAAAACGCCTTTTTTAAAGGTGAAATTGTCAATGAAAGTGAATATTGGGAAACATACATGGCAGGTATTGCAGGTGTGGTTTTTCCAGCAGAAATTGATTTTTTGAAAGAAAGGAAATCGAAATCTTATATATTCAACAGCAAGAATACCGTTGCTACGAGATTTATTTCTGAAATAAGCAATGTTTATGCTGTCATCACCAAAAGTTCAGACGATGTATATGGGCTCGCATCTTTACTTTTGTTTTCTATGCTCACCAACAGTTTTTGGGATACTGAGATTTCAAATATTGATGAGCCTTTTAAAGAGGAGTTTTTTGGTGGGATAGAAGATTGCTTTGGATTATCGAGCCAAGCATTAAAACAAGCTCAAACTTATGTAAACAATGGTTGGGATTTTGACACGATCTGGACTATACACCCAGATAAAAATGATGGCTATCCTATCCTACAAACTATGCCTGACCCAATAGTCTCAGATAATGACGAGGTAAATACTTTGAAACCTTTGTCTCATAGCTTTGCCTTTCCAAATCCTGTGAGAAATAGCGACTTAAATATAAAATGGCAGTTTGAAAGTAGCACAAATAGTCCGTCAATTCAAACAGAAATATCCATTTTTAATGTCCGTGGACAGCTTGTAAATAAATCTTTTATGCCAAGCTCATCAGGATTTTCCATAAATGGTGAAAATATGTTTACTTGGGATAAAAAAGACCATACAGGACAAATAGTGCCGAGTGGTGTATATTTTTATCGTATCGAAAACGGCAATCAAACACATACTGGTAGATTTCTACTTGTAAAATAGCTTGTTTTAGCAGAATATATTCTGTCGCAATACTAATCCAGTTTCGACAGAATATATTCTGTCCAAACATATCTTTATTGAGGAAACATAATGAAAAATATGTTTTATATACTTGCACTTTTCATTTTAATTTCGTGTAATAGTAAATATGACCAATACATAGCTATTACGATGAATTATAATGTGGATTTAATAGACAAAGTATCTGCTTTTGTCTCAGAATATTTATATTTTGAGCCAATAAGAGGTTTTAGCCTTGTAGCTGATGATGTTTTTGATGTAGTGCCTATCTCTGAGGGGCTTGAAAATGAAAATTTCTTTGTATTTCCATTTCTTGTTTATACAGACTCTTTATCACAAATGATAATTTTGTCTGAAATCAAAAAGCCAATCAATGTATTTGACACAGATGATGTCTTTTTGATATCAATGGAGCATTATAAAGAAATATTTCAAAAAAATATAAAAAAAGCTATGTCCTTTAAATATCAAGGTTTTTATCTAAATCAATTTTTGATGATTTTTGATGAAATTGTAATGGTCAAAGTGATATTTTGTTCCACTTTTAAAGGTGGAGTAAGGGATGATAAAGTTTTTATGATAGACTATGTATTATCTATAGATGGTTTTACCGATAAAATGCTGGGAGTGGAATCGTCAATAGCATCAATAGGAAATAAAGAAAAAGAGAGGTAATTAATGAAAAAATATCTACTGGTTTTGATAATTGTTGTAGCGTTGTTTTCACTTATGGCATGCTACACACACACTCATGTAGTCGGAAGAGGTGCTCAAGCAGGAGTTACTACCACACAATCACAATGGTATGCTCTATTTGGACTTGTCCCTATAAACAATGTCGACACAAAGGCTATGGCAGGTGGTGCTGAAGACTATACTATCACCACAGAACAAACCTTTTTGGATGGCTTTATCAGTGGCTTTACCTGGTGGCTTACCATTAGCAAACAAACTGTAAAAATAGAGAGATGATAAAAAGGATTCTTACTCCCAGCTTATGAATTTTATGCTACTTCTTTGCCCCCCTCATAGTAGTTGACATGGGGGGTGCAGGTCGAAAATGAAAATATCCCCCCCCACCCCCCACACTCATTCTTCATGGGGGGGGGCAATAATGACTTGACAAATAAGCATTGATTTCATTTTTTATCTTCAAACTAATGGAGAAATATTTATATGAAAAATGAAGATAGTAATGCCAATATCCGATTGATTTATAAGTTTAACACAAAGATTGACTGGTGGATAGGGTTGATTTTATCAATAGTCCCGATAACAAGCATCTGTATGATAATCAGATTTTTTCAATTTGGTGGGGGTACAAATGCCATTGTAGGGCTTATTATGCTGATTGTCAGCGTCATAATCGTCCCTCTTTATTTTATCACCTACATTTTAGATGAAAAAGATTTAATAGTCAAGATATGCTTTTTTTATGTTTTGAAAATTGCCTACAGCTCAATTACAAGTGTCAAAGAAACAAAGAACCCATTATCATCGCTTGCTATGTCAATTGACCGCATCGAAATAAAATTTGGAAATGGAGATTGTGTCCTTATTTCACCCAAAAACAAAAAAGAATTTCTGAAAGTCTTGAGAGAAAATATGGAATCAAAATGATTTTGTGAAAATTTGGGTAACGATTATTCTTCCCCTATCTGCCTCCGCACCTCTTCCAGTCCTTTATTCATCACAGCATCCACACCATTTTTCAGGTCTTCTAATGTATTTTCTATTTGGATGTGAGGTTGAACACCGATATTGATAAACTCTCTACCATCGGGGTATGTACTCCATAAAGTGCAGATATAAACTGCACCTCCGCTTTCCAAAGGAAACATTAAAGGCTGACCGGTAGAACCCCAGCTTGCTGACCCAATGATTGTAACCCTTTTTGTCGTGTCAAAATTTATGAGAAAGTCTTCTGCTGCTGAGCCAGTTCTACTTGATGATAAAACTACGAGCGGAGCATTCAATACACCGGGTATATTTAAGTCTGAGACAGTTACAGTGTCGATTGATTCTTCAAAATATTTCTTTCTGGGTATTCTGTATAATCTCTCAAAATAATCAAAATTTTCTGGATCATTATAGATTTCCTCTCCATATTTTTCAATCATTATATCTTTAAATTGTTCAGATGTCAAATCTCCAGTTTTTGCATAATCACTAAATGCTTTAAAAGCTCCTATATATACCCTTCGCAGTATTCTACGGTTTGTAAAATCCTTTCCTATAAATACAGCAGATACAGCATCTCCATTACTACTAATTCCGCCACCATTATTGCGAACATCGATGATATATCCAGCGGCACTTTCCAAAAGTGGGTAATTTGCAAAGAAATCAGCAGGTAAGTCGTTATTCTCCATCGTATTGATGGTTATGACGGCAATATTATCTTCTGTAAAACCTATTGTATGAGTATCAGATTCATAGACTACCAGTAGTTCGTCAGTTGGACGGACACTATTATATAAACTAACCCAATTTTTAGGATACACTGTTTTTTGTAGGGTAATAGTCTCAATCCTGCCTTCATATTCTATTTCGAATATTGCTTCATTTCCTATTGACCATCGTCTCAAAAATTCTTGCATCATCCAGAATGAACTATCTTTTTTCTCGTGCCAGATATAAGGGTAGATATTGGTCTCTATAAACTCATCAATATCAACACCATTGATTTTGTGCACAATGCTACCCGGTTTTACAATGTCAATTACGCTTTCATCAACCCAAGCAATGATAATTTGGTCATTGATTAAAGCAAAAGCAACGGTTAAATCAGCAGTCAATTTTTCATCTTCCCATATACTCTCAGGAAACTCCACATCAGTATGCCCATCACGCAATAATGCCATAAATCTCATCAATTCAAGGTAATACTCAAATAGACTGTTTGTCGCTAAGACCCTGGGTAAAGATTCTTGATACGCTGCATCCCAATCAAGAGTGCCTTCCAATTTTTCCCAAAAAGCAAAATTGTATTCTGCTTCTTTCCAAATTTTTGAGAGTTCATAGATTTTTAGTTCGTCTGGTGGGTTGCAAGGACTCGCCTGCGACCTGATACTTTCGTTATTGTTTACCATCCTTGCTGTAGAGCAGGAAACCATAACAAATAAGCTTAAAACTGCAATGATAATAATAGTTTTTGTTGTTTTCATGTATTTATCCTTTAAATATTCCTTCTATATTGTTTATAATATTCGATATTTCTTCTGGTGATGGTAATAATGAGCTTATATCTTTCGGCAAATTATCATAGTAGGAATATGTAGCAACTCCAATAGGTTTTGTCGATGATTTCAAAGTATATTCCACTCTTGTGCGATTTTTATTTTTGCAAATAATGATACCTATCGAAGGGTTTTCATCTGGCAATTTCACCGTTTCATCAAGGGCACTTAAATAAAATTGCATTTTACCGACATACTCTGGTTTAAACTCACCGATTTTCAAGTCTATCGCTATTAGGCTACGCAACCTTCTGTGAAATAAAAGTAAATCAATATAGTAATCATCATCGGCAACATTTAAATGAAATTGATCTCGGACAAAAGAAAAATCACCACCCATTTCGATAAGGAATGCTCTTAGATTATTGATGATAGCTGACTCCATTTCAGCTTCACTATGCTGTAAACCCATTTCAAGAAAATCGAAATTATAATCATCTTTAACTGCAAGTTTTGCTTGAAATCTATATTTTTCTGGAACAGTTTCTTCAAAATTGGTTTGGTTTGTTAGGTATTTCTCATAAGCCTTGTTTTCGATGTTGTTGATTAAAACACTTTTAGTCCACCCATATTTCCATGTCATCCTTATATAAAATTCTCTTTGTAAGGCATCCTTACATTTTTCCATAATGACAATGTTTTTTGACCAACTAATTTCTGCCAACAGTGTTGGCAGAATTGCTTTATTAAATTCTCCAGATGGTGTTGGGAGAATTGTAACTGATTTATTATCAATCTCTTGTAATTCTGCCGCCATTGGTGGCGGAATTGAGTTTTGAATTTCTCCCACCATTGGTGCGAGAATTGTAACATCTTGTATATCAGACTCTTGTAATTCTGCAGCCAATGGTTGCAGAATTGAGCTTTCTAATTCCGCCGACGGCGTTGGCGAAATTTCGTTTTGAATTTCGCCCATCAATGGTGGGAGAAATGTAACACATTGATTTTCAGTCTCTTGTAATTCTGCAGCCAATGGTTGCAGAATTGTCTTTTCTGAATATTCAATGTAAAATGTTCGCATTAACCATAAATTCCTCGCAGAATACCCCTTCACCCCCGGAAACTCTTTTTGAAGCTCTTTTGACAAGACTTCAATCACAGATTTTCCCCAGCCTTGAACCTTTTGTTGGTGATAAATCTCTTCACCTATCTCCCAATAGAGCTGAATCAATTCCTTGTTCACGCTCTTCATGGCTTCATATTGTTTCTGATAAATAAGCTCTTTGATGTCTTTTACTATCGAGCCATATACTGTTATTTCATTATTCATGATACCTCATTTATTTCATCCTCTTTTGTAAACAATTTTTGCGTTCAAAATATTTAAAGAACCTTTTTAAGTCAAGAATAATATTCATTGATTACCTATCTGTCGCCGCACCTCTTCCAGTCCCCTATTCATCACAGCATCCACTCCATTTTTCAGGTCTTCTATTGTATTTTCGATTTGGATATGAGGTTGAATGCCGATATTGATAAATTCGCTGCCGTCTGGGTATGTATTCCAACGAGTGCAGATACGGACTCCGCCTCCGCTTTTTAAATTGATAAAAATAGGTTGACCGGTAGAGCCGTAACTTGCTGTGCCAACTATTGTCGCTCTTTTTGTAGAATCAAAATTTACGAGAAAGTCTTCTGCTGCTGAGCCAATCTCTCTTGATGATAAAACTATGAGAGGAGCACTTAATACACCGGGTATGTTTAAGCGTGAGACTTTGATTGTGAGTATTGACTCTACATAATATTTATTTCTGGGTATTCTATATAATCTCTCAAAATAATCAAAAATTTTGTGTTTTCGGTGCAGTGCTCTTTGGCTTGTAAAATCCTCTCCAATAAATACAGCAGATACCGGATTCCCATTATTGCTATTTCCTCCGCCATTTTCTCGAACATCGATGATATATCCAGCAGCATTTTCCAGTAATGAATAGTTTGCAAAAAAATCGCTCGGAAGATCATTATTATAAAATGTATCAATGGTAATGACAGCAATATTGTCTTCTGTAAAAGCTATTGTATGGCTATCAGATTCATAGACTACCTTTAGTTCGTCAGTTGGCTGGACACCATTATTTAGTCTGACCCAATTTTTGGGATACACTGTTCTTTGTAGGGTAATAGTCTCAATCTTGCCTTCATATTCTATTTCGAGCATTGCTTCATGTCCTATTGACCATCGTCTCAAAAATTCTAGCCTCCAAAAGCCTACACTATCTTTTTTCTCGTGCCAGATATAAGGGTAGATATTGGTCTCTATAAACTCCTCTATATCGACACCAT
>Ga0099364_10006480_pt1 | contig 17033 bp, 10 predicted proteins | sample TergutTh196P3_FD_73070 | JGI IMG/M metagenome (GOLD analysis project Ga0099364, IMG submission 73070) | Microcerotermes parvus P3 segment gut microbial communities from Pointe-Noire, Republic of the Congo - Th196 P3 | ecosystem: Host-associated > Arthropoda: Insects > Digestive system > Gut ... | reverse complement strand
TTTTCACCGAATCCTGCCCCCGGAGTACCGACTATATTTGCTTTTTCAAGTAATAAGTCAAAAAACTCCCATGACGACATTTGACTTTTTCGGAAACTGTACATTGCGTCGTTATCCTCCCTTGCAGTATCTTCATACAGCGGCGGTCGTCTGCCTTGCACTGCACAGTTTCCTCGGAAACTGCACATTGCGTCGTTATCATCCCTTGCAGTATCTTCATACAGCGGCGGTCGTCTGCCTTGCACTGCACAGTTTCTGAAAAGGTCTGTTTTTGGACACTTAAACCAGATGTAAGGCGAGTTTAACCCGCCTGTATGCCAAATACCAAGAGAGGTCAATGTGTTTGAGATTATTTTCGCATTTTGCATATAATACAAAATGTTCTCTTTGTTTTGCTTTAAGCCAACATCAGAAAAAACAGCCTGCGCACCGCGTTGGATAATATATGGAACTCCGTTAAATTTTGTGGTTTGACGTCTTCTCCAGAGTTTATTTAACGTTGTATTATTACGCACAAGTTCATGCGGAACGATTGTGTAACCGCATCTTGTTCCGGTAAATCCTGCCATTTTGGACAATGAACTAAATTCAATCGCACATTCTTTCGCTTTTTCGATTTGGTAAATACTCGTCGGAAGTTCGCTGTCTTTTATAAAAAATTCATAAGCGCTGTCAAAAAGTATAACAGCATTGTTTGAAATAGCATATTCTACCCATAGTTCAAGTTGTTTTTTATTGTATACCGCTCCTGTCGGATTGTTGGGTGAACATAAATATATAATATCCGCTTTGATATTTTTATCGGGGAGCGGGAGAAAATCATTTTCAATATTACCGTTCATGTATGTAATGTTATTTCCTGCCATGATGTTTGTATCTACATAAACAGGATATACAGGGTCGGGAATTAACACATTCGAATTTGCGGAAAAAATATCGAGAATATTCCCAATATCACTTTTTGCACCGTCGCTAATAAACACTTCGTCGTCGCATAACTTGACGTTTTTTTTATTATAATACTTACATATTGCTTCTCTGACAAAAAGATAACCTTGTTCATCGCCATAACCGCGAAATGTCGCGGCGTTTCCCATTTCCGAAACAGCTTTCTGCATAGCTTCGATTACAACAGGAGTAAGCGGAAGTGTGACATCTCCGATTCCTAAACGTATTATTTGCTTGTCGGGATTGTTTTTTGAATATTCATTCACTTTTTTATTAATAGTATAAAACAAATAACTGTCTTTCAATTTCAAATAATTATCATTAATTTTCAACACCCTCTTATATTTATTTTGTTTTTCTGTAGGAATTCTTTTAAATATGATACTGTGTAGTTTTTTTCTAATCTTGGGCAAAATCTGCTTTGTGACCAAGCTTATTGACGGCGTGCATTACACTAAGAACGTTCCCCGCCTTATAATCAATAATTTTTATCATTTTTTCTCCTGTTCTTAGTATTACTCCCATTCCACAGTAGACGGTGGACAAGCCACCTTTAGGCGAAAGTTGTTTCCTCATTCCCACTCCACAGTAGACGGTGGCTTGGAAGTAATATCATAAACTACGCGGCTTACTTCGGGAATTTCATTTGTTATTCTTGATGATATTCGTTTTAATAATTTATGCGGCAACGGTGTATATTCACAAGTCATAAAATCACTGGTTGTTACTGCCCGAATAGCGATAACCGGGTCATATGTCCGTTCATCGCCTTTTATCCCGACTGAATAAGTATCGGTTAATACTGTGAAATATTGGTTCGGTTTATATCGGCTATGCTTTAATTCTTCACGCAAAATTGCATCGGATACACGTACAATATCCAACTTTTTCTTCGTAACTTCACCCATAACACGAATGGCGAGACCGGGGCCGGGGAAAGGTTGGCGTTTTGTCAAAGATGCAGGTAAATTCAATTTTTTGCCGATTTCTCTTACCTCGTCTTTAAAAAGCTTTGACAACGGTTCTATTATATCAATAAATGAACGGTTTACAGGGAGTCCGCCTACATTATGATGGCTTTTTATTGCCGCTCCAAAAGTTCCGCCCGATTCTACAATATCGGGGTAAATTGTCCCTTGTGCTAAAAATGGAATGTCACCTGCTTTTTTCGATTCTTCTTCGAATACCCGCACAAATTCTTCGCCTATGATTTTGCGTTTTGTTTCGGGGTCGGTTATGCCGTTTAGTTTTAACAAAAACCGCTCCTGTGCGTTGACACGGATAAAACGCAGTTTTTTCTTTGAAAATATTTTCTCTATTTCGTCGCCTTCATTCAAACGCATAAATCCATGGTCTACAAATATACAAGTGAGTTTGTTGGGGATAGCTTTTGACAATAAACTTGCACAAACTGATGAATCCACTCCGCCAGATAACGCAAGTAAAACTTCTTTACCCTGGGTTTTTTGCCGTATTTGTGCAATTTGCACACTTATATAATCATCTAATTTATAATCCTGCGCAACTTTGCAAATATCATACAAAAATTTTCGTATAATCTCATGCCCGCCGACAGTGTGTTTTGTTTCAGGGTGAAATTGCACTCCATATAAGTTTTTGGCAATATTTTCAAATGCGGCAATACAATTTTGGGTAGAAGCTGTTTCCACAAAACCGTTAGGTAAACGACTTACCGCATCTTTATGGCTCATTAAAGCAGTAAACGGTCTCATATCTCCAAATAATTTTGATTGTTCAAAATTCGGAGTTACACAAACTCCGCCATACTCACCTGCACCGATTGATACCTCACCGCCGAGCATATGGCACATCAACTGCATACCGTAACAAATACCAAGAATAGGAATACCCAGCTCAAACAATTCGGCATCACATTTGACAGAATCCGATAAATAAACACTATTAGGCCCACCCGTGAGGATAATACCGGCAGGATTCATTTTTTTTATTTCGTCAACAGATATATCATTAGGAATAATTTCAGAATAAACCGAAAACCCACGAACAACACCGGCAATAAGCTCTTTATACTGTCCGCCGAAATCCATAACTATTATTTTTTTCAAATTAAAAATCCTTTCTTTACGTTTTTAAGACAAGTAATTTCCCTTTTACGGAAAGACAACCCCACGGAACGCAGACACTTAATGGGAAGCGGCAACATTCAAAATCTCCCCCCACTGCTAAGGAATGACGAATACAATTTACAGTTATTGGAACATGAGGAGTACAAACACCGTATCGTCGTTGCGTTTGGACACCGGTGCGAAAAAGCGAAGAAAATACAGAAACCTAACCAATCGAGAGCAAACGACGATTAGTAAACTATCTTGGTTTCAGCCCAGGGGGTTTTTAGGAGGAAAGCCTAAACGATTTTTGCTTACTTTGTATCGTTACAAAGTAAGTGCGCTGTCGGGCGCAATCCCGACAAACTTTCTTCTCCGCTGAAGCCAGCGGTTAAGGGGGAGCAACCCCCATTTCCTGCTAAAGCAGGAAATTTCCCCCTTCTGCGGAAGGGGGCTAAAATGCCCTTTCGCGGCAAGAGCGAAAAAACAAATTCAAATCTCCACTACTCCTTCAAAAACCTTATGACAATCCCCCGTCATAAACACAGTATTATCTGTATAACGAATAATCAATTCACCGCCGGAAAGATGCACTTTTATATCTGTGTCTTTTTCGCAATATCCGTTTAAAACCGTCGCTGTAACCGCCGCACAAGCTCCTGTTCCGCAAGCGAGGGTTTCGCCGCTTCCGCGTTCCCAAACTCTCATTTTAAGATTTGTTTTGTCCGCTATTTCAATAAATTCGACATTTATTCTTTCGGGAAATAATTCGTCATTTTCAATGATTGGACCTAATTTATTTATATCAAGATTTTCTATGTTTTCAAGAAAAATAACCGCATGAGGATTCCCCATCGAAACACAGGTAATTTCATATTGTAAATTATCAAAAGTAACTTTCTTTGCAATTATATTATCACCGTCTAATTTTACCGGGATTTTTTCCGGTGACAAAATCGGACTCCCCATATTTACTTTGACAGATGATGTCATACCGTTTTTTGTGGATAAATAAAGCTCTTTTATACCGCTCAAAGTTTCTATATGTATATTTGTCTTTTTCACAATATTATTATCATAAAGATATTTTGCGACACAACGGATAGCATTTCCGCACATAAGCCCTTCGCTTCCGTCCAAATTAAACATACGCATTTTCGCATCCGCTATAACAGATTTCAAAATTAAAACTATTCCGTCGCCGCCAATGCCTTTGTGCCTGTCCGATAAAAATACCGAAAGAGATTCAGGAGAATTTATCACAAAATCGAAACAATTTATGTAAATATAATCATTTCCGCAACTGTGCATTTTGGTGAAAGGCAATTGCAAACGTCCTTCTCTTAGATTATTTATATCCACAAGTTCTGTGTTGATTTCGTTATATCCCGAAAGCAAGCTGTCGATTAAAGCGTTTGCGGTGTCTATTGAGGTTAAACATGGAATCCCGAGGGTACAGGCTTTTCTGCGGATTTTTACATCATCAAGCGCGGGATTTCGTCCTTTTTCGGAAGTGGATATTACATAACTTATTTTTTTGCTTTCTAAAAGCGTTTCTGTATTATTGAACGGACATTCGTTGATTTTTTCAACAGTTTTTACAAAAAACCCTTTGGAAGTAAGAAAATTTGCCGTGCCTTTTGTTGCATAAAGAGAAAATCCGCATTTTGTAAATTTCTTTGCGACATTGGCAATTTCCCCTTTGTCACTGTCACGTACGGTAATCAGCACTCCGCCGTGCTTTTTCATTTTATATCCTGCCGCCGCAAGTCCTTTATATAAAGCTTCTTCAAAATTTTTACCCAAACTTAAAACTTCACCTGTGGATTTCATTTCAGGGCCTAAATGAGTATCCAGTCCTGTCAGTTTTTCAAAAGAAAACACAGGAACTTTTACCGCTGTATACGGCGGTATTTTTGCAATTTTCGATGTGTATCCTAAATCAGATAACTTTGTTTTTATTCCATTCGCGGTTTCGACACTGACTTTTGTAGCAAGTTCACACATCGGCACATCGGTAACTTTGCTTATATAAGGAACTGTACGCGATGCCCGCGGATTTACTTCAATAACATAAATTTCTTCTTGATACAAAACATATTGAATATTTACAAGCCCTTTAACATTCAACGCCATGCAAAGTTTTTTGGTAACATCAAAAAGTTTTCCTGCTAAGACATCATCAATATTTATGGCGGGATAAACGGCAATACTGTCGCCCGAATGTATTCCCGTGCGTTCGATATGCTCCATAATCCCGGGGATTAATACATCTTCGCCGTCACATATGGCATCGACTTCAATTTCCAAACCGCTGAGATATTTATCAATTAACACAGGATTTTCTTGTTTTTGACGTAAAATAATTTCCATATATTCGTTTATGTCTTCATCGGAAAAAGCGATTATCATATTTTGACCGCCCAACACATAAGACGGCCGCATTAATACAGGATACCCCAGCTTTTCGGCGGCAGACAGTGCTTCATCTCTTGTAGTAACTCCAAATCCTTTCGGACGTTTTATGTCGATTTTCTCTAAAAGCTTATCAAACCTTTTTCTGTCTTCGCAAATATCAATGCTGTCTGCTGATGTTCCTAAAATTGTTACTCCGCGGTCATGTAATTTTTTTGTTAATTTTATAGCAGTACCGCCGCCGAATGATACAATAACTCCTATAGGTTGTTCGATATTGATAACGCTCATTACATCGTTAATACACAGCGGTTCAAAATATAATCTATCGGCAGTATCAAAATCAGTTGATACTGTTTCAGGATTGTTATTGATAACGATAACTTCATATCCCATGCTTTTTAACGTCCATACACAATGAACGCAAGCATAATCAAATTCAATCCCTTGCCCGATTCTTATAGGGCCGCTTCCTAATACAACAACACGCGGTTTTTTGCTCTTTTGGATAAATGTTAACGCTTCATTTTCATTTGTATTTATGCTTTCATTTTCACTTGCATTTACACCTTTTTTTATTGAATAAAAATATGGGGTTTTTGCTTCAAATTCACCGCCGCAAGTATCTACCATTTTGTACAATAATGAGGAATCGTTATTATATAACGTCGGATTGTTTTTTATATTCAAAAGCCCATGTAAAAACCAACGGTCAACCTTGGTAATATGATGCAACTCATCAACGCTTATACCTCGTTTAAGCGCTTCATATAACACGAATAAACGTTCATCTGTTACGGTTTGCAATAAATTTCGTATTTCGCTGTCTGATTTTGCGGATAAATGCGGTAAATCAAGATTTTCAAGCCCGATTTCTGCTCCACTAACGGCTTTTAAAATAGCTTGTTCAAAATTATCTGCTATTGCCATAACTTCGCCTGTCGCTTTCATTTGTGTACCCAGTTCTTTTTTTGCGTAAACAAATTTATCGAAAGGCCATTTTGGGAATTTGACCGCTACATAATCAAGCGTAGGCTCAAACGCCGCATAAGTAGTTCCTGTGACGTCGTTTGTGATTTCATCAAGAGTATATCCTATAGCAATTTTAGTTGAAACTTTTGCAATCGGATAACCTGTAGCTTTACTCGCAAGTGCAGAAGAGCGTGAAACACGCGGATTCACTTCAATAACGGCATATTCAAAACTATGCGGGTCGAGCGCCAACTGACAGTTACAACCGCCTTCAAGTTCTAACGCTTTTATAATATCCAAAGATGCGGTGCGAAGCATTTGATATTCTTTGTCCGCAAGAGTAACCGTGGGTGCGATAACGATACTATCTCCTGTATGTACGCCTACCGGGTCAAAATTTTCCATTGAACATACGGTTATTACATTTCCGGCACGGTCACGGATAACTTCAAATTCAATTTCTTTCCAACCAGCGATAGATTTTTCCACAAGAATTTGATTTATGGGCGAAAGAGCAATTCCATTTTCGGCAATCTTTTGTAATTGATTTTCGTCGTCAGCTATTCCGCCGCCGCTTCCGCCAAGTGTGAATGCAGGACGTACAATAACAGGATAACCTATTTCATTTGCAAATTTCACCGCACTGAGAACATCGGTAGATATTATCGACGGAACACACGGTTGACCGATTTTTTGCATGGTTTCTTTGAAGATTTGCCTATCTTCGGCTTTATCAATAGTTTCAGGGGAAGAGCCGAGCAGGCGAACATTCATTTTGTCCAAAAATCCATCACGCGCTAATTGCATACATAATGTTAAACCCGTTTGCCCTCCCAGTCCTGATAAAATACTGTCGGGACGTTCTTTTTCGATGATTCTTTTTATTGTCGTCAAAGTAAGCGGTTCTATATAAATTTTATCTGCAATGTTTTTATCTGTCATTATGGTTGCAGGATTTGAATTAACAAGGACGATTTCTATACCGTCTTCACGTAATACCCGACAAGCTTGTGTCCCTGCATAATCAAATTCCGCCGCTTGACCTATTACAATAGGGCCGGAGCCGATAACAAGGGTTTTTTTAATATTTTTATTGAGCGGCAAATTTACCCATCCTTTCTATACTCCTTTATGGCTAATTGCGAAATTCGCAATCGTCTATACTCCTTTATGCTATAAAGGAGTTTATAAATCGTTCAAAAAGAAAACTTGTATCTAATGGCCCGCCGCGGGCTTCCGGATGGAATTGCACCGAAAAACAAACGCCGTAATCAAGACCTTCACAAGTTCCGTCATTTACATTAACAAAAGAACTGTCGTTTGTTATCACTGAATAACCGTGATTTTGACTTGTGATATACACATTTCCGGTTGATAAATCCTTGACCGGTTGGTTCGCGCCGCGATGTCCGAATTTAAGTTTTTGCGTTTTATATCCCATCGCCAAAGCCATTAATTGATGTCCAAGGCATATTCCGAAAACAGGAATTCCTGTTTGCATAAGTTCGCGGATATTTTCGATAATTTCCACATTCGCAGGCTCGGCAGGGTCGCCGGGGCCATTGCTTAACATGATGCCGTTCGGTTTTATATCTAAAATTTCTTTCGGTTTTGTATTATATGGGAAAATCCACACTTCACAACCTCTTTTAGTCAAAGCCTCTGTAATGCCGTTTTTAGCTCCGAAATCCAAAAGCGCTACTTTGTGAGGGGATTTTATATTACATTCTTTTTTAATAATCTTGCGAGTTGAAACAGAGGCGACGGCATTTTTAACATAATATTCCTTTGCCCCCATTAAATCATTTTTGGTTGGATATGATAACGTGATTTTACCGTTCATTACGCCATTATCACGGATAATTTTTGTAAGCTGCCGCGTGTCGATACCGTATAATCCTGTGATGTTATTTTTTTTCAAAAAAGCGTCAAGTTTGTCCTCGCTTCGAAAATTGGAAGGCTCTTGACACGGATATTTTACAATATATGCTTTTGCCTTTATATCTTTGCTTTCAAAATCTTCAGAAATAATACCGTAATTTCCGATAAGCGGAAAAGTTTGCAAAATAATTTGCCCATAATAACTTGGGTCTGTAAGAGTTTCTATGTATCCTGTCATGCCTGTGGTAAATACAATTTCTCCCGTGACTTCACGGACAGCACCGAATGATTTCCCTTCGAAAACAGTACCGTTTTCTAATATTAAATATGCTTTTTTCGACGATTTTGCCTTAATATCATTTTGCAAATTAATTACCCCTTTCCCAGACAAACCAAAAATAATAAATAATAAATAAAAAATTATGAAAATATTTGTAATTTGTCATTTTTTATTTGTAATTTGTTATTCTTTCTTTCAACATTTTTTTCAAAACATCCGGATTCCCTTTTCCTTGTAGTTTTTTCATAATTTGCCCCATTAAAAATATTGTTCATACCACAATAAAAACATAAAAACAGTCCATATTTTGCGGTAATTGTCGGATATTCCTTTTTTGTGATTATTTAACAATTTCACTAATTCATTTTCGTTAAAGTATTTTTTTGCGGTTTCGTTTGTGAAATATTTTTTAACTATATTGTAATATTTATCTTGCCTAAGCCATATTCTTACAGGCACAGGGAATCCGAGTTTTTTCTTGTCTGCGACATTTTTTGGCAGATGTTTGCTTGCCGCTTTCCTGAAAGCGTATTTTGTGCTCAATTTATTCACACGGTATTTAAGCGGGATTTTTGATGCTGTTTTAAAAACTTCTTTATCGAGAAACGGCACTCTTGTTTCAAGTGAATGTGCCATGCTCATTTTATCAGCCTTTAGTAAAATATCACCCACCATCCACAAATGTATGTCGAGAAGCTGCATTTTTGTTATGTCGTCATGCTTTTTATATTTTTCATAATATGGACGGGTTATTTCTTCACAAGATTTGCCGTTGTCCGGGATTTTTAAAAGTTTCGCTCTTTCCTTTGCGTTAAAAACATAATCAACGCCGATATATCGTTCCTCTATTGATTTACTTCCTCTTATCAAGAAGTTTTTGCCTTTTATATTAAACGGAATAACGCTTGCTGTTTTTCCTAAAATTTTTCGTATAGGATGCGGAATCCATGTGTAAGATTTTATATCAAGAGGTTCTTTATATACATTATATCCGCCAAAAAACTCGTCTGCGCCTTCCCCTGATAATGCGATTTTAACATGGCGTGATGCCAGTTTGCTTACAAAATATAAAGCAACGGCAGAAGCATCGCCTAAGGGTTCGTCCATGTGATATTGCACTTTGGGAAGATGTTTCCAATATTCATCTGCGGTAATTTTCATTGAATAATTTTCAAATCCTATTTTTTCAGACAAATTTTCAGCATATGAAATTTCGTTATATTTCTCATGTGCAAACCCCACTGTAAAAGTTTTTCTGCCACCGAAACAAGCCGCAACATAACTTGAATCAACACCGCTTGATAAAAACGAGCCTACCTCAACATCACTTATTTTTCGATGAGTATTCACCGATTCACATACTGCTTTATCAATAGCATTTACTGCATTTTCTAAAGTTGTTTCGCAAGGTGAAAAATCCGGTTCAAAATATCGTTCAATGATTATTTTACCATTTTCATATATAAGCTTGTGTCCGGGGTTTAATTTGTATACATTCTTGAAAAATGTTTCACACGTCACAGAATATCGAAAGGACAGATAATTTGCAAGGGCTGATTCATTCATTTCTTTAATAAAATTAGGATGCGGCAAAAAGCCTTTTATTTCTGAGCCAAACATAAAAACATCATCATTGTCGTAATAATACAAAGGTTTTATTCCAAAATGGTCACGAGCGATTAAAAGCCGTTTTTTCGGTATATCGTAAATTGCGAATGCGAACATTCCCCGCAAACCGGCGATAAAATCGTCGCCGTATTCTTCATATGCGTGGACAAGAACTTCTGTGTCCGAATGTGTTTTAAAAATATGTCCGCTTTTAAGCAGATCTTCTTTTATTTCAGGATAATTATAAATTTCACCATTAAACACCACGACTATATCGTTGTTTTCGTTGTATATAGGTTGTTCTCCGTCTTGTAATCCTATAATAGAAAGTCTGCACATACCCATTGAAATATCATCATCGCAATATACCCCCGAAGAATCAGGCCCGCGATGCTCAATGTTTTTTATCATTTTCCGCATAACATCATTACAATTATAATTATCATCATTTCCACTAAATCCAATTATCCCACACATAAACTTTTCAACCCCCATTTCAGACAAATAATAAATAAAAAATAATAAATAATAAATTATGAAAATATTTGTTATTTTTTATTTGTTATTTTTTATTTAAACTTAATTCCTAACTCCTAATTCCTGTGTCAACAATTCCTCCCGTTTGGGACCTACTGAAATGTATTTAATGGGACAATTTACCGCGTTTTCTATAAATTTTATATATTCTATTGCCTCATTCGGTAATTCGTTGAAATTGCGGCATTTTGATATATCTGTTTTAAATCCGTCTAAATATTCAAAAACTGGTTTTGCTTTTAAAAGATTATCACCAACAGGAAATTTATCTGTTGTTATGCCGTCTATGTTATATGCGACACAAACAGGGATTTTATCAAGGTAAGAAAGCACATCTAATTTTGTCAATGCAAGTTCGCAAGCTCCTTGTGTTTGTATTCCATATCGGCTTGCTACTGCATCAAAAGCACCGACTCGCCGCGGTCTGCCTGTAGCCGCTCCGTATTCTGCTCCTGATTCCCGTAAAAAAACTGCATCATTGTCAAACATTTCGACAGTAAAAGGACCTTCACCCACACAACTTGAATATGCTTTCATTACTCCCACCACGTTGTCGAGTTTTAAATTAGGAACACCTGCTCCGATAGTTGCATATGCCGACAAAGTTTGTGATGATGTAGTAAATGGATAAATACCGTAATCTATGTCACGCAATGCCCCGAGTTGTGCCTCGAATAATATATTTTTGCCGCTTTTCGCAGATGATGATAAATATTCCGTTGTGTCCGCAATCATCGGTATAAGATAAGAACCAAACTCAAAAAGCCACTTTATCGCGTTATCTATATCAAATTTAGTATAACCATAATTGCTTAAAGTAATATTTTTCCATTCAAGTATTCCCTCAAGTTTTTCTTTTAATGTGCCGAGATTTAGCAAATCACCCATCCGCAAGCCTTTTTTCATGTACTTATCGCCATAAGCAGGGGCAATTCCGCGTTTTGTCGAGCCGTATTTTTTGTCGCCCAAACGTTCTTCTTCTAATATATCCTGCGTTTTGTGATACGGCATACAAATAAATGCTTTATCGCTTATTTTTAAATTTTCTGCCGAAATTTTAACGCCTTTTTCACAAAGCATTTTAATTTCATTATAAAGATGTTCTATGTCAATAACCATGCCGCTGCCCATGACGTTCATAACATTATCGCTTAATATACCCGACGGCAAAAGATTTAATGTGAACTTCCCTTTTTCATTGATAACAGTATGTCCTGCATTATTTCCGCCTTGATACCTGCATATAACATCATAACCTTGTGAAAGCAAATCGACCATACGGCCTTTCCCTTCATCACCCCAATTAATTCCAACAACAGCCGTAAGCATGAAAATTCCCCCTCCCCAGACAAGCTGGAAATAAAAAATTATAAATTATAAATAAAAAATTATGAATTATGAAAATATTTATTATTTTTTATTTGTAATTTTTTATTTAAATATAATTTCATATATTCAAATTTTAATATCTATATCCATTCCCAATAGCTCTGCATTTTCGTTTAGGATTATTTTTACTTGTTGTAAAAATTCTTCTGTTTGCTCTTTTGCTCTGCCTGTAAATTGTTCTGTTTCAAGCAATTTGTTCAATTCTTTTGTGGATATGTCAAATTCGCTGTCTTTTGCTATGCGTGAAATTAAGTCGTTTTCACCGCCTTGCAGTTTTATTTTTTTTGCGGTTTCTGTTGAATGAATTCGTATTCTTTCATGTAAAATCTGTCGGTCTTTACCTTTTTTTACACAATACATCAAGATGTTTTCAGTAGCCATAAACGGCAATTCTTCTTTTAAATGTTTTTTGATTATATTCGGGTAAATTGTCATGCCGTTTGTTATGTTGAACATAAGCGATAATATCGCATCTGTCGCAAGAAATGCTTCAGGGATTGAAATACGTCTGTTAGCAGAATCATCTAAAGTTCTCTCTAACCATTGAGAACTTGCCGTTAATGCAGGATTTAATGCGTTAACAGTCACATATCGCGCTAATGACGCAATGCGTTCACTTCTCATGGGATTGCGTTTATATGCCATAGCAGAAGATCCTACTTGTGTACTTTCAAACGGCTCGTCAAGTTCTTTCATGTGCGACATTAAGCGAATATCGTTAGAAAATTTATATGCGCTTTGGGCAATGCCCGATAAAACTGATAATATATAATAATCTACTTTGCGTGAATAAGTTTGACCACTGACCGAATACACTTCGGTAAATCCCATTTTTTCAGCTATCTTTTGTTCTAATTCTTTCACCTTTTCATGGTCGCCGTCAAAAATCGAGAGAAAACTTGCACTCGTGCCTGTAGTACCCTTGCATCCTAATAATTTCAAATTGCAAAGTGTAAAATCCAATTGTTCAAAATCAAACATCAAATCTTGAATCCACAACGTTGCACGTTTTCCGACAGTAGTCGGTTGTGCCGCTTGAAAATGCGTATATGCAAGACATTCCAATGATTTATGTTTATCGGCAAATTCAGATAATTTCGCAATAGTATTTACAAGCAGTTTTTTTATCAGCAAAAGAGCGGAGCGTTGTACAATTATATCAGTATTGTCGCCCACATAACATGATGTTGCACCGAGATGAATTATAGGTTTTGCCAGAGGGCATTGCTTTGCAAAAGCGAGTATATGCGCCATCACATCATGTCTTGTTTTTTCTTCAAACTTTTTTGCGGTGTCGTAATTAATATTATTAATATTTGCTTTCATTTCCGTAATTTGTTCAGTAGTAATACTAAGGCAACCTCTAAAATCTTTAGTATTAAGGTTATCGCAATTTGGTTTTACTACATCAGAGCAAGAAGAGGTTGCCTTGAGCCCCAATTCCTGTTGACTTTCGGCAAGCGCTACCCACAGTTTACGCCATGTGGAAAACTTATTATCAGATGAAAATATATACTGCATTTCATCGCTTGCATATCTTTCACATAAAGGGTTTGTATATTTATCCATTTAAATTAATCTCCTTACCCGGACGAGCCGGAAATAATAAATAATAAATAAAAAATATTTTTTGTATGTTCTATCCCCCGCCGTCGGCGGGGGAATAAGACGTATAATACTTAAACTATTTTTTTAAAATAGTTTGAATAAACATCATATGTTTTTTGTAATATATTATTTGGGACATTATCGAATTGCATTTTTCCGTCCTTTTTATTGTTGATAAGCCAATTTCTTAAAATTTGTTTGTCAAAACTTTCGAACATAGTACCTTTTTTATGTTTTTCAGCGGTATATTTATAAACTTCCCAAAATCTACTTGAATCCGGTGTAAGTATTTCATCTGCAAGAATGAGTTCATTATTTTCATCTAATCCAAATTCAAATTTAGTGTCCGCAATAATAATTTCTTTGCTATACGCATAATCATAACATTTTGCATAAAGTTTTAAGCAAATATTTTTTATTTTGTCTGTCAATTCTTTACCGAGGGTATTTTCTACTTGCTTTACAGAAACATATTCATCATGTCCTGTATGCGCTTTTGTTGACGGTGTGAACAATGGGACAGGCAGTTTATCATATAAATTATGAACTTCATCAAATTCATAACCGCAAAATTTGTGGGTTTTCAAGTAAGCTCCCCACATACTGCCGAACATATAGCCTCTTATAATAAATTCAAACGGCAATATTTTGAGTTTTTTAACTAAAATTGTACGTTCTTCAAATTCCTTTTTTTGAAAAAATTCCGGTAAGGCTTTAAAATCGCTTGATATGATATGATTTGGTATAATATCTTTTGTGAAATCAAACCAAAATAAAGAAACGGTGTTTAGTATTTTCCCTTTGCCGGGGATAATTTTAGGCAAAACCACATCGAAAGCAGAAATTCTGTCTGTTGTAACAATGACCAATTTATCATAAGAAATTTCATAAACATCTCGAACTTTACCGTTAATTAATTTTTTCAATCGATTTTCTCCTTGTGTTTTTTGCGGGTTATTTTTTATCTTGTGGGTTGTTTTTTATCTTGTGGGTTGTTTTTTATCTTGTGGGTTGTTTTTTATCTTGTGGGCGGCAGATTGCCGCCCCTACATATCTGTTTTTTTATATTGTAGGGTACGCACACTGGGCGTACCGCTGTGCTGAAACAATATTTTACAATAATTGTCAATTGTTTAATCCCCAGCGTGTTTTATGCCCAGTATTTCGAGTTCTTTTTCGTTCATTCCTATTCCGCGGAGCATTAATCTGTTTCCTTTTAGACTTTCTATGGAATTTATGCCCATTCCGCCCATCATTTCTTTTATTTCATGCTGCCATGCGGTTAATAAATTTACAAGGCGTTTATATCCGATTTCGGGGTTTAATCTTTTTACAAGCTCGGGGTTTTGTGTTGCGATTCCCCAGTTGCATTTGCCCGAATGACAACTTCTGCAAAGATGACAACCCAGTGCAATTAATGCCGCGGATGCAATATAAACACAATCCGCTCCTAATGCCACAGCTTTTACAATATCAGCGCTTGAACGTATGCTTCCGCTCACTACAATAGACACATTATTTCGTATTCCTTCATCACGCAACCGTTGGTCAACAGCGGCAAGCGCGAGTTCTATCGGTATGCCTACATTATCCCGTATGCGTGTGGGAGCAGCGCCTGTGCCGCCGCGAAAGCCGTCAATGGCAATAATATCCGCGCCGCTTCTGGCGATTCCGCTTGTAATAGCTGTTATATTATGCACCGCCGCGACTTTTACTATTACTGGTTTTTTGTATTCTGTGGCTTCTTTTAGAGAATAAACCAATTGACATAAATCTTCAATGGAATAAATATCATGATGGGGAGCGGGGGAGATTGCATCACTTTTTTCGGGAATCATTCTTGTTTTTGAAATGTCACCGATAATTTTTGTCCCGGGCAAATGACCGCCTATCCCCGGTTTTGCTCCTTGTCCCATTTTTATTTCAATAGCCGCTCCGCTGTTAAGATATTCAGTATGAACACCAAAACGCCCTGAGGCTACTTGTACTATAGTATTTTCACCGTATTTATAAAAATCTTCATGCAGTCCGCCTTCGCCTGTGTTATAAAGAATCCCCAATGCTTTCGCGGCTCTTGCAAGACTTTCATGGACATTATAGCTAACAGAGCCATAACTCATTGCAGAAAACATTATCGGCATTGACAATGAAACTTGCGGCGGTAAATTGTTTTTGATTTGTCCTGTTTTGCCGCGTTCAATTTTTTTCGGTTTTGCTCCGAGAGATACTTTAGTTTCCATAGGTTCTCGCAAAGGGTCAATCGACGGATTTGTAACTTGTGACGCGTTTAATAAAATCTTATCAAAATAAACAGGATGATTTTCGGGATTTCCCATACTTGACAGTAATACTCCGCCGCTGTTTGCTTGCCGATATATTTCGTTAATGGTGTTTTTGCTCCAGTTTTTGTTTTCTTTATATGTGTTTTTGCTTTTCACGATTTTTAAAGCCTGTGTTGGACAAAGAGTTACACAACGATGACAATTTACACATTTTGTATAATCGCAAACAACCTTATTAATATCTTCAAGATATTCATGTGCACAATTTGCACATTGCCGTTCGCAAGCACGGCAGTTATTACATCTTTCGCTGTTGCGGATTACTTCATATTCGGGATAAATATAATTTATTGCCACGGTTATTCCCCTTTCTTTATATGAATAATTACGGGTTCACTTCCTTTTGGTGAGTATATTTTATCAAGCTGCGGTTCGATAATTCTAATTGCGGATTCTTCACTTGCGATATATACCTTATCATCTTTTTCGCCCACAACCATACTTCGCAGTTTTAGTCTGTCATTTAATGCCATTAAACCGCCCTCAAAGCCGACTAAAATTGAAAACGGCCCTGTAATTAGCTGGTCGGCGAAAGCAATTCTCAAATATTCATGTGTTTTCCGCTCTTTTTCATTCATATTATTTATTGTCTGCCAAAAAGGAGCGGCGATAACCGAGGCTATTTCTTTAAAATCCAACCCTTGTTTTCGGTGCAAATAGTCAATAATATATGTAATAACTTCGGTGTCTGTTTGTAATGTGCATTTATAACCATACATTTCAATAGCTCGTCTGTTCGCATCATATGATGATATTTCTCCGTTATGAACAACAGAATAATCCAAAAGTGCGAAAGGATGTGCTCCGCCCCACCATCCTGGTGTATTTGTCGGGTATCTTCCATGTGCGGTAAAGCACCAGCCCTCATAATCTTCGAGTTTATAAAAACGTCCGACATCTTCAGGGAAACCAACCGCTTTAAAAACTCCCATGTTCTTTCCGCTCGAAAACACATATGCCCCTTTT
>Ga0099364_10006479_pt1 | contig 17034 bp, 13 predicted proteins | sample TergutTh196P3_FD_73070 | JGI IMG/M metagenome (GOLD analysis project Ga0099364, IMG submission 73070) | Microcerotermes parvus P3 segment gut microbial communities from Pointe-Noire, Republic of the Congo - Th196 P3 | ecosystem: Host-associated > Arthropoda: Insects > Digestive system > Gut ... | reverse complement strand
AGGGCTTAGGTGACACGATACAGTTTTGCCGGTATGCCAGACTTGTCTCGGCACTGGGAGCGAAAGTCATTCTGGAAGTGACGCCACCATTGTACGGACTGCTGGAAACACTGGAAGGTGTAGATGAACTGATTTTAGCGCCTGCGTTTGACCTGACAGAAGAAAACCTCAAATATTGGCCACCGTTTGACTTTTACTGCCCCTTGTTGAGCCTGCCTCTGGCATTCGATACAAGGCTTGATACGATTCCGGGCAAAGAGCCTTATTTGCGGGTTGATCCGGTCAAGGTCATGGCATGGATGCACCGGCTGGGAGCAAAAACAAAGCCGCGAATCGGTCTTGTGGTAAGTGGCAATAAAGAGTTTGTCTACGAGCACCACCGGCGCATACCGCTTGCGCAATTATTGTCGTATCTGCCACCCAACTGCGAATATATCAGCCTTCAGAAAGAAATCAGAGACGAGGATAGAACCATTTTTGCGACCATGACTGAGTGGAGGTTCTTTGAAGAGGAGATGTCTGACTTTTCGGAAACTGCGGCGCTTTGTTCACTTATGGATGTGGTTATCAGTGTTGACACGAGTGTTGCACATCTGGCTGGTGCGCTGGGAATACCGACCTGGGTTCTGCTGGCTTTTCATCCTGACTGGCGTTGGCTGCTCGACAGACAGGACAGCCCGTGGTACTCGAATATGCGACTGTATCGCCAAAGTAAGCCCGGAGACTGGGACAGTGTCTTTGAGGAAGTCCTCAAGGATTTGCTGAAAATGGAAAGTACACCAGCTCACAATGCTCCTGTCAACCTCGAATAAGGGTCCTTTCCGGCACTGCAACAGCTGGAGATGGCAGCCGTCCCTTCCAGTGAACACTGTGTCTTTCCTTTCTGAAACAGGACGAGCCCGCCGGGTTTATTGTGGGAACGTTAATGACACCTTTTATCCCGGAAACGTACAGGAATAATTTGACTTCTTACTGGTACGCAGGACCACGAAACGGGCATATTTCCCTGTTTTCCGAAAAAACGATTCTGGAGATGGAGGGGCGGAGCATTCTTTTTCAGAGGCTTTGAGAAAACTCACGGATCTGAAAAACGAAGATCAACACAGTAGACCCGCTGAGTAATGCAGATATCAGGAAACTGTTCTATGCTACTCGCGGATTGATCGCAATCTCCAGGTGTTGGCTGGTCGGGTCAGAAAACAGTCATCAGATGAGAAGTGGATGAAATCAGATACAGGTCCTTTCGGATATTTTTCAACATCAATTCTCCCGCAAATGAGAACTGCTTATCATACGGAGACATTTTGAAAAAAGCTAATTTACGCCCCGTGGCTTTTGTCCTGGCATCGACCAACCACGGCAGCCTGCTGGTAAACAGGCACGACTACAGATTGACGGATAAAGACGATTATGGCGTGGGCTATCAATTGCTCAACAAATCGGCATTTGACCCTGACGAAGTGGATGTTGTGCTGCAATTGCTGGACCAGAGAAGGCAGCATTTTGGCAGTGGCGTGTTGGCAATCGATTGCGGTGCCAATATAGGTGTGCACACCATTGAATGGGCAAAATTCATGCACGGCTGGGGAGAGGTTGTTGCGATTGAGGCACAGGAAAGAGTGTTTTATGCACTGGCAGGAAACATCACTCTGAACAACTGCTTCAATGCACGTGCAATCTGGGCAGCCGTAGGTGCCAGCGAAGGAATCATCAACGTTCCGGTCCCCGACTATTTTACGCCTTCGAGCTTCGGTAGTATGGAAATCCGAAAAAGTGAAAATCCGGAATTTATCGGGCAGGTTCTGGATTATTCGAGCGAAGGTACTCTCCAGACACGGATGATGTCTATTGATGGCCTGGGCTTGTCCCGTGTGGATTTGATCAAGATTGATATCGAAGGCATGGAGATGGAAGCGCTTGAAGGTGCAGGCAATACCATCAGCAATCTGAAGCCTTTACTGTTTGTTGAACATATCAAGTCCAGCAAAGACGAGCTGGACCGGTTTTTATCAGCACGAGGTTATAAAGTATTTCAGCTGGGGATCAATCTGCTTGCAGCCCATGAGTCAGACCCGGTGGCTTCAATGATTCGCGTAACCAGTTCATGACAGAATGCTTGCAGTTTACCCCGTTACGATGAAGGGTTTTCCTGTTTATCTCCAGCTTCAGTTATAGAAATGATGCTCCAGCAGCAACTCGGGAAACGTTGGTTTATCAAAATTCGCCAGGTCGACACCCGTTTAACAAGGGCACCGATTCTTTACGGGCGTTAAAGTCAAAAGGATCAGCGATCCGCTTGGGCGCGCAAGGTCAATGCCTTTCAGTTGCAGTTGTCGGTGTAGAACGGGAATCTCTGGATTGTCAATAGAATTGACACTATCTCAACCAAAGAGGAATCAACATGGATCAAAACGCGGTTTATCGACAGAACAGCAGGGCTGAACTGTTTCAGTTTGAGCTGTTTTGGAAAAAGATAAGAGAAAATCTGCCGGAACATCGTTTGGAGCATCACGAGTTTAAAGTGTATTCCCAGAATGGTGAAGACGGCATAATTGCAGAAATCTTTGAACGCATAGGAACAACAAACAGATCTTTTGTTGAGTTTGGTGTAGGTAACGGAGCGGAGAATAATACGGTTTTTCTGCTTGGCCAAGGCTGGAACGGTCTGTGGATTGAGGGCAATCAGAGAGATTACGGACTGATAAATACGTTCTTTACCCATTATATTTCAGAAAAAAAGTTGCACGTTCGAAATTCCTTTATAACCCGGGAAAATATCAATGATCTGATCAGTGCGTTCTATACGGGCGGGATTGACTTGTTGAGTATTGATATTGACCGCAATGATTATTATGTCTGGGAAGCCATTGAATGTATTCAACCAAGGGTTGTTGTAGCCGAATATAACGCAAAGTTCCCGCCACAGATCAACTGGCGTGTCCCCTATGAGCCCGACAGTGTATGGGATGGAACAGATTATTTTGGAATGAGTCTGCTCGCGGCATCTGAACTGGGCAAAAGAAAAGGATACGTATTGGTTGGCACTGAAATAACAGGAACAAACTGCTTTTTCGTCAGGGAAGATGTTCTGGAGAATGCAAAAGAGCAGTTCAGTTACCCGATGAGTGTAAAGGATCTGTTTAATCCAGCCAGGTATCTGGCTGATGTCAGTCGCCCCACCGGACACCGCCTGAGCGGAAGATTTCCTTTACTGTTGCCGTTGCCATAGCGCAAAATTGCCTTGTCAGGAACTGGAGCATCAAAAGCATACAACCCCTTCCTGAACCGGTTGTTTCCCTGGCCTTTTACATTTTGCTTGACCCGGACTTCAGGATCTTTCCTGTGGCAGGCAAGGCTTTTTCAACGAACGGGTCGTAAAGCGCATATATCTCCGGCTGAAGGCCGATGTTTTACTGCTTTACGGTAAAAGTGATTTCAATTGAAGAAGCAGGGAAACGGGATGACAGAGCCTGCAGACGTAACAATTGTCCGCGATGCTTCTGGTAAACCGGACGCCTTTTGCCGATTATCAATCCATTATCCCTGATTCCGGGTGAAGTCGTCAGGAAGACCATGATTGATGGCGAAGTATCCGCCATTGCTGCGTGGAGAAAATATCTGAATCAGACACAGGCTGAAATGGCAAGTCGCCTCGGGATTTCACAGGCGGCCTGGCCAAAGCTCGAAGGAAGAAAAAAATTCGTAAAGCAGCCCGCGAAAAAGTGCTCCCGGCATTTGGAATACTGCATGAACAGCTTGATTTTTGACTTCTGTTTTTATACAGCGAAAACAGTCTGGCAGGAGCCTCCACACGCCTGCCAGACCAGAACTGCACCCCCTTCCGGTAAAATGATGCAGAAAACTCCTGAAAAGTGCATCCAGTCAGTATTTTCTGACAAAAACTGATGACACACGTTGAAAATTGGTTTAAAATTTAATGTTTCAATGTGGCCGCTATTATTAATGGCGGCTTCTTCAACTTTTGCAGCTTATGCTTGCTTTTCCCTTCGAGAGGAGAAAACGCATGGATGGTATTCATCTGTTTGGAGAGTGGTACGACTGTCCTGTCGACATACCGGAATTTAACCACGCCGATGCTTTACGCAAACTTTGCCTGGAATCAGTAGAGGCCGCCGGATTGACCACTGTCGGTGAATTTTTCTATCAGTTCGAGCCACACGGTGTCACCGGGACCGTGGTTCTGGCCGAATCGCATCTGGCAATGCATACCTGGCCAGAGACCGGTTTTGTCACAATTGATGTGTATGTCTGTAATTTCTCTACCGACAACACTGACAAGGCTCAAAAGCTCTACAATCTGATCGAAGCCGTCTTCAGGCCAGGAAAGACCCATTTCCAGAAGATTCTGCGCGGAAGCAAGGAATCCGGCCCGGGCGGTCCGGCTTCACCAATTACATCCGAACACACATTCTCGGAAATGATGCAGCCAGACTGGGGTTACTTTCTCAGACCTACTAAAATGCATGAAGACTTTCACTCCGGACTACAGAGAGTTCAGGTATACCACACAGATACATTCGGAGCCATGTTCCGGCTTGATGGTCATACCATGACTTCTGAAAAAGATGAATTTTTCTATCATGAAAATCTGGTTCACACACCTGCTGCCACGCACGAGTCACCACGTCGCGCACTCATCATTGGTGGGGGAGATGGAGGCACAGCCGAGGAGCTGCTGAAACATCCGAGTATAGAGCATATCACGATGGTGGAAATCGATCAGGCTGTGGTGGATGTGGCACGGCGCTATCTGGAGAGCATACACAAGGGCAGTCTTGATGATCCGCGTCTGACGCTGAAGATTGAAGATGGCTTTGCCTTTATCAAAAACAGCACTGAAACATACGATCTGATCGTGCTGGACCTGACTGATCCGGGTGGACCATCAACGCTGCTGTACACCCCGGAATTTTACAAGGCCTGCGCAGACCGGCTGGGTGAACATGGGATCATGACATTGCATATTGGTTCCCCACTCATTCACCAGACCCAGATCTACAATACAATCGAACGTTTGCGACAGGCTTTCAGGCGTGTGAGTCCATACCTTACGACAATACCGCTTTATGGCGGACAGTGGGCAATGGCTTTCTGCTCACAGCAGGCCGATCCACACCAGCTCTCGCCCGAGATCATTGATGCAAGACTCAAAGAGCGTGGCATAAACGATCTTCAGTTCTATAACGGAGCAACGCACGCTGCATCTCTGGCATTACCGAATTACGTGCGAAAGATGGTGCCCCAGGAGACGACATCGGGCTGATGATGCCCTGTTCATAACCTGCAATGTGCGCTTTGAGCGCACATTGCTTTTTGCGAGTGCTCCCCGTATGTTTCAAAAGCAGGATCGCCGGATCTGTTTGTGCCCACATACCACTCTGGCGACGGGTTCTGCCTGATTTCATCTGTCTGATCGTAAGCTCAGCTTCAAAGTCCCCAGGAGCAAAAAACGCATACTAAAACAGAGTGTGAAAAGGCATGTTATGGCTTGCAACCTGTCCGGCAATACTTCTGATCGCTTCGTCTTGAACTACTCCCAAAGCACCGGATTTTCCGCCGGCACCTCTCACTAACATGCTCTGCGGGTCAGGAGTACTTCCTGGATCGTTCGCAGCAGTCCAGCCAGCAGGGCAGATGTTTCGGTTTAAGTAACCGACCATCCCACGCGTCCCACCACTGCCTTCCCATTGGCCGTTTTGGCAATTGTGTCGCATCAGGTAAAGCAGGGTAAAAACATACAAGTGATTTTTGTGCTATGCTGTATCTTGTTCAAAAGGAGTGAGAAATGAATAGCATTGACCCTGACACCGAGACTGCAGTCCGCAGATTTCTCGATGAAATTGCGACTCGCTACGAAGTGGAGGCCGCCATCCTCTATGGCAGTCGTGCGCGTGGCACACATCACGAGGAAAGCGATGCTGATGTGGCAGTGCTCATGCGAGGAGAGGAGGACTTCTGGCCTGTCAAAAGGGATATGGCTCGCACCGCCTTTGATGTCATGCTCGAAACCAACATTCTGGTCTCAGCGCTTCCCATCTGGCCTGATGAATGGGAAAACCCGGAGAGTTCCTCAAACCCGGCATTGCTGTACAACATAACTCGGGAAGGGGTTCGGCTATGAGTAATCAACTGACGGCAGAAGACATGATGGTGAAAGCGGAGACGGCCTGCTCGTCTGCGCGTCTCCTGCTTGATCACGGCGACACTAATGGTGCAATCAACCGCGCCTATTACGCCATGTTTGATGCTGCCCGCTCGGCACTTCTGAGGTCAGGCGCACCAGTTGATCCGAATATTATCCGTACGCATAATGGCCTGATCGGGGCTTTCGGTCAATATGTGGTGAAAAACAACCCTGAATTATCCACTATGGGTCGCACATTGAACGATACACAGGAGAGTCGGATCATGGCCGACTACAAAAGGCCAGCCCTCAATCGTGCTGTCGCAGAGGATATAGTAGAGTTGGCAGAAACCTTCATCGCCACCATAAAAGCCTTGCAGTTCGACAGACAGCCCGAACTACCAGGGCGAGATTCACCATCAGACTCTTCACCCAGTCCATTCTGACTTCACAGTGCTGTCCTTTTGCCCGGCTTGCAGTCACGATTTGATGCATGCAAGGAGAGCAACATTTACTGGCCTGTTTTCGTTCGCAGTCGGGACGACGCGGGAAGCATCAAAGTTCAGTGCCTGTCCATCGTGATCCGTATACTGCTTGGTAGGTCCCCATCCGGTCTGGTAAAAAGCCCCGCTTGTGGGGTTACTCTGTTTCACTGCCACGAAGCTTCCCGTAATATTTCTGATGGCATCTTCCTGGACTGCGCCCAGCGCTCCGGAATTGCCGCCGACACCCCTTACGAAGCGACCACGCAGATCAGGAGTGCCACCAGAACCATTTGCAGCTGTCCATCCTGCAGGACAGCTGCTCCGGTTGAAGTATCCGACCATGCCGGCGGAAATGCCGGTGAACCCAATCCATGCACCGTTTTGGCAAATTTGTCGCATCAGGTAAAACAGGATAAAAAACACACCAGTGATTTTCGTGCTATGCTATAACTTGCTCAAAAGGAGTGAGACATGAATAGCATTGACCCTGAAACAGAGACTGCCATCCGTCGTTTTCTGGAACTGATTGCTTCACGCTACGAAGTTGAGGCTGTCATCCTCTACGGCAGTCGTGCGCGTGGAACACACCGCCCCGACAGCGACGCTGATGTGGCTGTGCTCATGCGTGGTGATCAGGATTTCTGGACTGTCAATACGGACATGGCTTATACTGCCTTCGATGTCTTGCTTGAAACAGACATTCTTGTCTCAGCGCTTCCCATCTGGCTTGATGAATGGGAAAACCCGGAGAACTACTCAAACCCCACCCTGTTGGAGAACATCAACCGGGAGGGCGTTCGGCTATGAGCAATCAACTGACAGCAGCAGACTTGCTGGCGATGGCGGAGACGGCCTGCACGTCAGCCCGTGCCTTGCTCGATCTGGGAGACACTCGTGGCGCAATCAACCGTGCGTATTACGCAATGTTCGATGCTGCCCGCGCAGCTCTTCTAAAGGAAGATGCGCCTGTTGATCCGAATATTATTCGCACCCATAGCGGCCTGATCGGAGCTTTCGGTCAACACGTGGTGAAAAACAACCCTGATTTATCTGCTATGGGTCGCATTTTGAACGCAACACAGGAAAATCGGATCAGGGCAGACTACAAAGGAGCATCCCTCAATCCTGCAGTCGCAGAAGTAATGGTCGAACAGGCGGAAGCCTTCGTTACTGCCATCAAAACCCTTCAGTTCGACAGACATCCTGAACTTCCAAAGCTGGATTCATCATCAGGTTTCTCATTCGATCCATTCTGACTTCATTGATACCATCGGCTTGCAAGATTTGCAGTCACGATTTGATGCAGGCAAGCAGGGCGACATTTACAGGGCGGTTCTCATTCGCGGTCGGAACGACACGGGAGGCGTCAAAGGATAGTATTTGTCCATCCCAATCGGTATATTGCTTGGTACGGGTTCCTGCCCCGCTCTGGTAAAACGCCCCACTTGTGGGGTTACCTTGTATAACTGTCGAGAATGTGCCTGTAATATTCCGTATTGCATCTTCCTGGACTGCCCCCAATGCGCCAGAATTTCCACCAACCCCTCTCACGAACCTCCTGCGCAGATCAGGAGTCCCGCCGGATCCATTCGCAGCTGCCCACCCTGCGGGACAACTGCTCCGGTTGAAGTATCCGACCATGCCCGCAGAAATACCGGTGAAGCCAATCCACGTACCATCTTGGCAAATAGGTCGCCAGTTGTCAGAATTCCTGAATATCTGAAACTGGAAAAACAAATGCCCCGCAGAACATCTGCAGGGCATTTGTCAGGTTCAATGCAATTCCGGTTCACATCCCGAAATCCGGTCCGAAGTAAGGCTCAGGTTTGCTGCTGTCAGATTTGTCAGCGTTTTGAAGTTTCATGGAATCTGTCAGTCTTTCCAGATCAGTCCGAGTTGTGCCATTGAACCAGGTACCGTCAGGATGGTTCTTGTCCGGGGACTTTTCCCAAGGGGCGTGTCAACAACATCCTGGACAGCTTTTTGGCTATCTCTTTCCTGTACTCCTCGTCCGTGCTCATTCTCCCGTGTAGTGCTACCATCTTTTTGAGTAAATCGCATGTCGCTGGTGAAATTCCGTGGGACTCCTCCACTTGCATGCTCATAACAGGCTTCTGAGATTCTGCCTTCTCTTCTTGCGTGTTCAAGGGCGTCAGCAAGGCGCTGTCTGATCTGCTCATAACTTCCCTCTTTCTGAAGTCACTGCAGATATTCCCGGCCTTTCTTTTCGCGTGGCTCAAAGGGGTCCGTTTTTCAGGTTCGTTATCGTGATCTGATACCGGCAGACAGAGCGACTGAAATGAGAACAGAGAAAACCGGTCTTTTCCGGGCTTCTGCTAATGCAAGCATCTGTATTTGCTCATGTCTTTAAAATCAGGTTCCATGTAACCAGCAAAAAACCGCTCTGTCAAACCCGTGCAGATCTGCTCAGACCCGTTCAACAGCGCCTGCTGTGTCCGCGATTACAAGCTGTTTACGCGAACAGCCACCGTGCAGCTGCGACAGCACATCTCACGGCACACGATGCACCCCGGAATGGCTGAAACTTCCTTTCAGCCATCACGATTTTTTCCGGCCTGTTCCGGATCTGTCGCCTCAAAATACCCGTCTACCACATCGATAATCTCTTCAAATTCACTGGCCAGAGCATGCCTGCCAATCCGGACAAGCATTTCCTGCGTTGATTCTGACCAGGTCCTCTCCCTTAACTGCCGCATGGACATGGTCACGGTATTGGCGTCGTACTGACCACTCGCTACCTTGATAATACGCAGCTTTTCATGCAGATACGGCCAGTCATCCTGCTGCACCTGACGGTCTCTGGCAGGCTTTGTTGCAGAAAATCCCTCAATAACTGCCCGTAACGACTCAAGAAACTCCGCAGTATCAAAGCGTAACTGCTCCACATCCACATCATGGTCCGCCATCTCCAGCTTGTAAGCGACGGCCGAAAGATCCGTTTTTCCGATGATCGCAAGCGCACTTTTCATTCCGTGCACATGAACTTCAAAAGCTTTTTTGTCCTTTTCAGACCAGGGACCCGATTTGCTGTTGATGGATTCCAGCTTGGAAAGCGCTCTCGAAGCATCACGTATGAACACTTCAACAACAAGCGAATTCACGGCATCACGAACATCCTGCACCTTCGCAGTGGATTGCTGCGCTGTTTTTCTTTTCTCGGCCTGCTCCCGCGCAACCCGGACCGTATCAGGAGCGATAGCAAGATATTTGTCTCTTACAAATTTGTTCAGAACGGAATTCAACAGGCGTATGTCGATTGGCTTGGATATGAACTCGTCAAACCCACTCGCCAGAAAAGTTTCCGACTGCCCTGTCGTTGCATTGGCAGTCAGTGCCACTATGGGCAGGGTATAACCCTTCTCCCTGATGATTCTGGTCGCTTCGATACCGTCCATTTTTGGCATCATGTGATCCATGAAAATAACATCATATTGCCCGCCACTTTCGATTTTTTTAATCGCAGCGCTTCCACTGGTCGTCGTTTCTATATTCAGGCCGTAAGGCGTCATGAGCCCGCGTGCAACACGGATGTTGGACTCCACATCATCCACGATCAATACTTTCCCGTACGGCATGGGCTCGTGGAAAATCCGCGCCCTTTTCGCCTGCTCGCTTTCATATGATTCGTATCGCTGCAGGCTCCGGGCCAGCTCCTCACCCAGCACATCAGCACCAACCCTGGTCTGCGGAAGACGCACCGTAAACCGGGAACCCTTGCCCGGCTCGCTCTCCATTTCTATCTGACCATCCATCAGGTCCAGCAGATTTTTCACAATACTCATTCCAAGTCCTGTGCCCTGAACCATCTGCTCGCCATCAACGTGAAACCGGGTGTACGTGTCAAATACCCGGCTCATCTGCTCCTGTGTCATTCCGACCCCGGTGTCGCGTATGTCAATAACCAGCGTTACTGCATCATCACCACTGTCGGATTCCGCACGAAAGGACAGATCCACAGAACCCTTTTCCGTGTACTTGAACGCGTTTGAAAGCAGATTGTTCAATACCTGTCTGATCCGGAGCGGATCACCATTCAAAAAAACCGGGATGTTTTCATCAACATACAGATTGAACTCGATCGGATTGTGCATAAGATGCTCCACGTTCGTCTGTACGGTGTCAATGATCAGGCTTGCCGCTTCGTACGTATCGGTCACTACTTCCAGTCTGCCCGCCTCAATTTTGGACATGTCAAGTATGTCATTGATGATGCCAAGCAATACTTCGCCGGAAGTGTAGATCGTCTCGAAGGCCTCCCTTACATCGCCAGTAAGCACATCCGCCTGAAGCTGGATTTCAGTCATCCCCAGAATCGCATTCATCGGAGTGCGTATTTCATGACTGACGGTCCGGAGAAACTCTCCTTTTACCCTGTTTGCAGACTGGGCCTCAACCAGAGCCGACTCCAGCTGCGTGGAAGTATCACGCAGACTTTTCAGTATTTCATTACGAATACAGGCATTGACAAACAGCACACTGGCAGACCATAAAATGGACTCTTCATTTTCCGTAAACCGCCTCTCCTCAGTGCAGTTGTCAAAACCGACAAAACCCCAGAACTGCTCTTCAGAAAAAACAGGTATGACCAGAATAGCCAGCACGTTATGACGGCTCAGAGCAACTTTTTCTACAGGAGGCAGATCACGCACCAGGGTATTGATGAAACCTCCAGCTGACAGCACAGCTTCCCATCCGGGCAATGTTTCACTGAAAGGAATATTGACGAACACTTCCTCTCCCTGCCCGAACACAGGGTTTTCAGCCAGCTCGTAGCGCAGGGAGTGAACGAGCTCTCCATCAACCACATCATTTTTCCAGATACGGATGCGGTCAATTTTCAGAACCTGTGCAAGCGACTGCATACTGCCATACAGGGTATCTTCAAATGTATCTATATCCGCATTGAGCAGCTGTGTTGCCGCGCTGTTGATGGCATGCAGCATTGCCTGACTGTGACCCAGATCTGCCTGCATCTGCACGAAATCGGTAACGTCCACGCAATGCTGGATATGCACTTTTTTTCCACCCGGCCAGTCTATAAAACGATCGATATTTCTGTAGTGCCGGTTCGTTATGCTGTTGTGACTTTCCCAGAAAATCGCCCTGTCCGGCTCTTTCTCCAGCAGATTGCCAGGACACCATTCGCACTTGCGCGTCCGGCCCGGATGGAAAATGGCGTAACAGGGCTGACCGATGACATCGTCATCAAGCTGGTAGTGCTGTTTCATAAAACTGTTGACGAACAGGATTTCCTGGGTCTCCCTTTCGCTGACATAGATCATCGAGTCGATGTTGTTGAGTATGCTCGACATGGTGTCGATCGTTCTTTTCGACTCCAGTACGGCCTCATTCAACGCCTGTGTCATGCGCCTGGATTCGGTGATATCCATCATCGCACCCGCACCGCGAACCGGAATTCCATATTCATCGCGCAAGGCCTCACCCGCACCCCGGAAATACGCGTACTGACCATCTTTCCTCAACAGCCTGAACTCTTCGTCATAAGGCGTCCTGCCCGATCTGTCCAGCAAATGCCTGAGATACGCGCCACTTGCTCTTTCCTTGTCCTCGGGATGCAGACGGTCACTCCAGCTGCTCAGTACGTTGGGAAAGTCTTTCTCGTCCGTGTACCCGAGCACCTCTCTTATATCGTCAGACCAGTTATACGGGTTCAACGGGTTTATGTAGTCTTCATTCACAAATTCCGTATCCCATAACCCGATTCTGGCACCTCTGACCACCAGATCGAGTTTGGCCAGCTGCAGTTCGTTCAGCTCGATCGCGTGCTTGAGCGCACGTTCCCGCTCTTCCACTTCGGTGACATCGCGCGCCACCCCTACCAGACCGATTACTGCATCATCCTGTACAAGCGGAGCTTTCGTTGTTTCGAAATACCGCATCGATCCATCCAGCGCAGCCAACCCGTAGTTATGGACCACTTTCGGCATGCCATCGAAAACGCTCTGATCCTTGATGCGTATGGCCTCTTCCACCTCATCAGGAAAGCCGAATTCGCTTTCAGTCTTGCCGAGAGCATCTGCCATGTCAACATCAAGAAAATCCAGGGCAGCACTGTTAAAGAGCGTATATCTGAAATCCGGATCCTTGCAGAATACGATGTCGGGAATGGAGTCAATAATAGTCTGAAGCGTTGTTCTCTGAAGCGAAAGTTCTTCCGTACGCTGACTGATTTCAGCTATCATCCGGTTGTGTTCGCGCAGATCCCTTGTATAACCCGCTATGGCAAAATCGTCCCCATGATCGACCTTGACCATGATCACTTCAGCAGGCATCTCCGAACCATCGAGCATCCGGTAGGTCCAGATAAATCTGCTGCGCCCTTCTTCCGCCGTCATCCTGAGCTGCTGCTGGGCCTTTTCAACCGAATTCTGCCCGTCCGGCTGATATTCGGGATAAATCTCGCGATACCTTTCCAGATAATCAGCCTTGTCCCGAAAACCAAAAAGCCTGACAGCCTCGGCATTACAGTCAATTTTCTGAAGACTGCTGTTCCACAACTGGCAACTCAAAGGTGCCGACTCAATCATCAGGCTCACGCGATTCTGGGTTTCTGACAGCTCTTCCTTCAGCTGGTTCTTGATTATGGCATCCCCGCACAGGCGGGCAACCAGATTCAGAAAGCTGATGCTGTCATCATCAAACAGCCTGTCTTCAGAAAAGTCCTGGAAAGCTACAGCACCCCACAATGCATCATTGATATACACGGGCAAAAATAACAGGGACTTCACGTTCAGCGGGGCTAAAAAGGCAGACTCCTCTGCAGTCGCTATGCCCGAATGGATATTGATCAGGTCGCCTTTTGAAAGAATGTCAATCCAGTTGTCTACCGCCGGAAGATACGGCAGAACCCGCAAACTGTCATCGACATAGGTAAGCGCTCCCCGGGCCTTGATCCACCGGTACACCTGACCCAGACGCTGATCCTTTTCTGTCCGGACAAAGCTGTAAATGTCAATGCGATCCAGATGGGCTGCATCTGCGATAGGCCGCAAACTCTCGCTCATGGCATCGTCAAAGGTTTTATCCTTTTGTGACATGAGTGTGACATCCATCTGGTTGAATGCATCAAGCAGGCTTTCCCGATGCCTCAGTGTCTGCTCGGCCCGCCTGAATTCGGTCAGATCAGCAAGATACTGGATACGTACTTTCTGACCATCCGGCCACTCTACATGCCGGCCAATTCTTCTGATGTGATGCCCGGGCTTGCCCTGACTGTCTTCCCACATAACGACCTTGTCCGGGTCCTTGTCGCGATCAGGACAAAGACATAAATCGCACCTCGCGACAGCACCTTCCTGAAAAACCCTGTAACAGGGCGACCCGAGCACAGCGTCATCAACGCCGTAGTGCTGCTTCATGGCGTCACTCATGAACAATATTGCGTCCGTTTCCGGTTCGACAACATAAATCATCGCACCGGACTGATTCAGAATGGAGGTAATGGTCTGTGTGGCTTTCCGGGATTTTTCCAGAGCACTCTGGAGCGCAAGTTGCAACTGCTTGGTTTCGGTTATGTCCTTGAGGGCACCAGCCACCCTGAACGGATTGCCTGCCTCATCCCGGGAAGCAGCCCCGACATCACGAAAATACCGGTATTCACCACTTTTGACCTGGAGACGGTATTCGACATCATAGGGCGTTTTTCCGGTAATATCATTTACATGCGTGTCAAAAGCCAGAAGGGTTCTGGCATAATCCTCAGGATGCAGCCGACTGCTCCAGCTGCCGAGTTCATTCGGAAAATCTTTCTCATCGAAAAAACCCAGCATATCGCGAATTTCCTGCGACCAGAAGAATGCGTTATCCGGGCTCGCCGCATCGCCACCAACGATATCCATCTCCCACAACCCGATGTTCATGGCATGGCCAACAAGCCTGTACTTCTGGATGTCCTGTTCGTTTGCGCGAATCCGGGCGCTGGCAACGTTCAACCTGCCTTCAAGTTCCTGAATAATTTTTTCTGCTTCCTTCATCAGAATCTCCGGTGGAGACCCCTTCCTTCAGCGTGGGGTAGTTGACTTTTGTTCCTCAACAGTTAATGCAGGGCGCGTAAACTTGTGATTTTAACATTACTATGTCCCTGGCCAAAGAAGAAATGTGTTTGTTTTGCAACTGTCAGCAAAATCCGGAAATTTCCGCTCAGGCGGAAAAGAAGAACGCGCTCAACGGATAAAATCGCTAAAAAAACAGAAAGCATCAAAAAAGTATTTGCCGGACCAGGGCACAAACGGACCGGTAAAGAACCCGTCATCACCCTGTATGATCCTGGTTCCACCCGAATTGATGACAAACTCGCCAAATTTTGATTCCGGTCACTTCCCAAACAGGGAAAACCTCTGCTAAGATGTCGTGATCCGGTTCGAAACAACAAAACCTGACTGTCAACCACCCCACGACCAAAACCGGGGGCCTGCAAAAAAAACCGGTTGACCAGGCAAAACCGTGTTCCGGTCGGCTGCGTAAACAGCTACAGGACCAGCGTCGGGATGCTCCTCCATTCCGGTCTCCTGAAGCCCGGGTTGCAGACAGGCCAGGCGGGCAGGCACGAAACGGGCCTGAACCAGACGCCGGTTTATACAGCATTCCCGAGGGAAGACGCCCGAAAAAGCGTGTTACAAGGGTCCGCAAGGGCCACACCTGTAAAAACAGAACCCGGCGCACTGCGGTTGTCAGACAACATCCGCCGTGCATCCGGACAATAGTTTTGAATATATATTTATTAACGTAATTCCTCCCCCTGACAAATACCAGGGGCCTCCTTGCGAGGTTTTTGATGAAAGGTAATCCTTATGGCAATGTTCAAATCCAAAAGCAGAAACGAATCCGTTGAATTGCTTAAAAAAATTCTGGAAACACAACCAGATGTGATAAAAGCACCCAATCCTGTAAACGCTGGCGCAGAAGCTGCCAACTTCTGCGCCCAGTTCATCAATGTTTTTTCCAATTACCTTGACCAGATAAAAGAGGCTGAGGGTAAATAATTACGCGTGCCTGGTCATGCCGTATATTTTCTGAACCGGGAGGGCCCGAGACAGTTTGCTGTTAACTGCTCAAACCCTGCCCGGTCCCGTGTGCATCCCTCCTGAAACCGGTAAAGGCATGGGCCAGACCCGTCAGCTGTAGCAGATTCACCACGAAAAACCTTGACGGAAAAATTTTTATTCCCGCATTGATTATTCTTCAACATGAGACGCCTGGCTTTCTCCGCTGCATTGATCGCTATTATTGCCACTCTCCTGGTGGCTGTCGGTTATCTGCTCGCAGGCAAACAGGCAAAAGAACCCGAGATTTCTGTCCACACAATAGTAAAAGAAGTACTGCCTGTCGGCGAATACACGAGCCTTGTCTATCACTACACCTCTCTGATCAGAAATGTGAACGCCAAGGACTTCAAAGGCTGGACAATTCCTTTTACGACCAAAAAATACGTATTTTCCTATACCGGCATAATAAAACTGGGCATTGACGCAACCAGTATACAGGTTGAAGAAGAAGGCAGCTCCGTCATACGCATTATCTTTCCTCCCATCAGAATTCTTTCTCACGAAGTCATGGGCAGCTCCATTGAAGTCTTCGAGCAGTCACAGAGTATTTTTAACGAAATACAGATAGCGGAAGCCTTCAAAATTACTGAAGACAGGAAACTGGAACAGGAAGAAATCGTTATGAACAGTACCGCTGTAAAAGAAGCCCAGGAATCAGTGGAACAGCAGATTGGCACACTGCTCAGAAGTCTGCCAGGCATACATGACCGCTACGAAATAGCATTCAGCTGGCAGGAAGAACAGAAACAGGACGCTCCCCAATAAATTCCCGGTCATGCACGCGCTTGCCGGACATGGCTGTCAGTGCCGGTTTAAAATACCCTCACCCCCGCCGAAAGTACCCCTTTATTCATTGAACCTGGATCGCGTGACCTTTCCAGGACGGTGACTTATATTCAGGGCATCTATTCTCGTCGGTAAATTCTCATATGCAGGTTCGACACAAGAGTGTCTGCAAGTTTCTTCAGGTGACGTTCATCCAGATCATCAAGCAAAAAGTTGCGATAAAGTCCATCAAGTATCTCCGGTGAACTGTACTGTGCTTTTACGTCCGTTACGGAAGACCTACAAAAAACTACAAATACTGTAGCTATTCAGCTTCCTTCCTCCTTCGTTACTACACTTTTCGCGTCCGGTTTCGCCGAGGCTACCGCCGTTTGGTTTAACGCTCCAGAGGCTTAAATTCCCGTATAACGCACGGTATGATTTGAGGAGTTGTTCTCTCCGTATTTCTTTAAATTCAATGCCGCATTCAAGTCGCGATCAATTATTAAACCGCAGGACTCATTGATGCACACATAGGTCCTATCTTTAAGCT
>Ga0099364_10006478_pt1 | contig 17039 bp, 15 predicted proteins | sample TergutTh196P3_FD_73070 | JGI IMG/M metagenome (GOLD analysis project Ga0099364, IMG submission 73070) | Microcerotermes parvus P3 segment gut microbial communities from Pointe-Noire, Republic of the Congo - Th196 P3 | ecosystem: Host-associated > Arthropoda: Insects > Digestive system > Gut ... | reverse complement strand
AAACACAAAGGGATTATGACGAAGAGAATGTTCAGATAGACTACAAGGCAACAATCAAATACCCAGATTTTGAAACAAAAAAAGATGTAGGCCTGATAGTAGAATTAAGAATTGATGAATTTCCTAAAAACGGAATTAACAAACTGACGAGAAAGGCATGTGGTATAATAGCTGACGCTACTTTAGATTTCGATGAACACATTATCAAAATGTCAAATGAATGAGCGCGTCCGTATAGGCAACCGGATAAAGGAACTTCGCCAGAAGCGCGGAATTTCCACATACCGGTTGGCCGAGATGACCGGCTTAAAGCAGCCGAACATTGCCCGAATTGAAAGCGGGCGGTATTCTACCGGCGTTGACATTTTGAGTAAGATTGCAGCCGCTCTGGGCTGCGATTTAGATTTTGTCGAAAGCGGCTGGCAGCGATATGACTAAAAGGCCGGCCTAATCGTCGGCCTTTTTTGTTTCAAGTGGTTCGTCGGGATTTCCGACACCGAACACAAACTCAAGTACCTTTCTATTGAGGTCATCAATCGGCGTATAGTCCTTGCGGATGTATCCCTCCGTAATCTTGTGTACAGAGGCATGATTGAGTGCAAAGGCTACCATCTCCGTTGAGGCGCCGCAGTTATTCTGGGCAATGGTCGCCCAAGAGTGACGGAATGTATAGGTAGTTACAGGCTTTTTCAAAATATATTCTTTTGGCGTTTCGGCCTCTGGCGTTTCCTTTCCCTTCTTTCTTTTTCTCGGATCATCCTCTGACATTTCGAGCAATTCAATTTCCTCGCATATCCACTTCAACCCCTTGTTTACGTTCTTAACAAAACCTGCCCTATCAGCGAAACGCACTGAAAACATGAATAACATGCCGCCTGTGCCTTTATATTTCTCGAATAGCGCCCTAATAACTTCCGGCACTGTAATCTCCGTATACGCCCCATACTTACTTTTGCCGCGCGTCTTTTTGCGGTTGTAGCACAGCTTCCAATCCTTTGTCAAAGCGTCGGTTTTGAAATCGTACAGGTCGGCAGCATTGATACCGGCAAGGCAGAAAATTATCATCCCCACATCCCGACCAAGTTCCATGCGTGAAATGTCCTCGTGGCTTTTCGGGTAGGTAATATCAGAGGTTAGCACCTTCTTAATAATATCAGTGCCAACGCTCCGCTTTTCCGGCATTTCCTCCGCAGGGATTTGAATCCTGTCAAACGGATTGAAACGTATGCGCACTATTCCCTGTTCGGGGTCGTTGAATTTCTTTATCGCTACCTTAAATATAGCGCGCACGCACGAGGGATACAGGCTTTTTTTGCGTGCGCTGTCACTCATTGAATCAATCCATTCCTGTACTACCTTACTTGTCAATTCCCTGAACAAAATATCGTCTTTCCCCAAAAACTCCTTCAATCGCTTGACTGCCATTTCGCAATTGCTTGCGTTACCTGTCATCCCTTTGCTTTTCATCCACCTAATACGCTCATCCGCATATTTCGTGAATGACAGGTCTACATTCTTATCGGTGATATAATCAACGAGCGTCTTACAGTTCATTTCTCGAACGTCTGTAAGATTCATTTTCTCGACGTAGCCGGTTATGCGCGTAGAACACAACTTGACAATATTTCTGTCTGAAACGTCTACGTTTTTTTCTCCGCTTTTGCTGTATGATACCTTTAACCCCTTGTCGTCAACGAGGAATCCCGTTTTGATATATTGAATCCCGTCATTATGGAAAACGCGGATGTAAACCGGATAGAAGCCGTCGGTTCTTTTCATTCTAATACAAATTGAAAACTTTGCCATTGGTGTAAAGTATTTGTAAATTTTTCAACACGAATTGCACGAAAAAACGTGAAAAGCATAATTTTTTAGAGAAAAACTGAAAGAAAAAGACCTTACGTTTTTCCGCAAGGCCTTTAAAATCAACTGTTTTCAGGTGGAGCGGAAGACGGGGCTCAAACCCGCGACCCTCAGCTTGGAAGGCTAATGCTCTATCGACTGAGCTACTTCCGCATATTTAGTCGAAAATTGAAAGTTGAAAAAAATTTTCAACTTTCAATTTTTTTCTGTGGGCAGTGATGGATTCGAACCACCGTAGGCGTACGCCAGCAGATTTACAGTCTGCCCCATTTGGCCACTCTGGTAACTGCCCTTTTTTCAATAAATGCGCTGCAAAGGTAATACTATTTTTTTAAACTCCAAATAAAATTGATCATTTTTATTGCAGTGATAGCAGATTCGTCTCCTTTGTTACCGAATTTGCCTCCGGAGCGGTCGTCGGCCTGTTGCCTGTTTTCGGTCGTTAAAACGCCGAATATGACCGGAATATCCTGTGTGGCATTCAGTCGTGCGACGCCTTCGGTAACGCCCTGACATACATAATCAAAATGCGACGTTTCACCCCGTATCACGCAACCTAAGACGATAACGGCGTCCACATCTCCGTATTTGGCGACTTGTTGCGCTCCGAAGGTGAGTTCGAAACTGCCCGGAACGCGAAATACCGGCCTGTTTTCAGGTAATACGCCATACTTTTGAAGCGTGTTGATTGCGCCTTCGAGCATTTTTGATGTTATCGCGCTGTTCCATTCGGAAACGACGATACCTATATGCATCCGGGATGCATCGGGAATGGATTCGTCGTTACAGGATGAGAGATGTTGTTCAGCTGTCGCCATTTTATTTGCCTGCTAATTGTGCGCGTATGATATATTTATCGATTTCCGCGGCTTCCATTGAAGCGGCGTGTTTTTCTTTTATCGTCGTATATGTTTTTATCGCTTTTTCATATTGATTGAGATGTTCGTAGGCGATACCGGCTTTTTTCAGATAGATTGGGCTTAGGAAATCGTTATCCGCTTTGGCCGCAGCTTTTTCGAAAAAAGTGATCCCTTGTTCGACATCGCCCGTTTCGACATAGCAGTCGCCAATAAGTCCGATGATGGCCGGGCCTATATTATCCTCTTTGCTTTTAAATGATTTCAGATGTTTCATTGCGCTTTCCATATCGCCTATCCTGAAATAGCAGATACCGGCATAAGCTTTGGCTAAATTTCCGGATTTTGTTCCTCCGTAATGCTGGATAATAAATTCGAACCCATCATAGTCGACGCCGTTGCCGTTCAGGGCTAAATTGAACGAATCCTGTTGGAAATAAAATTCGCCCTTGAATAGCGCGACAGCCGCGCTATTGCTTCTCGGTATCTTATATAATTGATTATAAGCCATAATTAAACCGATTACAACGGCTATAGCGATAAGGCCGTACGTAATATTTTTCTTGTTGTTCTCAATGAATTTTTCAGAACGCGATACGATTTCTCCTACTTCCTTCTGCGCGTTCGTTTTTTTCTTCTCAGTCACTTTTTTTGCCATACTTTTCTTATGTTTATGATTTCTTTTATTCGATTTTAGCGCGCAAAAATAGTAATTTTTTTGTGAAAAATAAAAATATTGCAGGATAATTTTTTATATTTGTCGGAGCAAGCAATATGCTAAAACAATGTAAATATATGATTATAAGTAGATTATCGGTATTAAATTATAAAAATATTCGTCAGACGGAAATTGAATGTTCTTTCAAAACGAATTGTTTTTTCGGCAATAACGGGATGGGCAAAACGAATTTATTAGATACGATCTTTTATCTTTCGTTTTGCAAGAGCCATAATAATACACCCGATAGCCGGATAGTCCGTAACGGAGAAGATTTATGCGTACTGCAGGGATTTTATGACTATGAAGGCAAAGTGGAAGAGATTTTTTGCGCCATCCGTAACGGGCAGCGAAAGCAGTTTAAGCGAAACAAAAAGGAATATGAGCGTTTGTCGGAACATATCGGTTTATTGCCCTTAGTGATGATTTCGCCTGCCGATTCGGACTTGATTCACGGGGGTAGCGAAGAACGTCGACGTTTCATTGACATGATTATTTCTCAGTACGACAAACCGTATCTGAATTCGCTGATACAATATAATAAAGCGCTGTTGCAACGCAATACTTTGCTTAGGAATCAACAACAAGACGCTTCGGTATATGAAGCGCTCGAGATGCAGATGGCTTATTATGGCCGACCCGTCTACGAGAAGCGCGTCTTGCTGATAAACAGGTTGATACCTATATTCAATGCCTATCACCGGATGATTTGCAATTCGGGCGAAACGGTTGGTTTATCGTTTGAATCTCAATTAGCCGGTGATGATTTTTTGCAGGTATTGAAAAGTACCAGGGCGAAAGATTTGCAGACAGGTTATTCGTCGGTGGGAATCCACAAGGATGATATTGAGATGAGACTCGATGAACAGTTGATCCGCCGCATCGGCTCGCAAGGACAGAACAAGACATTTCTGATTGCTTTGAAATTAGCTCAGTTTGCTTATATCACCTCGGAGGGGATCACAAAGCCGATTCTTTTATTGGATGATATTTTTGATAAGTTAGACACCCTTCGGGTGGAGAAAATAATTGACATAGTCAGTAGCGACCGCTTCGGTCAGATTTTTATTACCGATACAAACCGGAATAACTTAGATCGAATTCTTGAATCCATAGAACAGGATTATTCGTTGTTCAAAGTGGAGCACGGGGCGGTGAAAATAATGAACAATGGGCAATGAACAATGAACAATGATTTTTTATGGAACGAAGGCAGACAGAAAAAATAGGAAACGTGATGCAGACATTCTGGAAAGATAATCCCGAACTGTACCACAAGATGATGGAGGCGCGAGTAGTGCGATTATGGGGTGAACTTTTTGGCCCTTCCATTGCACAGTATACAACGAATGTCTATGTAAAAAACCGGACGCTCCATGTCTCTATGTCTTCATCCGTTGCCCGAAACGAAATGGCGTCCATGCGTAAACGCTTGGTTAAAACACTGAATAAAAATGCAGGAGGAGATGTCATAGACGAGGTTTTTTTTAATTAGGAATTCGCCCGTTCGCCCATTCGCCCGTTCGCCCGTTCGTGCATTCGCCCTTTCGTCCTTTCACCCGTTCGCCCTTTTCACCCTTTTCACCCCTTTATTACCATTGTCATTTTTTTGTCATGAGCTTCGCAAGGAATGGAATCAATTAGTTGAAAATCGAAGCATAATCCGATGACCGGCTTGTCGATGCGTGACAAATACCGGTCATAATACCCTTTGCCTCGCCCTAAACGGTTACAGGCATAATCAAAAGCGACGCCCGGAACGACAAAGAGGTCTATTTCTTCAGGAGGGACTAAATCACGCGAAACGGGTTCCATGATTCCGAAAGCGCCTTTTTTAAGGTTTTCTTTTCCGGTATAGGGGTAAAAGTGCATGTTTTCTCCGGAGACCACGGGCAAAACGATATTTTTCTTTCTGACTTCATGACCTGTTGAGTATTTGTCCATAAGGTCGTATGTGCGTACTTCATTCCTTGTGGCGCAATAGAGTGCAATACAGTTTGCGTTCTGAAACAGAGGGGTTTGTGTGAGGCGCTCGCAAATCATTTCGGAACGGGAAGCTTTTCCATCATCGGGTAAAAATTTGTTTTGCTTTGAAATTTCTTCGCGAAAGATTTGTTTATAGCTTATCATTGTGTGGGTGGGAGTTCCTTGTTCAATTCAAGATGCCGGTTATAAAATTCAGGTTTCCAAATATCATTTTTAATCACTTCAATGGCTTTGAGCATGGCAGGGTCATCTAATAAAATGAGCGGATAATAACCGTCATCATCGAAGAAATGACGCACAATAATGGAATATAAATAGGTTTCTATCCGATATCTGGAGATGTCCAAGAGGGTTGGACGCTTTCTGATACCTCTCAAAGCGGCGTAATCGGCTAATTCGTCGATGAGTGGCTGTTGTTTAAGGTATTCGTAAAGCGCCTGATAATTACTGAATTGTTTCAGTTCCTCCTGATTGTTATTCGAATAATCAAGCGTAAACTGATACAAAGCGCCCGAATTATCAAGTTGCGCATAATATGAAGTATAACCGGTTGTATCGTGAGGAACAAAAATATCGGGCATGATTCCGCCGCCTCCATAGACGATACGACCTCCAACCGTTTTATATTCAATAGAATCATTCATTTTTATACTATCAGCCGAAAAAAATTCGCCATGCCAGTATCTATTTTGTAAATCCATGCTGTACTCTTCACTTTTTCCAAGTTCGTAGTCTTTTTGAATACATCGTCCTGAGGGTGTATAATAGCGTGCAATCGTTAGTAATAACGCAGATCCATCGGATAGGTCAATTTTTGTCTGAACGAGGCCTTTCCCGAATGAGCGGCGTCCGATGATCAATCCGCGGTCGTTATCCTGAATCGCACCGGCAAATATTTCGCTTGCCGAACCGGAAGATTCATCAATCAATACGACAACCGGCGCATCCTGACAGACCCCTTTGCCGTTGGCGGGAAAATCCATACGCGGGTATGAATTTCCCTGCATATAAACGACCATGTCGCCTTTTGATAAGAATTCATTAATCAATAAATAAGCCAATTCCAACAATCCTCCCGAATTATAACGAAGGTCAATGATAAAACCGGTGACTCCTTCCTGTCGTAGTTTGGCGATGGCGGTAAGGAAATCACTGTAGGTTGAACGGGCGAATTTAGTTATTTTGATATATCCGATCTCATCGCTGACCTTATAGGATACATCGACGGTATTATTAGGAATATCGCCGCGTGTCAGTTCGAATTGAACCAATTCTTCCGCATTACCCCGTCGAATACCCAACATCACTTTGCTGTTTTTCGGGCCGCGCAGGATTCGCAACAATTTTGACTGGCTTAATTTTTTCCCTGCAATAATGGAGTCATCGACTGTCACGATGCGATCAAACTGCTTTAAGCCGGCTTTTTCGGCGGGCCCCCCGGATTGGACGTGTACGACGACAACCGTATCAGAGATCACATTAAATTGAATGCCTATACCTCCGAAAGAGAGTTCAAGGTCTTCGCCGGCAGCTTCTACTTCCGAAGCAGGGATATAGTATGAGTGGGGATCGAGTTCGTTCAGGATTTTTCCAACAGCGCTTTCGGCTAAGGATTTGATATCGACAGTATCCACATAATTGGTGCTTATCACTTCAAGCGCTTCATTGATTTTGTTTTGTTCGGAACGAAGAATTTTAAGCTGCGGATATTTCAGCCGTATTCTGTTCCCGAAAAAAAAACCGATATTCAGGCTTATAAGTGTTAAGCAAACGACCCAAAAGATGTGACTTCTCTTATTCATTTTATTTATTTATTATACTGTTTGTAATTCAATGAAATCTATTTTTATACCTGCCCGTTTCAGCAGGTTGACGCCTTCTTCCATACGGTACATATCGGAAAAAACAACCCGTTTGATACCCGCCTGTATGATGAGTTTTGCACATTCGATACAAGGCGAGGATGTGATATAGATCGTTGCATCTTTGCTGTTATTGTTCGACGCCGCGACCTTTGTTATCGCATTGGCTTCGGCATGAAGGACATAAGGCTTTGTCACATTGTTCTCATCTTCGCAGATATTTTCAAACCCGGAGGGGGTGCCATTGTATCCATCTGAGATAATCATCTGGTCTTTTACGATCAAAGCGCCTACCTGACGACGTTTACAATAGGAATTTTCGGCCCAGATTTTAGCCATCCTCAGGTAGCGTTCATCAGTTTTTTGTTGTTTTATATCTTTTTCAGTTGCCATATATTGAAAGTAAAAGGCGCTTTTATCGCGTAGAATTGTTTACCATGTCTGAAAAAAATCAATTTTTCCGGATCAAGCCTGAAATAATCCCATTACGCCGTAACAGCGCTTCGATGGTAGGTTGTTGGCAGCGGAAGCGGATGTAGAGCCGGTTCGGATCGTCTGTATCGCCTTTACACAAGATATGATCCAGGAAAGAAGCGGCCACCGCCTTGCTGAAAATACCATCTTCCTTGAAGGCGGCAAAAGCGTCGGCTTCAAGTACTTCAGCCCACTGATAGCCGTAATAGCCGGCGGCATACTCATTGTCTGCAAATATATGCCCGAAAGAGGTAGACAGTAGCGTGTTAGCTACTTCCGGCAGCACGATGGCCGGTATCCACGCCTCTTTTTCAAATTCCTCGAAATCGCCGTCAAACGGATTCCGCAGGGTATGCCAGGCTAAGTCTAACAGGCTGAAACTTACCTGACGGCAACATTTATACCCGATATTAAAGTTTGTCGCGTCTACTAATTTTCGGGTGATAGACGCCGGTATCTTGTCGCCTGTCTCATAATGAGCCGCCAACATATCAAGGAAAGATTCTTCTTTCAGCCAGTTTTCCATAATTTGAGAAGGCAGTTCTGAAAAATCCGCCGCTACATTGGTACCGGAAAGGCTTTCATATTTGCATTTGCTCATCATGACATGAAGTGCATGTCCGAACTCATGAAGGAATGTTTCCACCTCTGAATAAGTGAGCAGCGACGGTTTAGTTTCTGTCGGAGGGCCAAAGTTCATGACGATGACAACATGCGGACGGTGGTCTTTTTCGTCGTCATCCATGTATTGGCCGCTAAGATTACTCGTCCAGGCGCCTGACATTTTGGTTGGTCGCTGGAAAAAATCGGTATACAACACAGCGATAAAGGCGCCCCTTCTGTCGAATACTTCATACGCTTTTACGGCCGGATTATAGACCGGTATCTTTTTATTTTCCTTAAAAGTAATATTGTATAATTTTGTTGCGAGGTTGAAAATCCCTGTTCTGACACGTTCCAATTCGAAATAAGGGCGTGTCATTTCATCGTTAATATTGAAATGTTGATTTTTCAGTTTTTCCGAATAATAATCCCAATCCCAGGGCATGACCGTAAAATCATTCCTGTTTTCACGTCCTGAAACATATCCCTGAATCATGTTGTATTCGTTGACAGCAAGCGGTTTATAGTTGTTGAGAATTTCCTGTAAAAGGTCTATCACATTATCTTCATTTTTGGCCATCCGGTCTTTCAGCACATATTCCGCATAGTTGTTATAGCCCATCATTTGCGCTATTTCCAACCGGATATTAACGATTTTTTTTACGATTTCCTTGTTGTCGTATTCGTTGTCGTTATTGCCTATATTCATTCTTGCGCGGTACATTTGTTCGCGTAGCTCACGGTTTTCGACGTCGCGCATAAAAGGGATATAACTTGGCTCTGCAAGCGTAAAAAGCCATCCGTACTTCTCTTTGTTTTTTGCTTCCAAAGCTGCTGTTTCAAGGGCGTCGTCGGATAAGCCGACTATCTCGTCTTTTTTTGTCAGCAACAATTCAAATTCGTGTTCATCTTTCAGTACATTATTATTGAATTTCAGTTCCAATAAATTCAACTCGGTACTGATCTCGCGATATCGGTCCTTGTCTTGCGGCGAGAGATTGGCTCCTTTGTTGAAGAAATTGTTGTAAGTCTTTTGCAGCAAGCGCGAATCTTCCGTAGACAGGTTGAGCGCACGATGATTTTGGTATACCATCTTTACGCGTGAAAACAAGGTGTCATTCAGGTAGACATTGTGACTGCAGTCGGCGATGGAAGGCAAAATGGTTTGAGCAATTTCAAGCAGGTCGTCATCGTTCTCGACATCTATCAATCCATAAAATGCGCCCGAAACGCGCTTGAGTAGGAACCCACTTCTTTCGATTGCTACAATCGTATTTTCAAATGTAGGAGGCCCGGGGTTGTTAATAATCTGAATTATTTCCTTGCTAAATTGCTCGCACGCTTCATTAAAAGCAGGGATAAAATGTTCGTTTTTAATTTTATTAAAAGGAATCGTCTCGCGAGGCGTCCTATACCTGCTTAGCAACGGATTTACCGCATACGTCATGCTGATAAAAACTGCTGATAAAATAAATAATACAAAAATTTTTCGCATACGATTAGTCTTTGAGAATGCAAAGATAGTAAAAGTTGAACGTTATACAAAAAATAATTTTTTTTTACTTATTTATTGTCCGTCATTGCGAGACCCCAATGAAAGCATCAAACAGGCGAAAATGACGGTTTTGGATTAGGGGGATTCCCGCCTATGCGGGAATGACATGAAGGGCGTCATTCCCGCGTAGGCGGGAATCAGCTGATTATTATCCGATTACCTAATTTCGTCATTGGTAGGAACGAAGCAATCCAGTTGCAAATCTTGTGCTTTATTTGATTGTTATACTTTTGTATTTAGTCGTGAAAGTGATATTTTTGAAATCATTCCTGTCAATCTGAAAGACGATTATTTTTTCTTGTTCGGGGTCGAGTTCGTAATGACGAACATCTTCTGTCAGCTTACCGTCCACATACATCCATAGTTTGCCTGTATCAGTCAAACTGCCGTTATTTTTCACCTTGACGGAAATATTCATTCTTTTACTGAAAAGATTCTCTTCCATTGCAAGAAAGGATAGGTCAAAGTCGGCGGCAAATGTCTGAGTATAAACGATGGTTGTATTTACTCCTTCAGTTGATGTTGTAAACCCTACGCTTTCTTTTATCCGGTCGGCAGCTTTGTATGAAGGGCTTTTACCTCCTACCATGATTTTAAATTCGCCAGGTTCGACCACGCGGTCCATCTTGTCGTTCAAAAGTGAGAGTTGGTACGGCGTCAACAGGAAAGACACTTCCTTCGATTGTCCCGGCGCTAACCGGATTCGCGTAAAGTCTTTCAATTCCATCACCCGTGTTTTGACGCTGGCGTACATGTCGGTAATATACAACTGTACGACTTCGTCGCCTTCACGCGAACCGGTATTAGTCACAGTCGCCTGTACCTTGATATTCCCGTCGGCGCTGACGGAAGTGTTAAGGTTTGAATAATTGAAACTTGTGTAACTCAACCCGTACCCAAAGGGATATAACGGATAGAACGGCATATCTACATAATCATAGCGGCGTCCCGACGTCTTGAAATTGTAATAAAGAGGCAACTGTCCGACATGACGCGGAAAAGTCATCGGCAGGCGACCGGCAGGATTATAGTCGCCGAACAACACATCGGCTGTGGCGTATCCGCCCTCCTGTCCGGGCAGCCAGTTTACTAAGATAGCGGTACAATGTTCGGCGGCATACGATAAGTTGTAGGGACGACCGGCCTGCAGTATCAGAACAACCGGTTTTCCTGTTTGGCATACCTCCTCTAACATTCGTTGCTGGTAGCCGGGCAACACCAATGTCGCCAAGTCGTTGCCCTCGCCCGATGTCCTGACAATGCCCCGCACTCCTTCGCTCGAAGTACAGTCGCCTAAGACCATCACAACCACATCCGACTTGCGGGCGGCGGCCAACACCTTGTCTATCTCATATGTTTGGGTAGCAAAAAACTCACATCCTTTTTCATATAGAACAGCCGTGTTATCGCCAACTGCCGCCTTGATACCTGTCAATACCGATTTCAATTGTTCCGGTTGCAGTTTTTGCGTATAATCGCCCGGCTGCAGGTTGTCGGCCCCCGGCCCGATAACGGCAATTGTTTTTATTGATTTTGAAAGCGGAAGGATTTCGTTCTTGTTTTCGAGCAAAACAATCGATTCACGCGCCGCTTTACGGGCGACAGCCTTGTGTTCGGGGCTGTTCCATCCAGGATAAATCATGTTCCAGTCTAACGGTTTCGATGGATTGTTCTCGAAAAGACCGTTACGGAAGATCACACGCAGCATCGTGCGGCATACATTATCCAAGTTTTCCATGTTGATACCGCCGTTTTTTGCCGCTTCAATGACATCTTTGTTGTTATATACATCGCCGCAGTTGGTGGCTATACCGGCGGCTAAGGCGTCGTTGGCCGCTTCGACAAAGTCTTTTGCCGTAAAATGTTTGCGCGCGGTCATGTTACCAATTGAGCCGCAGTCGCTAACGATATATCCTTCAAAGCCCCACTCTTCGCGCAGGATACCATGCAGTAACTCCTTGCTCTTGGCTACAGGGACGCCTAAGAAATCCGAATAGGCCATCATGATCGACTGGCAGTTGTATGTCTTGATGACATGCCGGAAGGGAACCAAATGAACTTCGCGCACTTCCCTTTCAGACAGCCCTATGTCGTGCGAATCGCGACCGCCCAACGGTGCTCCATGGATAGCAAAATGTTTGGGAGTGGTCAGCAAACCTTTCGATTGGTAGCCTTTGATCCATGCACCACCAATTTCGGAAACAAGAACCGGGTCTTCGCCGTATGTTTCCTCGCTACGTCCCCACCGGGCGTCCTGCGCTACATCGAGTACAGGCGACCAGGCTTGCAACGTATTCGCGTTGACGGTTTCGTCGCCAATGGTGGCCGCCACTTCTTCTACCAATTGTTTGTTCCAGGTAGCTCCCAACCCGATGGACTGCGGAAAGACAGTAGCGCCGCTTCCATACGAAAAGCCATGAATGGCTTCCACTTTATTTAAAAATGGAACACCTAAATGAGGAATGCCCGGAATACCCCACCCTTCGCGCAAGAGTTCCATCTTGTCGGCAGGCGTCATGACGGCTAATAATAACTCGACCCGTTCTTCCACAGGAAGTAACGCATTGCGCCAGGGCTGGTCGTCACCAGCCGTTTGCGGTTTTTCTGTTGTACGGTCGTACAATACAGAAATTTCGTTGATTATTAAAGGTTTGGTAATTATGCCACCCTTGAAAATCAATTTGATATGTGCGCCATACTTGGAAGGAAATGTTAGTGAAAACGTTTTTGAACCTTTTACCGAATAAGATACAGCCTCCCCCGGATTCATCGGGTCGTAGGTTATGAAAATATCAATAAGGCGCTGAATATCTTTAGCAGTAAGACCCGTAGCATCAATCTGTAACTCCTTCACATCACCCGGCGTTTGTAATGTGAGTATCAACGATTGTTCATTTATCACATCGTCAGCTCCTAATTGCCAGCCTGTAGACGGGTTTCCGTCGAATGCCGCCGCAGCCTGACCCGCCTGAACCGAAGCTGAAATAGACATTATCCCTTCCTGTTGTGCGTGAAGCGTAAATGAAAGGAAAAGGATAATCATAGTAAAAAAATAAGTCTTCATATAAAAAAGTTTGATTATTATGGAACATCAATTGAGAAAATTATGTTATTAGATTAACAATGATTTTTTACTTGATAGCAAAAAATGTGCGACAAAGTAAAAGTAAAGGAATTAACCGGATTATTAGAAAATAGCTTAAAAATCCAAATAAGTCAAATTTTTTTTTATTAATGGTTTTATTAATGATTTTATTAATGATTACCCGAAATAGGCTGCTTTTGCATGACATTCAATCAATTTTATGAGTTCATTTGGCGGAACGAAATATTTATTCTAATTTTGCGGCAAAACAAAATATATGATGATGAAGAAAACAGGTTTTGCGGTCATGATTATAAGCATGACATTATTAGTCGCTTGTGACAGCGCTAAAAATAATTTTGTGATAAGCGGAACGGTACCGCAAGAAATTAAGAATGGTGAAATTGTATACATGACCGATTATGATTCCGGCCTTATCATTGATAGCGTCGCAGTCTCACGTGGAAAATTTATTTTCAAAGGTATTATTGACAATGCAAAAGCGGTAACCCTTTCGCTCGGATACGATTTGCAAGCCGATGTGATTTTAGACAAAGGAACGCTGTCGATTGACATGTCCGACCCTTACAGCGCCAAAGGCAATCCGCTGACGGAGAAGTTGAATGAATTTTATTACCAGTGTTATGATGCAATTGTACTGGCAAAGAATACGCTATCCGAAATAGGCGAATCGCTATCGGAAGATGAAGGAAGTCAATTAGAGGAAGCGGTTTTCGACAATCTATTTCTTGAAATCGACGAAATAACGAAAGGTTACCTGAAAGAGCATCCCGACGATGCATTAGGGGCGATGATTTTTTTTATATGGATGCAAAATCAAATGAACCTGACTGCCGAATGGTTTGCTGAAGCAAGTCAGCTAGTGGGTGAATCTGTGTTGGATTTCGGGCCTGTCAAACAAATGGCTGATTATTTGGATATGATGGGCAAGACAGCTGTTGGCAAGCCGTTTGTGGATTTCACCGTCGAGTATGGCAACAGGGATGGTTCTGCCGTCTCACTTTCCGATTATGTCGGTAAGGGAAAGTATGTGCTGGTTGATTTCTGGGCTTCGTGGTGCATGCCTTGCCGGATGGAAGCGCCCGTACTTACCGAAGTATATGAAAAGTATAAGGGCGACCGGTTCGAGATAGTAGGCGTTGCCGTGATGGACAGGCGCATAGAATCTACGAAAGTAATCGATGAAGACGGATATGCCTGGCCTCAGATATTGGATGCTCAGGCTCTTCCGCTCGAATTGTACGGTATTCAGGGAATACCGCATATCATCCTGTTCGGACCGGATGGCACGATCCTTGCACGCAATTTGCGCGGAGATATGTTAAAGGACAAGATCGCCGAAGTGATGAAGCGCTAATCAAAAGGAAGTCTTTTTGATTATTAGAGGGCGAACGTTGGTTTGCGGTGAATCCATTGTCCGCGTGTGAAATCGGGGAAGTCGACTAATGCACCGCCTCGCGCGACCGACATCTCGGATAATCCGGAGATAGCGCTCCATGCGGCTGCGTCGTAGCAATCCATCGGAGCGGGTTTATTATTACGTATCGCTTCAACGAAATCGTACATCATGATATAGTCCATGCCTCCGTGACCTGCTTCGCTCGCTTTGGCTTCGAGCGTGCTCCACAGCGGATGGTCGTATTTTTTGAACCAATTATCCGACTGATCCCAGCGGTGCGCCCTCGATTCGCCTTCGACATAGACGGTATTCCCGTCGTTCATCCATAGTCCTTTTACGCCTTGGATGCGGAATCCCAACGAGTAGGGGCGTGGCAGGTTGGTGTCGTGCGTGACGATAATCGTTTCGCCATTGGCGCATTTGATCATGGAAGTGACGATGTCGCCCAAGCTGAAGTTTATTTTTGCATACGGGTGGTCCGGCCCGCCTTTATCGACGATGAAGTTATGAAGGCCGCGCGACTTTGTCGCCATCGAACTGATCGAAAGGAAACGGTTACCATGGTTGATGTCCATGCAGTTTGCTACGGGGCCTATGCCGTGCGTCGGATAGACATCGCCATTGCGTTTGACGGAATGTTGTGTACGCCATTGGGCTTCGGCAAAGGCCGTCGGTCCCATCCGGAGTTCGCCTCCTTCGCGGTAAGAGTATTGTGTTCCATCATTAAATTTTACATCGCGCAAGTCGTGCTGATAACCGCAAGTCCCGTGTATCATTTCTCCGAACAATCCTTGCCGTGTCATGTTCAGTGCAGCCATTACATCGCGGCGATAACATACATTTTCCATGATGTTGAGCCGGCTGCCTGTCGCTTCGGAAACATTGACCAAGTCCCAGCACTCATCGACCGTATTGGCAGCCGATACTTCGACGCCCACATAAGGTACGCCCGCTTTCATGGCGGCAATCGACATGGGGACATGCCATTCCCAAGGACTGGCAATGATGACGCAGTCAAAATCTTCGTTGTTCAGCATCTTTTCATATTCATGCTCGCTGCCGGTGTACGTTTTAGGCGCCGGAGCGTTGAGCCGGTTTATGTGTGCAAGCGTCCTCTCCAACGGCCCTTGCTGGATATCGCATATAGCGACGATTTTTGTATCGCCCATCGCGAGTACATTATTAATATGTTCCTGACAACGCGATCCCGTACCGATGAATCCGAATTTCAGTTTGCCGTCATCTTTTACGGCAGTTTTTTTGTTTTGTTGTGGCTCGATAACGTTGCCTACTGCTGCATTGGCGCGTTCAACAATCGTTAGTCCTGCTACGCCAGCGCCGGCGACAGCTACATGTTTGATAAAATTACGACGAGTATTCATACTATTTAAATTTGAAAATTTTATACCTCCCACTGTCCCTACAAAGGATAAAGGCAGAGTGAATTACTGAAAACAAATCAGGAGGGTAACAAAGTTGTTCCCCTCCTGATTTGTTTTGTTGTAAGAAATTATTGCTTTGCTGCATCTAATGACAGCTTTCTAAATTCTTTCAACATTTTTTCCATCCCCAAAGAAACTTTACGAGCGCGGGTACCAGCCGCCTTGTTACCTTTTACGATTTGGGCCTTCGCATCTGTTAAAAACGCGGAACATGCGTTTTCAAATTCATTCACTAAGTTTTCCATTTTTTGTAATTTAAAAGTTTGATAATAAAAGAATTATTTAATATACAGTCTCATTTTCCGGCTACAAAGATAGAAAATTAATAAAAACAAACAAAAATTTAAAGAATTTTTGTTGGCCTTTTTCAGTCAGAATGAAAAGGCTACCTTGATGTGTTATTCCGTAAAAAAAAAAATTTTTGAAGAAAGTTTTTTTTATCCGTAAATAAAATTTTATCTTTGCGGCTTGAAAAATAAAAATATTAGGATAAAAAGTATATTTTATGGACACAAAAATTCAGGAATTGACTGAAAAAATCTACAAAGAAGGTGTAGAGAAAGGCCAGGAAGAAGCCAACCGGATCATTACCGGGGCACGGGAACAGGAAGAAAGTATTATTCATGAAGCCGAAAACAAAGCGAAACAAATTGTCGCCAATGCGGAGAAGCAGGCGGAGGAACTGAAAAGGAACACCCAGGCGGAATTACGACTGTTTGCCACACAGGCGATTGAAGCGCTGAAAAGCGAGGTCGCCAATCTTGTGACCGACCGGATCGTGACCGACAATGTGCAGGCAGCTGCGGTTGATGTCGGGTATATGCAGAAGGTGATTCTTGAATTGGCCAAAGAATGGGCTAAAAACGAGGCGGTGACGATTCAAACTGCCGATGCACAATCATTAACCAACTATTTCGAAGCAAATGCGAAAGAAACGTTGACGCAGGGCGTAAAAATCGAACAGGTGAACGGTAAAAAAACCTCGTTTACGCTTGCCCCTGCCGACGGCGCTTATAAGATAAGTTTCGGCGAAGAAGAGTTTATCGCTTATTTTAAAGAGTTTCTGCGTCCACAATTGATTGAAATGTTATTCTAATGAGCAAGTATTACTGTCTGATAGCAGGATTGCCCTCCCTTTCGCCGGATGATACCAAACTAACCTATTCGGTTTCCG
>Ga0099364_10006477_pt1 | contig 17040 bp, 9 predicted proteins | sample TergutTh196P3_FD_73070 | JGI IMG/M metagenome (GOLD analysis project Ga0099364, IMG submission 73070) | Microcerotermes parvus P3 segment gut microbial communities from Pointe-Noire, Republic of the Congo - Th196 P3 | ecosystem: Host-associated > Arthropoda: Insects > Digestive system > Gut ... | reverse complement strand
ATATAAATAAAAATAGTCAAAAAAATACCTGAGCCAAGAATACATCTCGCTCAGGAATAATTTTATTCGCATACGTTAATCCGCGAATTTGTTTGTAAACTTTCCAACATTTCCAACACAACACTTTCAAGGATAACCGCTTTAATAAAAAATTACTGAATCATGATGACTTGCAAAGTATTAATCTCCGTCTTACCGCTATTATCAATACCGTTAAATTTATTTATATTACTAAAATTTATAAATATTACTCTTTTCATTTCGCAACCACCGTTTCCCTTACTATTATTTTAAGCACTTTTTTCATTATATAAGAAAATTTGTTAATTGTCAAGTGTAAATTTTGATTAAACACAAAAATTATTTTTATTATATGTGTCTGTAAACTTATTTATCGTGGAGTCGGGCTATATGCTACAAGTATTAGCCCTCTTTGCGAAAGAGGGCTTTCGGCACAAAATCTTTACGTTGATTTAATTTCCGAGGGGGTCTATTGATTAACGTAAATAATATATGAACGTAGGGACGACCGCCCTCGGTCGTCCGTGAAATTTAATATATGCGTCGTTCATGAAATCATGCGTCATTCGTGAAAATTAAATTCATTCGTCCATCGTCCATGAAAACAAATCCAATATTGGCGTAAAATTCACGGCGTGCCGAGGTCGTCACGCCGTACACGCAGTATAAAAGACTTAACCTACTACTTTTATTTAGACAAAAATAAAAAAAAGACATAGTTAAACCGTGTCTTACAAATCCGCATTTTCCACAGGGTCAGGCTTTTTTCCATGCCTGACCGCTTACAGGGTTTGTCTACGCTTATCTATAAAGCTGATAGGCGGATTTGAACCGCCGACCTGTTGATTACGAATCAACTGCTCTACCGACTGAGCCATATCAGCAATTTTTAGTTTATATATTATATCACATTTTATTTTATCTGTCAATAGTTTTTATAATAATCTCACGAACAACCGCATGAAAAAGAAACGGTACGGAGCGGGAGAAAAAACGGCGATTAATTCAATAGTCCTATTCGCCATTTTTCCGTTGAACTCACGTTATTTATAAACTATCTCTTTTAAATTTTATTTTCTTTTATTAAAATCGTTATCAGAGCGGCGGCGTCATCAAAATCGCCGATTAATATACTGTCAGATATTTTATTGAACTCTGTGCCTACGGTCGTTCCCTGCATTGACTTCCGCAGTTTTTCGACAAGTCTGTTTATCTTTCTTGCGTTCATAGCGTCAAGAGCGTCTTTTAATGCTATAAGGTCTGCTTTAATTGTTTTCGTATCGTTCGAAAGTCCTTTCCGTGAATCTTTCTTAATCGTATCCAACGCATCCTCCACATTTTTCAGGACAGAGTTCAACCGACTTATAAACGCATCGTTATTTGCCGCGATATAAGCCTTATCCCTGCGTTTGCCCGCCATTTCCAGTGCTTCGGCGGATTCTGCAAGCATACTTGCTCCGATTATTGAGGCGGCACTTTTTAAGGCGTGCGTATATATACTGTAGAGAGACAAGTCATCGGATTCAAGGGCGACGGTAATTTTACCGAGTTTTTCAGTTACATCAGTATAAAACACGGAGAGCGTTTCGATATAGAGTTCAATTCTTCCCCCCATGTTTGCAAGCCCTTTGCCCACGTCCAATTCTCCTATTGTCAGGTGCGGTCTTTCTATGCTGAATCCGCTCACCTCCGGCAAATATCCGCTTTTGCTTTCCCTCTTTTCTACAGGAATCCATTTTTCGAGGATTGCGTTGAGTTTGACTGTATCAATAGGCTTAGACAAGAAATCGTTAAACCCGTTCTCTATAAACATATCCATGATACCAGAAACGGCGTTTGCCGTCAGGGCGATAATGGGAATTTCTTTGTAATAAGAGTCGTCGCCTCCCATTGCCCGTATTTGCTTAGTCGCTTCCACGCCGTCCATATCGGGCATCTTGTGGTCCATGAACACTAAATCGTAACGCTCGGATTTTACGGCTTCGATTGCCGCCGCTCCGTTATTCGCCGAATCAACCTGCATATTATACGGAGTCAACAATCCCTGCGCCACTTTTAAATTGGTGTTTATATCGTCCACTATTAGAACTCTCGCGTTCGGCGCGGAAAACTTAATTATCGACGTATCTGCCGCGTTATATGATAAATCCGCATATATCCCGTTTAATAAATCGGCGAGAGAGGTGCAGTAAATCGGCATAGAAATCACATTCAGATATTTGTCGGGGACAGCCTCCCCAAACTCGGTGAGTATGATGGTCTTAGTATTTTCTCCGAATTTCAGTATCGTATCTTCGTTTTTCTTGTACAGAGAGAAAGAAATAAAGAGAAAATCGTATACGCGGCTCTCCATATTTTCATACAGTTCGGTTCCGTTTGAAACGAGGGTATAATCCACACCGAGATTATCTACTGTATATTTTATAGAATCGGCGTATATTTCACGCCGTTCATAAATAAGCACGCTTTTTTCTTTCCGATGTTCAACTTTCGCCAAAGTCCTGCGGCGTGAATGAACTTTCTGCGGGAGAGTAACGGTAAACGTACTGCCTTTGCCGTATTCGGATTGTACCGTTATGTCGCCGCCCATCATTTTTACGATACTGCGCGTGATGGCAAGTCCAAGCCCGACTCCTTCAATGCCCCTGTTTCTCTCAATGTCAAATTGAGTGAAGTCTGTAAACAGTTTTTCCATATCCTCTGTCTTTATGCCGATACCGCTGTCCGTAACCTCAAATATAAGATTCACCATGCCGTCGTCTATACGTTCCCCATATACGCCGAAAGACACAAATCCACTTTCGGTATACTTGACGGCGTTGCTCAATATATTAAGTACAGCCTGACGGATTCTCATCTCGTCTCCGTACAGAGTGTGCGGGATATTGCTGTCGGCTTTTACCGCGAAGCATATCTGCGAATCGACTACTCTCATTCTGATGATACTTACTACGTCGTTAAGCAGGGACGCGACTGAATAATCTTTAGGGACTATTTCCACTTTACCCGCTTCAATCTTTGAAAAATCCAAAATATCGTTGATAATCGCCAGAAGATTTTCCCCCGCTTGCTTTATCGTAAAAATATGCTCGGTTCTGACGTCATGTTTTTCTTCCCTTAGAGCAAGCTCGGTCATTCCGATAATAGCGTTCATCGGAGTGCGTATCTCATGGCTCATCTTGGCGAGGAAGTCAGTCTTATAGCGATTGCTGCGCTCGGCGGATTCTTTGGCGTAAACTAACTGCTTTTCTATATGCCGTCTTTCAATCGCATTGCTTATAATGCTTGAAATAAGCAGAGCGGTATTGATTTCTTCTTGGCACCATTTCGTGCCGTCCTCCCGCGAAAAATCCAAAACGGCGTACATCGTATCTCCAAAGTAGATGGCGACAGCTAAAAAATTAAAGAAATTTACCCGATACGGCGCAATCGCTTCTTTAATGTCGAGTTCATCTGCGGTTATATATGCTTTGCCCTGTTTTTTTATTTCTTTTAAATGGTCTCGCAAAAATCCCGACATGGGCATCTTGCCGCCAATGCGCGAGGGCTTATTAAATTCAGGTCTTATCCATTCATTGCGACAGACAATTACATCGCCGCTTTCCTCTGCCTCAAATAAGAGAATTTGGGCAACGCCCATAAATTCGCCGATTTCCCCGAGAGCGTTAGTTATCAGCACATCTATATTTTCACCGCTCAAAAAACTTTGGGATATTTTCGCCATAAGCGATTGCTGCTCAAGCCGCTTGTTCAAAGCGTTTGTCATATTTCTAATTTCGGTTATATCTATTATATGCTGCAAGTGGACTTTTTCACCGTTGGGCCAGTCAATATAACTGTCGGAATGAATAACGTGCCTGTCGTAGATTTCGACATATTCCTCCCATACAATAGTTTGTTCAGGGTTTTCCTCAAGACGGTGACACGGACAAAACTCACACAGTTCATCTAAACCCCGCAGAACCTTATAGCAATATTCCCCGACAAAGTCGTCGTTTTCCCTTCCGGCTGCTACTCTCAACTGTTTGTTGACAAACAGCAATTCGCCGGTTTTGGGAACAGTTACATAGATATGCGCTTCTATGCCGTCTAATATTTTTTCCAGAGAACTAATAGAAATCTGTTTTTGTCTGTTGGCTTCGGTCTTTTCGGTTATATCCTCTTTCGCGCCGACCATTTTTATTGGTTCGCCCGCACTGTCCCGAATAGTTTCGCCAATGTTGCGGATATATCGGTATTCGCCGCCTTTCCGCATAAATCTATATTCAATTTCGCAGGGCGTCTCGCCTGTTCGGTCATAAATATGCGCCAAATAAGCGGCAACTACCCTGTCTTTATCTTCAGGATGTATTCTGCCGCTCCAACTACCTAATACATTCGGGAAATCTTCTTCGTTCTCAAAGCCGAAATACTGCCGATATTCCTGTGAATATACGCAGACGGTATTCGCATTTATGGCTTCGCCGACGGGAATATCCATTTCCCATGTCACAACTCTCATCGCTTTCATGGCGAGGACGTGTTTCATAAGTTCACAATCATAAATCTGCTCTGTCTTTTTTAAGCAATCGGGAGACTGGGAATCACCCGTCTGCGTATTCTTCCTTTTCATTTTACATAAGCCCTTTCAAAATCCTTTTTGTGTTCGAGAAATATTTCCGCGATTTAATGTAGTATGAACAAAATATTGCAATTAATTATCCTGTAATGTTATGTTTCTGAAGAATATAATAGCATAATAAAAGCAAAATGTCAACGATTTTCGAATAAAAGCTATGGTAATCGTAAAAAAATATTTTCAACAAAAACATATAAAATTGTATGGCGTGACGCCCTCGGCACGCCATAAATATATGCCATATTGAATTTATTTTCGCAGACACCGCCTTAACGAATAAATCCCTGTAAATCCATAAAATTCGTGTTTATTTCCGTCGAACCCATGTTAATATTACGGTTTTTATGGGTTTTATTTTCACGGACGACCGAGGCGGTCGTCCCTACAAGATAGCCTAAAATTGCCATAAATAATGCTGTAGAAAAAAACCTCAAACGTGATAATAAAATCATCGGTTTGAGGTTTTTGTATTCTCTATCGCTTGTTTAGATTTTGAGCCTGTTGTATATTATAAACTATCTTATCGCTTGCAGGTCTTTTCTCTGTTGCGGATTGCCAAATCAAAACAGTGTCGTTATAATCACCTAAATTAATTTTTACGTTTTCTTCAGCTAAAAACGTGCTTCCTTTTTCAAATTTTGCAGGAGTAGAACTTATTGCGACAGGCTTTGCTCCGAGTTTGTCAATCCCCCCTCCGAAAACTATGTTGCCTTTGGCTAAACTGAAAGCTTTGGTTTTATCATTCGATACGGCAGGCATTTTGGGTGCCGCTCTCTCTGTGAAGATTTTTATTAACTGCGCGTTGCTTGCTGACCTGTATGTTCCGTCATCAAGGCGTTGAGGCGCAAACCTGACAAAGTAGTATAAATTTCGGTCACTCACTTTTATTTCGCTGTCCCACGGCTCCACGGATATGCCTGTTTCGGGAAATTTACCGTAATTTTTTTCACCAATAATTTTTCTGTCCTTGAAGCTGCTTCCTTTAGAAGCGGCAATTTCAAGCTCTGATGACTTATTTTTATCTTTCCCCAATAAACACCACTTACCCGCCGTTGCTCCTGTGTTGTCCGCATAGAGCAAGTAATTCACGCTTAATCTTGGTTTTTGCTCTAAGCTTGGCAGTATCTCTGGGAAAACCATATCAAGTTCTTCGGACTTGCTGTTAATTACTTTTAAGCGCAGCTCCATTTTATTTTTGTTACGGAGTAAGTTTTTAAAGGTTTTTTCAAGGAATGTACTCATATTCTTCTCATTGCTAATCTTAGTTACATTACCGCGATTGACTCTATATGCTGTTACTGTATATGTTGACGGGATAATGAGTTCTTCTTTTGTAAGATTAATCTCAAAGCCATTTATTGAACCAGGTACGATTATATCTTTTTTGCCATATATTATTTCGCCGTCTTTTGCTTTGCTCTCATCTAATTCATTATCTTCTGATTCGTCATTTTCTATTTCGCCGTGTTCTATTTCATTGTTTTCCGTTTCGTTGTACACTGTTATATCATCCGTTGCCATTATACTAATGGCTGTAAATTGAAATAATATTAAAATCAATATTAACGCCGTAAGTTTTTTAGTAATCCCCATTACTTTTACCCCCTAAATTAGTTTTATTTTCACCAATAAACAACAAAATCCAAAATATATAAATATTAGTTATACCGTTCGGAAATTTAAATATAACTCGTCTAAAATTACTTCTTGACAAATGCCTCCGAAATGGTGTATAATTATAGTGCGGAATGATTTCGCTGTATATGGTGATACAGCTACGCAAACCATGTGAAGTAGTAAACTTTCTATGGTTTTGCGTTTTTTTATTGGTACTTTGTACATTTTAACCTATATTTTGGATTTTGTCAAGCGAATTTTAATTTTTTTTAATTAAATACAAGTTTTTATGGATTTATGGGGATTTAATCGTAAGGGAAGCCTTCGACACACCATAAATGCCATATTGAATTTATTTTCACGGACGACCGCTATAATTCACTATGGCATGACATAAATTAACGGCGTAACGAAATGTTACGCCATTAAAAAATATAAGTTTTTCTGTTATACCCCTCGAAAAATCGCATAGCACAGTTTCCGAACAAGTCTATTTATATTTAGGCAGCCAGTCTCCGTGTTCCGAAATTAAATCGTCGCACATTGCTATTATATCGTCAATCGACAGTTCACTTGACGTATGCGGGTCGAGCATTGCCGCTTGATATATATGCTCTTTCTTTTTTGTTACAGCAGCTTCGATTGTCAGAAGCTGTACGTTTATATTTGTCATGTTCATTGCCGCGCACTGTAGCGGCAACGGTCCCTGAATACAAGGATTTACACCGTATTTGTCCACCATACAGAATACTTCGACGCACGCTTCTTTCGGCAGATTGTCTATCAAACCTTTGTTTATCACGTTTCCGCCGATTTTATACGGCTTGCCCGTTACCATAGCTTCCATGATGTATGATGCATATTCGCTTGTCCTGTCATGTGTGAGAGAATCGTTTACAAAATTATCTCTCATATTTTCCCAACTTGCGATTTGTCCTACGCATCTTCTCGGATATTCGTCAAGCGGTATATTATATCTGTCTATAAGTTCAGGATATTTTGATTTTATAAACAAATTGTTATATTCCGCGTTATGTTCGCTCGATTCCGTACAATAGTAGCCGAAACGGCGTATATATTCATAGCGAACCAAATCATGGTGAGTCGCTTTCTTGCCTTTGACCGCTTCTTTCTCAAGAACTTCACAGGCGCGTTTTCTTATTTCAGGATATAAGTCATTGCCGTCCGCGTCATAAAGTTCAAGCAGCCAAGCCATATGGTTTATCCCCGCTATTTTTTCTTTTAGTGGGTGTTTTGCTTTAATACCGAGAGACCTTAACAGCCAATGGGAGCAACCTTGAACGGAATGACAAAGTCCCACAGTTTTAACTCCTGTATATCTTTGCATATACCCCGCGAGCATAGCCATCGGGTTTGTATAGTTCAGGAACCATGCGTCGGGGCATACTTCTTCCATATCGCGTGCGAAATCTTCAAGCACGGGTATAGTTCTCAAAGACCTGAATATACCGCCTATGCCGAGAGTGTCGGCTATTGTTTGGCGGAGACCGTATTTTTTCGGAATTTCAAAATCCGTAACCGTACACGGCTCATACAATCCCACCTGTATTGCGTTGACGACAAAATTTGCCCCTTTGAGAGCCTCTTTTCGGTTTTCAACGCCGAGATATTTTTTTATTACCGCTTTGTTTTCGTTTGTATTTTTGTTCAAAGCACATACCATTTTATATGATTCTTCAAGCCTTTGAGCGTCTATATCATACAAAGATATTTCATAATCTCTCAAACAGTCTGTTTGAAGAGCGTCTCCGAGAACATTTTTAGCAAATACTGTGCTTCCCGCGCCCATAAATGTAATTTTGCTCATTTTTAACTTAATCTCCTTCAATTTTTATTTTTTAAGACAGATATTGTTTAGATTGAAAGCAGTCCGTCGTCATTATTGGCTTGCTCCGCAATCCTATGAAATTCCGCATCAAGTTCAGAATGACAGAAAACCATCATAATTATATTATACCATATCTTTGAAATATTGCAATAGTTTTTATTTATTTTTTATTTATGTTAGACATATATATTGGTATGTAGGAAATTTAAAATAAGCTTGTAAGAAAAACACCCGCCGTCTGCGGACGGCACCCTCTTTTGTAAAGAGGGTGGCACGAAGCGTAGTGAGTGACGGGTGTTTTGTGATTTTTGTACAAAATAAACATTTTCTACACACCAATATATATGTCTATAGTGATAAAAAGTATAGACAGCATATTTTTTTCAAGACTGAACACAGTTTACCCTTACTCGGAAACCTCGAAATCAAATTCCAAGCCTCTTTAAGTAAAGAAGGCTTTATTATCTCGCCCACTTTCGAATGAAGTATAGTTATTTTTTATATTTTTAAATATTTTTTTCCAAAAACCGAACCTTTTCCAATTTTATTTTGTCTATATGATAAGCAGCTGCAATCGGAAACAAAGGAAGGTGAAAATAAAAGTTGATTAACGATAAAAATAAACGCTACTATGACTTATTAGATGAAACGCTTGTAAATCTTGCCCTTTTGGGCAACAGCGAAGCATTTGAATCTCTGGTCATACGTTATCAAAAAAAAGTTATATCTTCGGCATATCGGATAACAAAAAATTATCATTTGGCTGAAGACGTAATGCAGGATTCCTTTGTAACCGCATGGACAAAACTCAATACATTAAAAGAACCGAGTAAATTCGGCGCGTGGATATGCAATATCGCAAGAAACAACGCTAAAAATATAGCGGTGAAATATCAAGGCTACATATACCTTGATTCATTTGAAAATATCGAAAGCGAAAGCGCAAATACCGAAGATTACGACGTTTTACATTCTGTAATTGAAAATTTGTCTGATAAGTTGAAAAGCGTAATAAAACTGCATTATTTCGAAGACAACGCGATAGACGAAATATCAAAAAAATTAAATCTTCCCGTCGGCACTGTAAAAAGACGGTTACATGACGGCAGGGAGAAAATAAGAAAGGAACTTGGGTATATGGAAAATAATAAAAAAGAAATTGCTAAATCCGTTCTTGAAAAAATCGAGAAAATCAAGGAATTTCGTATTCGCTGGCGCAGCCGCGATAACAAAGACGGTTTTGAAACCGAGTATAAAAGTATGATGTCAGAAATTGAAAAACTGCCGGATGCGGAAGAGAAATTCTTTTATATGGCAGACGTCATGCAGCTTGGTTGGTGGTGGCTTCCCGGTAATGATAACGACGAAATGGTTGAAAAAATAAGAGAAACCGCTGAAAAAGGAAAAAATCTCGAAATATTAGGTGAAGTATGGATACGCGAAGCTGAAAAATATCACGGCGAGGAAAAAACGGAATTTATTTTGAAAACGCTCATTCCGCGAATGGAACAGGCAAACATGACGGACGCGCTTGGTTGGGAATGGTTTTGGCTTGGATATGAATATTTCCAAAAAGGCAACAAAGAAGCGGGTTATGCCTCATATAAAAAAGTCATGGAAGTTCTTCCGAAACATCATGTATATTATGCTAATGCGATTGCCGCTTTACGCATGGAAAAGCTCGTTGAAGGTGTTGACGAAAACAATTTATGTGCTGGAGCAACGGGTGAAGAATTGGTTATTAATAACGGCAAACTTTATTTTCACAAGCAGCCCGGATATTCAAAGGGAAATAGCTCTCACTCAATTCCCGCAGTATTTTTCCATGCCGCAAGGTGCGACAATACCCTATACGACAGCAGTTTAAAAGTCGGTGAATCACTAAAAAGTTATGACGGAAGTGCTGAATTAAAATTTATTTCGGATAATGCCGAAATAGAAACTTCATGCGGTAAATTTGACGGGTGCGAACTCTGGACTACCAAAGCACCGGGGTTTGATTCATCGGTATATTATAAACGAGGAGTCGGAATAGTGTATATTTCCATCGTGCAAACCGGAGGACAGCACGGAAAAAGCAACTGCTCTTTGAAAAGTTATAATATTGCAGGCGGCGACGGGCTTATTCCTTTTTGTGAAGGGAACAAGTGGGAATATGACAGCAGTTTTGCTTCCGATGCGGAAATAGTGTACGAAATTATAAGTTGTAATGAATCGGAAGTGATATTTGCCGCGCATAATTTCGGTATAAAAACATATTCGCCCGATGTTTGGGAAGATATGATTTTACAAATGCGTTACGGATATTTTTCTCACGAAAATGACCAGCTTAATGACGTATCATACCAAATGGAACGCGCCGCCGCACTCGCAGACACAAAATATAAAAAAACTCATACTGCCGTAGTTACGGACGTTATGAAACACATATTCGAGGGAGATAATGATTATACTCCCGATGGTAAAATCGACGGTCATTGGAACTTTTTCCAATATCATGGGGTGTGCTTTGACAACGGCAAAATTAAATTGGAAGAAGACAGAAATTTTTCGTTTGAGTGGAAAAACGGTAGCGGTGCGGGCGATATGAGTTATCATCTTGCCGTAAATTATTTCATGTCAATTATATCCAGTGCCACAGGTTGTATATGGAACGATGAATGGAAACCCGGCGTAAAAATGACGATGAAAGGCAGGTCCTTTTTCAAGCCGGTTACTGATATAACTGTCGAACATTTGGACAGCGTTGATGTTGTAGCGGGACGGTTTGACGATGTTTTAAAAGTAACTTTTGATATAAAAGGCGGTGACAATGCGGGGTGGAATGATTTCCTGAAAGGCAGAAAAGAATATTATTACGCAAACAGCATAGGCTTAATCAAAGGCGTACACTACTTCAAAGACGATACCGTTATCCCAAATTATGAACTAACATATTACGAAGGAACGGGCGAGGGATATATGCCTGTAAAAGACGGCTTGTTCCGCCGCTATGAAGGACAGGGAATGATAAAGGGATTTATCGGAAAAGCAGAGTACACTTTCTGCGAGGACGACAACGGCGAATTAAAACTCCTCGAAAATAATATTGGCATAAGAGATAAATCGGTTGATTTATTTTCGCCCGATAATTGGGAAGATATGATACAGCAAATGCGTAGCGAGGTGTATAAAAACGATAAAGATAAGGGTTGGGTATTACCGGATATTTCATTCCAGATGGAACGTGCAACCGCTCTTGCGGTCACGGATTATCAAAAGAAACACACCGCCGCCGCTATTGATGTCGCTAAACGCATGAAAGACGGTGATTCCAGATTTACGCCCGACAATAAATTTGATAGTATTTGGAATGAATTTGCTTATAAAACAGTAGATTTCAAGGACGGCAAATCTATCAGCAAGATTGACGGAAATTACTCGTTTTCGTGGCATCTATATTGGGATAGCGGTGATATGGGTTATCATCTAATCGCAAATGACTTGCTGGGAGTTATGCAAGAGTCCACAGGCTGTATATGGAGCGACGAATGGCAGCCGGGCGCATCGCTTAAAATGAAATGCGTTGGCTGGCCCGATGCGTCGGCAGATGTAAGAGTTGAACAAGGCGAAGCACTCGAAACTGCGGCAGGATTATTTGATGATGTTCTGAAAGTTGTGATTTACGTTACTTTGCCGCATAAAACGGAACCTCGTTCAGAAGTAGGGTTTAATTGGCCTGAACTTGCTTCACGTCCGGGCAAAAAAGAGTATTATTTTGCAAAGGGTATCGGCATTGTCAAATGTGTAAATTATTTAAAAGGTGGTACTGTTGTTGCGAACTATGAATTAACAAATTATGAGGGAACAGGCGAAGGATATATGCCTGTTACGGACGGGTTAATTCGTATCTATGAAGCATTGGGGCTGACGGACGGCTACGTTGGTAAAGTGGAATATAGTTTCTGCAATAAAAACGGGGAAATGGTAATTCTTGAAAATCGGACAGGGATAAAAACATAAAATTATCATTACGTAAATATTATTTTCAACAGCCATAACTTCGTTAATAGACATATCCCACATAAAATTTCTAAAATTTGCATGACCATTGGTAGTTTCATCAAAGAGTTCTTCACTAAAATTAATGTTCTCTACAGCACGGCATGTAAATCCCCCATGATTCCATTGGTTTCATGGGGAATAGTTTTTATTTTGGTTTTGAAATTCCTGAATCGGGAACAGTAGCTACAATAAAGCGACTTTGACAATATATTTATTAATGAGTTGCTTGACGCTTATAATCTTTACTATATACCCTCTCTTTATGCTTTTATCAATCAGATTTGCTATATTGATGAGCGTTTCACTCGCCCGAGATATACTGCTATTTTCTGCCGAAAGTAGGCGTTGGTTCCTTTGGCGAAAAACATTCCAAATTAAGATATTTTACGTCAAATTCTCCGAACACGACGTTGATATTCTCCTCGCATACTTTACGTAAAACTTCGGGAGTGGTTTTTATTCTTGCGTTGACTATTATATTACATTCTTTATAGTTGCCGCTCATTATATTATTTTCATCAATTGAGTTTGCGTTCAGGTCGTCAACTATGCTTGCTTTATAAAAATCGTTTTGCGCGACTGCGTAACATTTCAAGTGCGCGATTAAACTTTCCCGCAAATCGGAATTACTGAACGCGCCGCCGAACTTTGTCATATATTCACGCATTTTTGCGTTAATATCAAATGTTTCGCCGTTTTTACTCGCGACAAGGCACGATAAATTAAGCCAGCCAAGCTCCGCTTCCGCTTTGGCGTATCTTTTATAATCTATATCCAAGAGCGCGTTACCGCTAAATTCTCCGCCGAGGGCATATTCAAGCAAAACATCAATATTTATATCATTTTTTGCGCTGATTTCGAGAACCTGAACACCTTTAAATTTTTCTGCAAGATATTTTTTTATCCTATCAATTTCGGCTTTATCATACATATCGCATTTATTGACGGCGATAATATTCGCTTCCTCAAGCTGTTTCTGAAATAAATAATTAATTTCAGAATCGCTGTTGTCTTTCATATAGCGCGTTATGCGTTTAGGCTCCGCAACTATAACCAAAGGCGAAAGGGAAAAATTTTCACTGAAATCCGAAAGAATATATCCCCTGTTTTCGGTCAAAGGCTTAAATATAGTCGCAATCAAATCCGTACAGCTTCCCACAGGTTCACAGAGCAACACATCAACTTCTGATTTTTTTCTCAGCTCCGCAACTTTTTCTGTAAATTCATTAAAACTACAGCAAAAACAACTCCCCTCGACTGCGAGAACCTCAAGACCGTTCGCAGACAAAAAATTTGTGTCTACCAAATCACTGCCTTGGTCGTTTGTTACAATGCCTATTTTTTTCCCTGAATCAAGCAGTTTTCTCGCGAGCGACAATATCGTTGTGGTCTTACCCGTGCCGAGAAAGCCGCCTATTATTACTAATTTACTAAGTTTATTAATTTCTTTTTTATTCATAAATATATTTCCTGTTCCCAAAAAATCCATAAAATTCATACAAAATATACACTAAGTTATATAATTCAACAATGATTTTGCGACAAACTTTCGTAATAATTTTATGGTATTATATAGTAATCGATGAATTGTTCCAATTTGCGCCTGTGAATAAGGCTCCCCGCCGTAACTTGTTCCCCGTTGATTATAATTGCCGGAAGTTTCTCAACTTCAAGTCCTTCTACTGTATATATTTCTTTCGGGTGGTTCAGCGTGACAGTTTCAAATTCAACGCTTTCGATTCCCCTTGACTTTAACGACAAACTCGTCTTTTCAAATACTTCTTTCAGCAAATTTTCTGTTATAAGACACGCCGTACAAGGATTTGCGAGAGTAATAAGCCGTACTTTCATAAATATATTACCGTTTGTTTAGTTTAACTTAATTAAATTAATCCGCAGGGCGTAATGCCTCTGCTACGCCGTAAATCCAATATTATTTATTGTTATCTGTCGCCGACGTAATATTTTCACCGCGCCCCGCCTATCAATTTCAAATTACAGCAGATTTTTTGCTTTCAGCGCAGCGGCAATGTCATCTTTGAGTTTACTTGTTTCCGGAATAATACTTACATATTTTATTTCACCGTCAATGACAATCGTAGGAATATTTGACACTCCGAGTTTTATCATACAAACGACAGCTTGTTTTTCTTTGACTTTATGTTCGATATATTCCACTTTTTCACCGAAATTACCCAACGAAACCGCATTTTTCACCGCTTCCATCATATATTGGCACGGAGCGCACGAAGCAGAATCGAGAGTTATCACGTCGATTATAACTTTTTTCTCGGTTTTATAATCGGGAAGATTATATTCAATGCCGTCAAGCACGCTTTCGCTTGACAAAAATTCGGATATTTCCCCATGTACAAGCGAACTCACGGCGAGCACGTTTTCTATCGGCGTCGCAAAGGGCATATCACAGCCGGGAGAAAGCACATATCCTTTAGTTCCGCCGATAGTCATACAGTTTTGAGCGTCGTTTATATTGTCTGTGGGCGAACCGAAAAGCATTGTAACAGTAAGTTTGATATTTCCGCCGAACGATATATCATATTTTTTACAGACGTCTCTTACGTAGTCAAGAGGAATATTTTCATCGATTGAAACATTGTCGGGTTTACATTTACACATTTCTTCGATATTTCTTTTAGCGTCGCCGCAAACAAAGAATGACGACAATTTGCCTTGTTTCCCTACATATTCAAAAATCCGCGTCACATACGGCGACACAAATTCCGCGAAATGAACGGGGGATATTTGCGAGGTCATGGGGTCAACCACCGCTATGACATCGGTTCCCGCTTGGATGTACATTTTTGCCGTTTCGATGCACACGTTTTCGCAGAACTTCATCAACTCATGCACAAGTTCAGGTTCATCTTCCATCTGAAAGAATATTTCTGTGCCGAGAAGATGCAGAGCGAGAGTAAACGGTCCTGTAATCAAGCCGTAGAGCGCGATTTTATCGCCTATCTTGTCGCAAATTTCTTTTGCCGCTTCCATAACTATCCTGTATCTTCCGTCGTCTATAGTCGGTATCCTGAGGTCCGAGAGTGCTTTGCCGCCGTTGACCGAATCGAAAGGGTCAAGCGGGTGCGTCGCGACGGACGGGGGATTGTCGTGACTGTATTTGAGTTTGCATCCGAGGGCTTCAGCCTCGATTTGCAAATCAAACAATATTGGGAGCCCGTCCGGTCGGTATTGCTTATATGCCTCGACGACGCCGTTCACAATATGTTCTTTGGTCTTGAAATATACTTCGGCGTCTACTCCGATAAGTTTCGCCGCATGACAGCCGACAAACGGAACCCAAGCGGGGCGTTCGGTTTCTTTGTTTTTCAAAGCTGAAATTAATAATTGTTTGTTGCTCATGATAATCCTCCTTTAGGATTTTTAATAATTAATAATTGTTAATTTGTTATTTCAGAGATTAACCGATAATTGCTCTTAATATAAATACTATACAATAAAATATTACAAAAATATTGTAATATTCTTGACTGTATAGTAAAATTATAAAGATAATAAAATTAACATTTTGTGCAGCGCAATAATATTATGATAATAATATGGCAAAAAATCTTGATTTTAAGCCAAAGAAACTGCCATAATAAAACATATGTAAAAAATAATTTTAATTTTTTCAAAAAATACGATTAAAAACTAAAAAATGATGACAAAATAATAGTGTAAATAACAAAATAAAAAAGTATAAATAAAATACGGAGAGTGAAATATAGTGACAGCAGTAAAAAGAGGAGATATATATTACGCGGATTTAAGTCCCGTAATAGGCTCGGAACAGGGCGGGTTAAGACCCGTACTGATAGTACAAAACGATATTGGGAATAAATACAGTCCTACAGTAATTGCGGCGGCTATAACGTCGCAAATAAATAAAACAAAACTTCCGACGCATATTGAACTGTATGCAGAAAGTTTTGGTCTCGCGAAAAATTCTGTTATTCTGCTTGAGCAGATAAGAACGATAGATAAAAGACGTCTCAAAGAAAAGATAGGTCATCTTGACGACCATTTAATGGACAAAGTAAACGATGCAATATCTATATCATTCGGTTTATCCGAGATGGAACAAGCGCAAAATTATTAAAAAGGCTAACGTGTAATACTACATAACAAAAAGCATTTGTTTGAAATAAAATTTTTCAATTAATGCTTTTTGTTGTTTTTATGCCGATATAATGACAGGCAGATGAGTTGCTTGTGTTGTTGATGTTGGGGACACGCCATCCTTGGCATATGCGTTGATTAATGTAAATAATATATGAACGTAGGGACGACCGCCCTCGGTCGTCCGTGGAATTTAAATCCATGCGTCCATCGTCCGTGAAAATAAATTTAATATAGCATAAATTTTACAGCGTGCTGAAAATATGGCATTAATTTACGGTATACCGAAAATATATTATAGTATAAATTTACGGCGTGCCGAGGTCGTCACGCCCTACATCAACAACACAAATCGACGTAAAATTAGATTCACAGGACGCAGAGGACTGCGTCCCCTACAAATAAATCCCTGTAAATCCATAAAAAAGGGGAGGAAAATTAATTCCGCCCCTTTATATAATAAAATATCATGTTTGATTTTATTTCTGCGATTCCTGAATTGCGACCGCGACAGCAACCGTTGCCCCGACCATGAGATTATTGCCCATTCCTATCAGACCCATCATTTCAACGTGAGCCGGAACTGATGAAGAACCCGCGAACTGAGCGTCGCCGTGCATTCTTCCCATAGAATCCGTCAAACCGTATGACGCCGGACCTGCTGCCATATTATCAGGGTGAAGCGTTCTTCCTGTACCGCCCCCCGATGCAACGGAGAAATATTTTTTATTATTTTCATACGTCCATTTTTTAT
>Ga0099364_10006476_pt1 | contig 17042 bp, 20 predicted proteins | sample TergutTh196P3_FD_73070 | JGI IMG/M metagenome (GOLD analysis project Ga0099364, IMG submission 73070) | Microcerotermes parvus P3 segment gut microbial communities from Pointe-Noire, Republic of the Congo - Th196 P3 | ecosystem: Host-associated > Arthropoda: Insects > Digestive system > Gut ... | reverse complement strand
GCGGAGCACTGGAACTTTTCTTTTTGCCCGTTCCTTGCGTTGAAAGCAGACGGCTGTAGTAACCGCTTTTGATATTGCGTTCCAAGACACGGAAAGACCAGTTTTGTTCGCTGGCTTCCTGCAAGTAATATTGTCGCTCCTTTGCATTTCGAATCCGCATGATTATGCAAGCATTTGACCATGAAAGATTCCCTAGACAGTGTCTAGGGAATTCAGGAAAAGTGATGTAAAACTTGCGCATATTCAGCAAATTCGCTTCTGAAAAGCCCTTGCCGAAGAGGTCGGTCAAATATCTGGAAAGATTGACGAGCAGTTTATCTCCGTAATCCGCACGGTTCTTACCCTTTTGTTCTCGCATCAACAATCCAATCATTGCCGAAGGTTCCTGGCTTGGCGAAACGACCGACCATGCATTTGACCGTTGCGGCTTCACAGCACTGGCAAAGAAGTACGGCGTGAAACTGTTCGACACGAAAAAGGATAAAGTCATCAAGAAAACTGTTCACGACTTGACGCTTGGCGTGTGCGAAACCATTGCGAATGCCGACTTCCTGATCAATGTGCCGGTACTCAAAGGGCATTGTCAAACGACGCTGACCTGCTGTCTCAAAAACATGAAGGGCTGCATTCCCGACAGCGAAAAGCGGCGTTATCATAACATCGGTCTGCATAAGCCGATTGCTGTTTTGAATACGATACTCAAGCCCGACCTGCACGTCATTGACAGCATCTGCGGCGATCCGACATTTGAAGAAGGCGGTAAGCCCGTGATTGCAAACCGAGTTCTGATAGGCACTGACCCTGTACTGCTTGATTCCTACGCAGCGGCATTGCTCGGCTATGAACCGGCAAGCATCGACTACTTACATTACGCTGCCGAGTATGGTCTCGGCAAAATGTTTGACGATAGCGTGACGGTTCACGAACTGCAAACTGAAAATCGTCCACTGGTAAATTCACTGGCAAGTCCAACTGGTCAAGGCAGCATTGTTCGCAGATTAGCAAAACATATTGATGAGCAAAGTGCTTGCTCCGCCTGTTATGCAGCATTGATATTTGCACTTAACCATTCTGCCGGTACTTCGGGCAAGGATAAAATCAAAATCGGTCAGGGCTTTCGCGGCAAAAAGTGCAGTGGTATCGGTGTCGGGAACTGCACCGCCGGTTGTGAACGATGCGTTCCCGGTTGTCCACCGACGGCGGCAGATATTATCAAGGAATTGGCAAAGAAGTGAGTCCATCAATCAATGCCTGAAACAGAAGTTGTTCGAGAGGGGGTTGTCGCCATCATTGAGTAGTCGAGTCGATATTTGACCATCACACGCTCGCAGTCGGCCATTGCGCCGAGAACGGTGGGATGGTATTGCAATCGGTGCTATACTGCGCCGGGTCTTGAGGATTTGATAACGTGGGGAGGTGGTACGGTGGGAGAAAAAACACAAAATACAAATTTGGCTTCAGAATACTATATACTATCTTGTTTATACCGTATTGGATCAAACGCGTATTTGACTCTTGGCAATAAAAAGTCCGTTGACATTGTCGTTGAAAAAGCAGACGCATTATTGACAATTGATGTGAAAGGATTGGAGGGTAGTTCCAGTTTCCCAGTTGATAACTGGTCTAAAAAAGACAAAAATCATTTTTTCGTCTTCGTTTCATATACTGGAAAAATTGAAGACACAAATCGCGTTCCTGAAACCTATATTGTGCCAACTAACGAATTAGAATTAACACATAAGGAGTTGGACGGCGAGTCGCTTATTTATGTTAATCCAAAGGGCAACCGTAAAGTTGTCCCATTAAGCAAATTAAGAAAACTAGAAAAGTATGGGAACAATTGGAAACCATTTATTGATCTACCCCAAAAAACGCCCAAATAGGTTGCTGTTGCACGAAAGCCGATTTAAACTCTCCTTTGCCCGCTGTTATGCGATGACATCCGGCTCAATGCTGTCGGCAATTTCCAATGTCCGATGGATGGCATCTTCCTGTCCCGCAAAGGCGGCAAGCATTTTCTTGGTGCTGCGGAAATAGTGCAAAAGGCTTCCCATAATCGGAGCGTCTTTGTCGGCATTGATCCCGCCGTCTTTCTGACGGAGCAAACGGTCATGAGCTTTCCAATCGCCCGGATCGACATAATGAATGTCATTCGTCGCAACAGTCGGGATTGCCAGTTTCTCTCCAAGAGCAACCGTTTGGTCGAACAATGCTTGTTGCGATTCAATGCCGTGATTGCGAAGTTCCAGATAATAGCGGTCGCCGAAGACCTTTTGATACCACTGGGCGACGGTTTTTGCCTTCGTAGAGCCGCCTTTTGGGTCGTCGGACAATAGGCAACCGACTTCTCCGCCAGCAAATCCGCTCAAGCAAATCAGTCCGGCACTGTGTTTTTCCAACAGTTTTGTATCGACTATCGGCAGGGCGAGTTGATTCAGGTTTTGCCAACCTTCTTTATTCATGGCAAGGAGCGTGATCCCGAATGCGCTCTCATTATTGGCTCGGCTTCTCCCAGCAACACGGGCCTCGATGCCGGGAATCGGCTTGATATTGTATTTCTTTGCCGCCTGGCACAATTCCGCGATGCCGTTGAGATTGCAATAATCGGTCAGGGCGAGAGCGGGCATGCCGAGCACTTTGGCTCGCCGTGCCAATAGTTCGGGACTTGCCGTGCCGTTGTGCGGGGAATAATGACTGTGGCAGTGTAGATGGACGAATCGTGGTGTCATAATTGTTTTTTTCGTTCGGACAATTATAGCAGATTCCCCGTTTTAGGTGAGAGGACTCCCCATTGAAATGTACGGGAAATTGTGCCTTCTTGAGAGTGCATGACTTCAATGATTCCTCTTTCGCTCATTCCGCCATAAAATCAGCACGCTCGAACAACCCCTTTTTTCCCGGAAAATGCGACCGAACACGCCATGCGTTTCATTCCCAAACCGGGCCTATTTGCCTGTCCTTGCACCATCACACCAATGTCCGGTTCAGGTGCCGAAGGTGCCTGTAACTGCAATGAGAGCAAAACACCCGGCGGTACAAGAGACCGCAGAATCTTCGTATTGACCGTCGGCAATTTTTCTTTACCGGTTTTGGAAAGATCAATCTGAAAGAATCGGAGGCGTGGATAGAGTACATGCTCATAAACAAACTTTGCCGGATTGATCCAGTTGCCGGGCGATGCTTTGGCAAGCACATCAGGATCCAGCACACGTTCATAAAACGTATTCCAAAACCGGGCAATGTCTTCCGCTCTGCCAATAATGGGAAAGAGTGCCCGTATATCAGGCTGAGCGTTACGGCATCCTTGTCCGGTTGGTGCCGAAGGGAAAACTCTCCAAAGTGAGTCTGTCACGAACGTGAAATGGTGCTGCTTCTTCCGAGGAAACCGTCGCCGATAAGTCAAGACTAAATCACTTCGATACCATCTATTTTCCCACAATTTTAGGCACTCGCAAAGTTATTTGTATAGGAACGCTAATATTTTTTGACGTAAAATGAGCACTGGAACATTTTATGGAAAGCGCACCAATGGTAGTTGAAGGAGCCCAAAAAACATGCGGGTTAGAGGGAGCAAACGTCAGCGTTACCTTGTTTTCGCCGGAAAGCGAAGCGGTCATTAGCGGTTTAAGGAAATTACACAATTCAAACGAATCGATGGTCGGAATATCCTCAATTCCATTTTGGAAGCGACTTCGAATTTCGACTGTTTTGAAAATCACGTCGTCATTCTGGGAAACCTGATTGAACAAGAGCATTGGAGGGAGCGCATAAAACTGTCCACGAACAGTACCAATTACCCGGATTGATACCGTTTGCGAATGAGACTGTATCTGTAATTCAGTAAAAATGTCTCCAATAGGAGTGTCAGAGGGAAGTGTTAAAACAACCGGTTGAGAGCGACCGACGGCAGGTTTCGATCTGTCAATTTTCAGATAGGCGTGACTTGTTGAAAAGATAATATCAGCATCGTCAGAAAAAAACATATCGCTATTGATCAAAATGTTTACTTCCTTGCTTGCCGGAAGTCCTTCCAAATCTACAATTTGTCCAAAATCAATAATTGACGGCTTAACGAGTGTTTGCATAGCGGCTTCGGCACTTACAGACACCACCGCTGCTCTGGGTTTGGGGTCATTAAAAAAGAGATAGATGTCCGTTCGTTGTCCATATTCCGTTGCATCCATTGCAAGATGAAGTTGTGCTGTTTCACCAGGAGCAATCACATCTTGTGATAAACGAATGTGTACGCTGCCGCATCCAGACTTCACCTCGTTGATAACCAGATTCGCAGTCCCAACATTGCGGATTGTAATAGTTCTCTCTGCTTTTGTGCCAGCGGCAATCTCGCCAAAGTTGACTTCGGTCTGGCTGAGTTGGATTATCGGTCGTTCGGACGGAATTGCAAAAAAATAGGCAACAAGGCATCCGAACAAGATGCCTAGAAGAACGACCAGCCCTATGGCTAAACGTTTGTCTCGTACCATATCATAAATGCTTTTTTGTGAAAGTTTTGCGATCTCCCTTTGCGCCATTTGGAGTAACATCCTAACCGCAAGAACCGCGACGAAAAACGCCCAAGTTGCGGCAAGGAAAAGTATGTGTTCATAGGTCAGTAGATAAGGTACAGGCATGCGACAACTATTTTTGTTTTCTCCAAAGAAGATAAATCAAAAAACAAATGAAAATTGGTAACTACGCAACAGGGATGGCATCTGTGATGCCGACTGATAGATATCTCTCAATTCATTGCCCCTTCCCTGGTAGCCAAAAAGTGCCACGGAACAAACAACGAGAACAATCTGTCTCAGTACATACACAAAATTTTGCATTTGAAGTAAAGGAAAATTAGACCAAAGATTGGCACCACTTTTGACTACACTCAAAAAATGGCACCCGAAGTACTATGTGCGCCACAATCACCAACAATCAGTGGATGCAGCACTTCCACATGTTTGAAACGTTGGTAGGATGGCAACTCCAGCAATCAATCCCCAGACGATTCCGCAGGAACCGCTTCTCGGTATGGAATTTCTTGTAGGAAGTTCATCTGCAATGTGTATCGATGTTGAAACAACACCGTTTAGGCACACGCTATCAGGTGTCATTGGGAAAGTGCACACCACCGCTCGATGCGTACAAGGTCCAGACCTTGTCCAGCATTGCGAAAATAGCAGGCAGAGAACGAAAGCACCGCCACAAACAAAATCAGGTAGTTTCTCATTGGTATTCTCCTGTTGGTAGGAACGTTGTGTAGGAGCCGTCGAGTACCCATCGACAAGTAACCACTCACACCTTTCACCCCCCCCCATTGTACAGGATAAACCGAAGCACACAACACCCTGGATGCGAATTTTGGCAAACAGCCCCGGGATTTTGACTGCGTCGGCACTGTTGTGTTCGTGGAGTTTTTCTAAAACGGGCTGAAAAAGGCTGGAGACGATGTGCCCCTGGCCGGATTTGAGTTCTTGCAACGTTTTAAGGTTGGGGAAAACCATCTCTGTATCCGTCGTTCCCATGCCCGGCACAATGGTTACATATCCCGATTTGTTTTCAAAAAGGCTCGGCATGGTTGCCATTCAAAGGGTTGTTATTGATGTCCAAAACCCGCATGCTGGATCGCCAGTGCGCGGGAGACCGTCATGTCCGCTTGCGTTTCGCCCCTAAATTGTCTGCCGTTTCTTTACTCCGCAACAAAACATTGTACTGGGATAACGAGGGGCAAAATATTTGTAGATTTTGGCTGCAAAACCAGATCGAAATAATATGAATTCTGGCTGCCGGGAACCTGAACACGAAGGAACATTCGTAAAACAAAACCACCTTACGTTGGTTCTCGTGTGATTTCCTCGACCAACACACCCATTGGAAAACGAGCAGTATCAAAATCAATGTCGGATAAATTCTTCACTATTATGTCAAATTGCGTCTCGGCAACCCGGTCAACCTTATCCGCAGTACAGCGTATCGTTTGACCGGAAAATGACAAGTTGTCGTCGACATATCCCATGATAGGCAAAATCAAAGGGATTTCTTCACCGACAATTTTTATGAAGACATCTTGCTCGAAATCGCCTGAACGTCCCTTAAGAAAGACTTTGATACACACGGCAACAGAACCCTTTGGTGGAATAGTATCGGAAGGTAAATCGCAGAGCGTACAACCGCAACTGAGAAGAACTTTTTCAATCGTCAATTGTTGTGAACTCTTGTTTTCAATGTGAAATTCCAAAACAAGTGGTTGTTCCGTAGCCCGTACTCTACCGAAATCAAGCATCGCCGGTTTCAGCTGTACTCGGGCTTGGTACGATTCTTCTCGACGAGTGTTGCAGGAAAGCACACTCAACACAAACAACAGCAACAACACAAGTGATCTCATTCATTTATCCCCAAATATCGACGAAATTTTATGAACAAAGCGAAGGCAATAAAGAAAACTCCCAAAAGTATCGAAATGCCTCGCAACCATTGGGTGGCGGATGAGGGGGGCTTATCAAAAAAGGAGAGATCGCCTTCACGCCAGAGCCATTCCATTTTATCCAGGTCAAGACCACTTTTGGCAAGTGAAAGTTCACCCTTGTCCATCGCACGATAATTGATTTCTTCCCCTTCTGTCCGTTTGTCGATAACTTTCGTACCTTCTGGAATGTCTAAAGTAAACATTTTGTCAGAAACGGCGTGATTCAGTTGAAACGTTGCTCGGTTCAGTGTATAGGCAGTTACAGTTGTTCCCGTCATAGGACTAAGCCGAGTTTCTTCATAACGTTCTGGATAGAACAGATCGGTTTTATCGTGCAGAAAATAGCCGCTGGACTTTGCTTCTCTCTCAAGTGCTCCGTCTTCGTCAAAACACTGGATCAAAGGACAAATATACCCACGTGCCGTATCAATCCAGAATCGTTCTATAACTCGTCCCTCGGATTTGATTTCTACGACAGTTGCCGTTTGGTTATCATCGTATGAAGCCGTACCCGCTATCTCGAAGGAATAGTTTTTGCCCTTCATTTTCTCCTTAAACACCTCTACAGCCTTGTCTGTAATCTGAAATTCTTTCCGATCCTGACTTTCCATACAAGCAAGTAAAGAATGGTACGTCGAACTCATGTGCATCCTGCCAAACCGTTGAAATTCGTATCCCGGTTGAACTACAGCTTCGACTGTTGCAGTTCTTGTTCCGGGCATAAAACTTGCCAAAACCATGGTACCGTTTGGACTACCTTCCATAATGACAAAATCATTTAAGCCCCATTTTCCTTGGGCGAATTGCTCAGTGACTCTATAACGTTTACAAATAGCATCGTTAAGGTTAAAGAAGATGTCATTTCCGGTAAAAAACAATTTGTGACGGAAATCCGTCTTGCCCTGCTGTGTGAAAAGTTTCATTTCTTTGATGCCTTCAATTTCTCTTCTCAATACTCCAGGGGGAGCGTCAGCAAGGCTCTTTCTCACCTGTGCTTCAAAAGCCTCTCTCATCTTCGATTCCGCAACCTTGAGGCGTTCTTGCGCCTGTTCAGAGCGAAAGTGGCTTTCTCTTGAAGACTCAAATTCCGCATAACCCGACTGAATCAAGTTTATGTTCTCGCCGCTATTGCGGCAAGATTCGATAAAAACATCGAGGGCTCCCAGTTCGGCTTTTGACCAACTAGGAAAAAAACAGAACAAGAGAGCCGACACTGCCAACACACGAAAACATTGCATAATTTCAAATCAAAAGGGGAGACCTATTCGAAAACAACACTATCATCATCACCGCAAAGGCGGGCACCTATAGAGCAAGCACTAAACATTTTCTCCAGATTCCATTTTTTGCGGGAAAGACAAACAAAAGAACAACGCTTTTCAGCGAGCATACATCCAACATATCTTTCGACCTTTAGCCGTCATAGGGCTTTCCGAATGTGTTATAAGCGTACCGTTTTCACTCCATTCCCAATACTCGGACAGCAAATCCGCTTTCAGTGCATTTTGATCATCCTCTTCATCGCAAAAGTTCTCGTCGCCTTTACAATATTGATTCGGATAGAGAGTCCCCGTAAGTCTCACGAGAGAGTGAATATTTCCCGAAGGATATCACTCTGGATCTTCTACGTATACCGGCTCGGATGGCGGCGTTATGCACTCGCCTAAACAAGCCCGATGCCGACGAGTAGAAAAAGGTGGCTAAGATTTCGCGGATTGAAAGCCAAATCTAATATCGCGCTTGAAGGAAATTCTCCTGCGACGGGTGGAAAGGTTCTTTCTTTTTCGGAAAGCGGAGTTATTTCCATCCGTATTTCAGAGGAATCGGTCGGTGGCGATTCGTTGCTTTGGCTGTATTATCTACAGTTTGATCCTGCCGGTGGAGGTGAAGGTTGTGAGTACACGATGTACTCCGATTCGTCAATAAAGCCGCCTGTTTTGAAAGGAAGAAGGACGGAGACTGTGGATCCGCCAGTCCTTTTGGATGTGATTACACCGGCGTTTGCTTTTTTTGTCCGCCCCTGGGCAGAAGTAGGGATGGTTGCGTATTTGTAGGAACAGGGTTTGTGGTGTTTGCAACAAGAGAAGTCAGCGAGGAAAATTGCGGAAGGTTTTTCTTTTCAACTTGTCGATCGCCATAAAATTGATCATACCTCACTGCCTGATATTAGTTTTGTTGAAGGCTGTTTTTTCTCCATAAAAGGAAAAACGGAGGATGGTTACAATTACTGTACTACCCATAGTGGATTATTGGAAGCACGGAATTGTCATTTTCCTTCCATCCTCACTTTGGAGACAGATACAGAGGCAGAGCAGGCGAAAGTGAAGCACTCGGTTGTGTTGAGTGACGTTGAGCTAATGGCGGTTTAGAACTTTGTTCAGTCGCTTTTCCTTAAAGAGTTTGGGAGATAGAAATGTCAGAAGTAGATTTGTCCGGTTCGGTACTGAAATTTATAGACTCGGGTGATGCTGGGGGGGGTAGGGGTGATGGTACTGGTGATTCAGACCTTGATCCTACGACCGGGTTCTGTATTAGGTGTGAAAGCAAGTGTTCGACATGCAAGCCGGGTTGTTCGGGCTGTATTAACGGCTGTGTAGTGTGTGTTGGTTTGTGCTTTGCTTGCGGGGTATGCGCGGCACTCAAAAACATGTGGGGATGAACATTTGACTTGTTTGGGAACTCGAAAACAGTTTACCCATTTTGTCAAAAATGCCGTTTTCGGACATAATTAGGTGAGTTTTTAGATTTTCAAACAAGTCTATTTCTCAAATTGATTGCGACTCGCAAATACAGAAAAGAGAATCATCCGATACTGTAACAGGCTTGTGCTGTGTCGGTGGATTTGAATATCTAAAGATGCAATTTTTGGATTTTATGGAGATGAGGTTTAATATGTCAGATAAGTACCCTTGTGTTTCTGCGATTAGCGACGGCGATGTATATGTGATGAATCCTTATTTTCGCATTCGAAACGAGCTTGATCACGTCATAGTCTTTGGCTGTCAAGACCTGGGACATTGGCGTTTTCATCGATCTTTTGGGGTTGTGCTTGCTCTTTGCAATGGACAACGAACTGTAGCAGATATTGCTCGCTTAACACGTCCTTTAGTTCATCTTAATAACGACGAAAAGGCTTTGGATTTGGCTACTCAAAATGTCAAAAAAATACTATACCAAACCTCTCGAACTAAAGAAGAGATAAAAGGACTTCCACCATCGCAAGATAAATCTCTACCAGCTTCTACGGTGATTCTGCTTAAATCTGAATTTGACAAAAAATTTAGAGGAGTTTGTGTTCCGCATGTAGAATACGATGCCAGGAGTTTTCTTCCCAAGGACGTTACACAAGTAGGTAATCCGCCTTTTCAAGTGGCACATTGTCCAGTTCCAGCCTCGCTCACATGGCACTTGACATCTGATTGTGCAACTAATTGTAAGTATTGTTACCTGAAGAGACGCAGTGTTAAACCAATGCCATTGAAACGAGCCTTGGAACTGCTTGATGAGGCGGCGGATATAGGTGTGTTTAACATTGATTGTGCCGGAGGCGATGTTTTATGTTATCCATACCTTTTCGACATATTAGAACGTATACAGCAACATAAGTTTTTACCTTTTTTGTTGTCTACAAAAGCACTTATTACGGAAGATGTTGCGAAAAAACTTTCACGGTATCGGGAAACTATTTGGAGACTTCAATACAGCATAGACACTGATGATGAGATGATTGCCAATTACTTGGTTGGGGTGCCCAATTTTCCTGATCGCGCGTTTTTATCAATCAAAAATGCCCTGGATGCTGGTTTGCCGGTGGCAGCGAAGGCAGTGATTACACCTTACAATGTGTTAACTATTCCGCGGCTTTATAGAAAGTTGAAAACTTTAGGAGTCCAGCATATCAATCTTGCCACTTATAGTCGAAGTGGTTATTATCATACAGATAACTTATTTTGCAATAACGAATCATATCTGTGGCTACATGAAGAAATAGAGAAATTAAAACAAGAATTCGATGATGTCTTTATGCTTCAGAATGGTGCGCCGACCTTTGAAAGTACGTCTTCAGAAAGTCGGAAAGAGGCTTGGAAAGAACGAATTTTCTGTCCCGCCGGTCATTCTTCCATGATGATATGTGCCGATGGAAAAGTTATTCCCTGCGAACAAATGCCGGAAACCGACGAATATTTTTGCGGTGATGTATCGCACCAATCTATTATGGAAGTTTGGAATGGTGATCGTCTAAAAGATATGACTTACGGCGTTTCACGCGAGAAATTTAAGGGAACAGAGTGCTATGATTGCGATGAAAGAGAAGAATGTCATTATATTAAAGGGTATTGTATCCGTGATTTGGCTCTATTTACTGAAAACATTTTCCAACCGCCGCTCAACTGTCATAAATGTTCCCTTCCTTTTGTAAGACAAACGTGACGGCTTCCACGGCCGAAACAGAGCATAATCGGTCTGAGACCGACGGCGGAAATATCAAAGAACGTCGGCTCAATGTTATCGACATATTGCATCCTGCCGTTACTGGCGACTTTGGCGAGTCCTTCTTTGCAGCCAAAGCCCCATTCCCCGGTTTTGGGATCGCGGCAGTTGGTCTCGTCGCAATACTCTGCGCGGGTTTTTGCACTGTTATGGCATGTCCCACATACGTCATTTCGGATCGTTATCCCCATAGAGACTACAATCTCCGCATCCTTTTCGATCTTGTCTAAAAGATCTGAAGGCAAAACAAGACCAGCATTTTTCTTTGCGGCAGATTCATTGGTATTGGCAATAACCAAGAGTTCAACCCGATGCATCGTGTCGTTGTAGCATGCCGAAGCAATTTTGCCGTAATTGATTCTCGGATCCCGATTGCGATGATGGGCATAGAACTTTCCGTGTGTCACAAAGGTCGGATGGTATTCACGCAGGGTTTTTTCGGTAAACGAATCCCCTTTGCGATTCGATCCGTGGCGGCAATGAGCACCGATTGCGTTAATGTGAATCGGTACTTCGCCGTCGGCAAGTTTGGCATCCCGCATTTCGTGCAAGAACTTTTCCGAGGCGGCGGTCTTTTTGAAAAAAGAGTATCCGTCCGAAGGAGTCAGTCCTTTGGAACTGATGGGAACAATATGCCCAATCCCTTGGTCTGCAAGTGTGTCCCAGCTGCCTGCCTCGATTTCCTTGTACATGGTTTCATTGTAGCGAAAGGGACTGAATCGCCCGGCTCATTCCTCGCCGAGGAATGAGCGGCCCCCACGAGAAGATTCCTCGGCGAGGAATGAGTGCCCCCCATGAGAAGATTCCTCGGCGAGGAATTATCTCCCCCCCAATGTCAGTCATCGTCATCCGAATCATCCCAAAGACTTGGTGTTGTCTCTGTCCGTTGCCTCATTTCGTCAAGATTGAACACTGGCGACTTTATTGCTCCCTTTGTATTCTGTGAGGCAAAATTCGGATCGCCGATGACCCCGCTGATATAACTCGTTCCCTGTGGATTCGCACTCTGCCCTCGGCGCGTTGCTTCCAGGAGCCGGGACTTCACTCCACTGCCGTACATGGAAGCCATCCAGTCGGGATCACGGCTTGCCACCGCTGCGCCCCGGACCATTACCGGCCTGAAGGGCGGCGGCTCATCGTGAGCAAGAACGTTATCGGCCAAGCCGAATGCTTCAAGTTCACGAACAACCGATGGACGAATCTTGGTGCCGACGGTGTAATGCATGAGAGGACGTTCTAAATACTTTCCCAGCGCATTGACCGCAGAATACTCCCTTGCACCTTCACGTGGTTGATAAAACCGTTCCAGCATGTTGTAGGGAAGGGTATCACCCGGCGAGTAAGTATCCATTTCACGATCCAAAGTCACAAAATTCACGAGTCCGCGTGCGATGAATTCAACATTGCGGCGATTCGCCGACACGCCGCTTTCCTTCAACGTATTCATCAAGGTTTCTGTAAAGTATTTTCTGCCTGCTCCGAGACCTTTGTGCTCCACGATCATTGCAGGATTTGGCAATCCGCCAGATAAAACGTCGCCGGCTTCAACCACATCGCCGGGGCGGACTTTGACATCCAACCCTTCAGGCACATAAACCGCCTCATTATTGATATGCACAAACTGACCGCCCTGCGCCGCTGGCAGAATTTTTTGTATCATCCCATCCGATTTCGCATGAGCTGCCCAGTTTACACTTTCCTTCGGCGATTGTATCAATTGATTGATGGCTTTGAAACCGCTGATGGCTCCTGAGGACTGTCCCGCCACACCCCCGGAGTGTTTCGAACTTAACGATGACTGAGACAGTACTTCCCCGATGGTCTGTGCCGCAGTCACCCCCGGATTCTCTCCCCGCACCGGCAATCGCCCTGTCTCCCTCACTCCAACATCCCTTGCATAGATACTCCCATCCTGGGGACCGCCTACCAGCGGAGACCGCACGAGCATGCGGTCAATCCCTTGCTTTTTCAGATGACGCAGTACCTTTGCCGTGATGATGGTGTTTCTCTTGTATCCGCCTACAGACCGGGCAAGCAATGCACCGATGTTGTCGTCATCGCTCACATCCACCGGAAGCCCTCGGCTTTCATCATCCAAGGTTTCGGGATCATCATCGTCAGTAACAACAGAACGATGGGCAATTTGACAAAGTTGTTTTCCGAGCCACCCGCTGTCCGCAACGGAGAGTTTCGTATCCACAAGCCCTTTTCGCGTTCCGTAGGCGGCCGCCCAATATTCCGATGGACGCAAGCCGCGGGCATAGCCATTCAACACCGGCACCGGGATAATCCGCCCCTTCGGATCCGTGAATTGCAAAGGAGAGCCGAGCAGATTATTGATGTTTGCCGGCTTCCCCTTCATCCCGCTCTTCACCACCCAGGTAAAAGGATTGTTTTCTGCATCCGCCGCATCAAAGACCTCTTTTGTCAGTGTCGGCGAGAGTTCGGTCAACCTCGCTTTTACAAAATCCTGTTTCTGCTGCAAGGTCAAGTTGGGATTGTGATAGATTCCTTGGATTTCTTTCCGCAGTTGTTCTTTCCGGTCCCGCCATGCCTTCGACTCCCTCAAATGCCGGATCGAAGGCGAAACGCCGCCACGAGCCCCCTGTGCCTCCGTTGCGACTTTGTTGAGTTTATGGAGAATCTCCTTGTACTGATCGGGGTAATGCCGGGCAAGATAGGCCTGCAATTGGTTGAGTGTTTTGCTGTCGATCACCCTATTCTCATCGCGCAGTTCTTCCGGCAATGCCTCAGATATCCAATGGCGGGCAAGAGTCGTCGGTTGTGGCAGCGGCATGATCAATTTCTTGTCTTTTGGAACATCAATTTCACCATCTGAATCGCAGAAACCAAATCCTCAACGCCGGAGATGTTCGACTCCAGATCGGAAGCCGAGTCCATCGAAGTCGCCGAAAACCGGTTCCGAATCCTTTCACGCAGTGTCTTGGGACCTACGATCTTTTCACCATCGTTCTCTGCATGGGCGATCAATTGCCACGCCGTATTCCAGAGCATTTCATTTCTGGCAAGGGCGGCAATGGATGCCCTGAATTTGGCTGTCCACATTGTCGGCACCCGTTTCGTCAACTCGTCCGCCGCAGCGGATGTCGCGAGGTTAATAACAAAGATACGGACTTTTTCTTTGTCCGTCCAGTCATCCGGTATCTTCGGAAACGACAGAAAGGACATGATCAACGACCAATGCCGAATCGCAAAGGATATTCCTGCCCAAATACCATGTACTGACGCTATCATAAACATTGCTGTTCTCCCATTTCAAATAAGGTTCTGTACCGATTTTATCTCTCAAGTGACCAACTCAATAAAGTTGATATAAGGAGTTCCGAACTTCTTGTTCAACGCAAGAAGGTTCCAGTTTTGCCGTGTCACAAAGCAGCCAAACGGGTTTTGTTTGATTCGGGTGCCCTGCTTGAATCGTGCTCCATGACTATTCGTCCACAAAATGTACTTGGTTCCATTGATTTCAATGGCAAACCCGCCGAGGCATGTTGCATGTGCACCCCTGGACGCTCCCTGTCCAATACTCATACCATTCGTATCAATGATGGAGCCGGATGGCCAGGACGAAGAGCCGATGTTACAAGCACAGCCAGCCCTTGCTAATTCGTAAAAAGTGTCAAAAGACAGATCGGGAACATAGCAGGGGATCGATTGATATTTCAGCGCATTGGCAGCAAACTTCTGCTGGTTGCCTTTTGTAACGGCAGAGCCGCTCGTAGAATACTTTCCGACATCGAAGGTGAGATAGTTACCATATTTTGCCCCAGCCTTGCTCATTGGGGCAAGATTGAGCCCGCTCCCCCAACCGCCTCTGGCGATGGAATAGGTGATCGAAGGTTGTATTTCAACGGGTTTCATGCCGCCGTGTAATTTCGCTTGCGTCAAGGATGTTTGTTTGGCAGCATGCCAATGCCCGAAAAGGCAACATGTCCCGATGGATCCCTGACTTTGAGCAAAACCATCGGACCAGTTGAGCCCCATCTCCTGATAAATGCTGAACGGCTCAAATGATTCTCTGCCGCCGTGATCGATGAGTTTGCCGAGATGTTGAAGATGCTTTTCCATCTCTGAATCCCACTGCACGTACTTTTCGTTGTCGTCTCTGTTTTTCCATATCAGCGGTAATGGAACCGCCATCGACATACAGACCTGTTCGTCTGCCGCTTCGTCGTCGGTCATCTCGACAAGACCGTTTGACAACAAAAACTCCGTGCTCTTTCCTTTGAAAATGGAATCAAATCGGTTGTTCGACATCATGTGCTCCTTTATGGTAAAATTTCAACCTTCTCATGAGGGTACGCATCGACGATGGCTTTTTTGACGGAAATCATTCCTAACAAAAAGGACAAGGACTCTCTCTTTTCGGCATCCGTATCCCCTTTGAGGTTCGCAATCGCGTATTGGTACAAACCATATTCCATCTCATCCAGCTGTATGACTCCGATGGGAGCAGGATGAGGGATGGTACCGCCAAACTCCAAGATCCCCTTGTACCAAAGGATAAAGAGGAACTGCAATACAAAAACCGTTACCCAGTAAATCGTTGACTTTTTAATCGAAATGTTCATCGTCACCTCCTTATCATTGAACGTAGTAATGCCCGTACCGGTCGGCGGGGCTCGCGTTTCTTTTGCACCTCGGCAGCTTTGGTTCCCTCTTTCGCTTCGTCACAGGGGACATCGCATTCACTCTGTTCTTCCATAGCCACTGGCACTGAGTCAGCGGTGCTGCGCCGTTCCTGCACCCGCTCATGGATTCTGCCCGCAATGGCACAAGCCTCTGCACTGTTCATCAGCGCGGGGAACACATGACTCGTTTCTTTTGGCTTTTCAAACAACGAGGCCAAAAAGAAAAGAATAATGAACATGAGGATGGTGCCGACCACATACCAAACAATCTTCCCGTTGCCTCCCAGTTTGAAACTGAAGGAATCCTTGGACTTCGACATACCCTCTTGCATGATTCGCCGCACATCCTCAGCGGTCAGTGTGGGCGACATTGGTTTATGCGGCGGCTGATAGTCCGCTTGCGGTCGTTTTACGGGATCTGATAGCGCGTCGGGCTGGACTTTCAGTGCGTTGTACTCAAGAGACTGTAATTCCGCCGTATACGTGGAAATCATGTTCTTGAGTTCCGCAAGATTTTGTTCAATCCGCAGACAATCTTCCGCATACTTCTGCTCAAGCCGCTTACAGTCCTCCAGATACTTTTCCTCTGTCCGCTGTTTTTCTTCCAGCGTTTGTTGCAGTGTTTCCCGAAGGCTCTCAAAAGTTTTTCCCATTGTGCTCATGTTCACTTTCTTCCAGGTTGTCTGTGGCTCATTATAGGTATGAGTACACAACCCTTCAAAAAAGTGATTGCACGAACTGTTCAAAGTTTTGCGAACCGAATGTCGATGTCGCAAACGCCCCGTCATGCCTTTGTTTTGCTGCAAAAAGCGGTTGCCCTTGATCGTTCACTGCAAGGAGTCGGGAAACTTCCAAAAACCATTCCGGCACTCCCTTTCCCAAAAACGGTGTGCATAACATTCGGGAAACACCGCCCGTCTCCGGCATCGAACAGGAAGAGCCGAGACTCCGCTGCAACACATCATAGAAATCCGGCTGCGAAGAATCTGTGAATGTCCGAAAAATTCCTGTGGGGATGACATACTCCAACCCCAGCACCACAGGGAACGACTGAAAATCGTAAACCAAGAAAGACGAAATGTCCGTCTTACGAATCAAATGATTCGTTCCTGTACAGAGTAACAGCCTCATTAGCGATACAGTCCCGCAAAATAATTCTTTTCGGGAAGCCAAGGATCGAATGGCACCAGTTTATGCGACATCGCAGACCGCTTCAACATATCGCGGGTTTCTGCCAGTTGGACAAGCCGGTCCACATCCGCTTCAAACGCGGCTGCCTTGGCGACAAGGCTTCCTTCGTTCGTTCCTCCTTGTCCCGGTTGCAAAGTTTCCGTCACACCTGCCTGCGGCTGTTCGGGATTCTCCATGCCCAAAATATCGGCAAGCGGAATCTCCATGCCCGCCTTCCGAAGTGCCATCACAATTACCTTCAGTTGCTGATCATT
>Ga0099364_10006475_pt1 | contig 17042 bp, 15 predicted proteins | sample TergutTh196P3_FD_73070 | JGI IMG/M metagenome (GOLD analysis project Ga0099364, IMG submission 73070) | Microcerotermes parvus P3 segment gut microbial communities from Pointe-Noire, Republic of the Congo - Th196 P3 | ecosystem: Host-associated > Arthropoda: Insects > Digestive system > Gut ... | reverse complement strand
TTAAGCTTTGCCAGCTGCAAAGATGCAAGATCCGATCTTGACATTTTTTCTATTTCAGGGCTTCTGTACTGGAAGTTCATTTTGCTGCATTTCTCCCAAGATGAAAAGCTTTAATGTTTGCTTCTATGGTAGAGCTGTATCTGACAGAAAATGTTTTTACTATTATTTTTTCTATAGTCTCTGCTTTAATTGGGAGAAATGCAGATGCAGCGCCAACCATTACCATATTTACAGATTGTGCAAGCCCTGCTTCTTTGGCAAGGGATGCAGCTTCTACTATTCTATACAGGGGAAAGCTTTTTATTGTGTTCAGAATGCTGTTAATATCAGGATAGTTGGGTATATTTATTACCGGTTCTGCTGCAGTTACAAGTGCACCCTTGGAAGACAACCATCCAGCATATCTTATGCTTTCCAAAGGTTCCATGGAGAGTATTAAATCTGCAGTTCCTCTTGGAACCATGTCGGCTGCAATTTCCTCATCAGATATCCTAAAATGTGCCAATACTGCTCCTCCTCTTTGAGCCATGCCATGCACTTCTGATTGTCTTACATTAAAACCTTCTTCCACTGATGCTCCGGATATTATTGCTCCCACAGATAAAACTCCCTGACCGCCAACTCCTGCCAATATTACTTCGAATTTCATTGGGTTTCCCTCTCTACTCTTCTTTGCTTTCTGAAAGCCTCTATACAAACCCTGCGGAAAATTACCACAGATAAACCGGGGTAGTTCATTTCATTTTTAAGGCTTTTAAGATTGTTCTCAAAGTCTTTAGAATGTGCTTCTAAAACTACAACATGATCTTTTTCTACACCTAAACCTTTAATAAAGTCCGGGAGCTTTTCTGATGGGATTATAGTGTCCTGGCATCCTGTCATGGCAACAACAGAGTTGTCCAGTATAATAACAGTCATTTGAGCTTTAGCCTGAATTGCATCAACAAGGCATGTTATTCCGCTATGCAGGAAGGTAGAGTCCCCTATAACGGTAATTGCATACTTCATACCTGCTTCGGAAGCTCCCCTAGCCATTGCAACAGAAGCACCCATACAGACTATGCTTTCTATGGCATTATATGGAGGAGTGGCACCAAGTGAATAACAGCCTATATCTGAACAAATGGCAGTGTTAGGATTGCCCGGCATGGGGTCTAGATCATTTACTGCCCTGTTAAGGACATCGTAACTGTCCCTGTGAGAACAACCCTGACAGAGCTGCGGAGGCCTGCCGGGAATGTTTGGAATTAATATGCCAAGATCCAGTACACTGTTTCTTGTATCCAGTCCAAGACCTTGTCTTACATTGTCCGGATCAAGTTCTCCTGTTCTTACAAAAGTCCCGTCCATTTTCCCTTTTATTGTTATTTCCCTGCCATCCTTCCCAAAGGAGGGTAAAAGTCCCCTAAGGCGTTCTTCAATAAAAGGCTGACCTTCTTCTATTACAAGTATTTTTTCTGCCTTTTCGCATACTTTTCTTACAGAATCCATAGGAATGGGGTAGGTACCAATATGAAGATGGGCAGGTCTTTTGCCCCCTCGTACTTCTGTTAACTCCGCTTCGTTTTCTTCATAATAATTTCCGCCTATGCCGGAAGTAATAACTGCCATACTAAGATCCCTGCCATCTATATGCAAAGGATTTGCTTTATTTGAGCTTGACCATAATTTTAGATCTTTTTGTTTTTCTATTAGATCTGCATAGTTAACTCTGGCATAAGAGGGAATTAATAACCAACGGCTTTTATCCTTTATTTTTGACAGTGTTTTTCTTTCTATGGCAGCATAAGGTTTAACCGCTGCTCTGGAATGTGCAAGCCTTGTAGCAAAACGCAGCATTACTGGTAAGTGAAATTTTTCTGAAACATCAAAAGCTTCTCTTACCATTTCGTAAGCTTCCTGCTGGTTTCTGGGTTCAAGACAGGGAACCATGGCAAAAGCACTGTAAAAACGGGAATCCTGCTCTCCCTGGGAACTGTGCATTCCGGGATCATCTGCTACTGCAATTACTAGCCCGCCATTTATCTGTAAAAGGGCAGCGTTCATAAAAGGATCCGCCGCAACATTAAGACCTACATGCTTTGTTGTAACAAGGGCTCTTTTCCCTGCAAAAGAAGTTCCCAAAGCAGCTTCCAATGCCGTTTTTTCGTTTGAACACCAGCTTGCTCTAAGAGGATACTCAGCTTTTTCATTAATTTCCTTTTTACTCTCTTCTATGAGGTAGGTTAAAATCTCGGTAGATGGTGTTCCCGGATAACCGTAAGCTGCAGATATACCTGCATGTATTGCACCAATGGCAATTGCTTCATCCCCCAAAAGGGCCAATGCTTTTTCGTTACTTTGTTTTGTATCACTACTCATCTTGCAATGATACTAGCAAATTTAGCTTTCTTTGAACAGTATCTTTCTTTGGGCGCTTGCGCCTAAATTTTAGAGAATATTTCCCTATTAATATACTCAAGGCACTTTGGTGCAGCTGTTTCATAATCCTGTATATATATATCCAGGGAAACCGGACCGTCATAACAGGTATCTTTAAGCTTTTTATATACTTTTAAAAGATCAATGTCTCCTTCCCAGGGTAGTTTATGGCAATGCTCTCCCATTACCATGTTTTCTATATGGGAATAGGCAATAAAATCTTTGGAATCGTCTATGGCCTTTATTAAATCTACTTCGCTTAAGTATATATGTCCAACATCAAGATTCATTTTTAATGCAGGGCTTTTTACCTTTTCTGCCAGTTCAAAAAACCTTTTAAGGTTATGGCAGATCATGTTAGGTTCTATCTCTATGGCAAGTAATGCGTCATTATCCTCTGCTATATTGCAAAGTTCTCTGGTTTTCTTTGCCATTAGATCATAAATATCAGGGTTAAGTTCCCTTTGCCTTAAGTCTATGCCCGTTGAAGTAATAAGAACCTTAGTGCGGTATTTTTTTGCACTTTTTAGAAGTTTTACATGTGCATTGTAAACATCTTCGTTTGTTACAAAGTTTTGATGTATTGCAAGGGCAGTAATGGGGAAAGAAAGCTCATCGCAAAGATCGTTAACCTCTTTAATTACGTAGTCATCCAGGTAGTCCAGAACTATAGCCTGGGTCATACCGCGGGTTACGCTTAACTCAAGACCGCCATAACCCATCTCATTGAAGATTCTGATTGCCTCTGTTAAAGAACGTCTTGCCATTAATTGATTTCTTCCTGCTAAAAACATTTTATGCCCCCAATGTGTCGCTGATTTTTACACTAACTTTTTCTTCATAACTTTTAAAACAGTCATCTACAAGAGCCTTGTCCGGTGCTTTTGAAATAAGACTTACCACAGGTACTATTATTAAACCCGCAAGCATTGCAAAGGCGCCAGCATTAATGGGAGATTGCAATATCTGTGGAAAGGAAGTTCTAAAGAAAATGTTAAGCACCATTAAAGTAGTGCTAAATAAAAAGCTGCACCAAACAGCCGCCTTTGTAACTTTTTTCCAGTAAAGACCATAGAGGAATGGCGCAAGGAAGGAGCCTGCAAGAGCACCCCAGGAAATTCCCATTAACTGTGCTATAAATGATATGCCGCCCCTGTACTGGAAAATAGCAATTACAGAAGATATTATAATAAAAATAACAATAAATATCCTAATAAAGGCCAGCTGCTTTTTGTCGCTCATATTTTTTATTATATGCCCCTTTAAAAAGTCAAGGGTAAGTGTTGATGAAGAAGTCATTACCAAAGATGCAAGAGTGGAAATGGAAGCCGAGAATACCAAAAGTATAACAATTGCTATCATTATATCCGGGAAGTGTGAAATTATTACCGGTATTATGGAATCAAAGACAACTGAACCGTTAGGAGCTATTTCTACAGCGCCGGAATACAGGCGGCCAAAACTGCCCAGGAAGTAAGAACCTCCCGCTACAAAGAGTGCAAATACTGTGGAAACTATTGCACCTTTGGTGATCATGTTTTCGTTTTTTATGGAATAAAAGCGTGCTACCATCTGCGGCAGACCCCATGTGCCAATGGATGTTAAAAGCACAACACCCAAAAGAGTAAGAGGATCCGGGCCAAAGAAGGATGTAAAAACCCCCGGTACTGAGGCTGCCTCGTCTGTGTTTACACGTGCAAGTGAGTTAATCGCCTCTGTAAAGCCTCCGTTATCCCCAAGTACTGTTGCAACAATTGCAACTATACCTACAAGCATAATAATTCCCTGAATAAAATTGTTAGCCGTAGTTGCAAAAAGCCCGCCTGCTACAACAAAAATGGCCGTAAGGATGGCCATTGCTATTATACAGTAGATAAAATCAATGTTAAACGCCATAGAGAAGAGCCGTGAGAGCCCGTTGTACAAAGAGGCAGTATAGGGAATAAGGAAGACAAAAGAAATCATCGCAGCACCTATTTTAAGGGCTTTGGAGTTAAAACGGGCACCGAAAAAATCCGGCATGGTTGCACTTTTTAAATGAGTAGTCATTATGCGAGTACGGCGCCCAAGTATAAACCAGGGCATTAATGAGCCAATAAAGGCATTACCAAGACCTATCCATACCGCTGCGGTGCCGAACCTCCAGCCAAATTGGCCTGCATATCCGACAAAAACAACTGCGGAAAAATAAGTGGTTCCATAAGCAAAGGCAGTAAGCCAGGGACCTATGGTTCTCCCGCCAAGAACAAAGTCATTTACGCTGCTGGATTTTTTTGTAAAGTACATGCCTGTAAAAATTGTAATTGCAAAGAAAAGGAGTATTAGTGATATTATTATAAACATAATGTACTAACAATATAACGAAGCATTAAGCACTGTCAAGGCTTATCAATTTTGCTAATTCTGACTTTATCTATTCTGTTGCCGTCTACCTCCGTAATGGTAAAACTGTAGTTTCTGTACTCATAACTACTACCCAATGCGGGTATTTCACCGGCAAGGTAAAGGATAAAACCTGCCAGGGTATGGTATTCGTTTTGTTCTTCGCCAAGGCTTTCCAGTTCCAGAATCTGTATTACCTCGTCTATGTTAAGGCTGCCGTCCAAAAGGTATGTGCCGTCTTCGGATTTTACTATGCCGTCCTTATCACCGGACTCTCCGGACATTTCTCCGACAATTTCTTCAATTAGATTCTGAACTGTAAGTATGCCCGCAAAACCGCCATACTCATCCATTACAAATAGATCCATTCCCTTTGCTTTTTTAAAAGCTTCAAATGCTTTGAGGGCGGTCATTGTTTCCGGAATAAAATAGGGGCTTTTCATTATGTATTCAAGACCTGCCCAGCTATCTCCAAGAACAGCCTTTACTACTGCTCTTACCGAAACTAGTCCCTTAATCTCATCCAGATCTCCAGATGCTGTAACAGGAAAGCAGTTTTGGTCTCTTGAGTAATCACTGTCAGTTAGTTCATCAATTGCTTTCCTTGCTTCTTCTGCACTGCTATCTATTTTAAGCCAGAGAATTTCCGAGCGGTGACTCATAAATGCCCTAACCGGCCTATCTCCAAGATAAAAAACACCTTCTACCATGGTGCGTTCTTCGCTTTCCACAACTCCGGATTTTTCTCCTTCCAAAAGTGCCTGGCGCAGATCCTCTTCTGTTATAGTACTATGCCCGAATTTTGCAGGGAGTATTTTCTTAAAAAATTTTTTTATAGGGGTAAAAATGTTAGTTTTTTCGTTCTCATTCATTAACTGATAATTACCTCTGAAGGGCTTAGCGGACGGGTTATATAAATTTCTTCCTGGCTGGTTTGTATAATTCTGTTTATCCCTCCCGGATTATGCTCTGCAAAAACCTGGACTACAGGGTACCTTGGATCATCGGGATTGGAATCCACCACCTGGCCTCTCCAGTCATTTGACAAAAGCACATAAAGGCCAATGGGGTATAATGATAGTGAATAAACCAATGCACGAATTACTGTGTCATCATACTGCTTGCCGTCGTTCCTTAAAAGTTCCAGCATTCCTGTATAACCGTCCTTGGCTTCCCTGTGCGGGCGCTTGGAGGATATTGCCTCATAAGAGCATACTACTGCAATGATCTTTGCATATAAACTAATTTTTTCGCTGGTAAGATTACGGGGGTAACCGGAGCCATTGTCTCTTTCGTGATGTTCAAGAGCGGCAAGCATTATACTAAGCGGGAAGCCATAGGATTTTAACATATCGTAACCCTGGGCAGGGTGGGAAATTATTGCCTTTTTTTCCAGAGCTTTAAGAGGACCCTTGGAAAGATAAATTCTTGTAGGGAGCCTTACCATGCCAATTTCATGAACCATGGCGGCTACCCCCAGTTCTATTAATCTGTGAGCAGGAAGTTTAAAATATGTTCCAATAATTATAGAAATTATTGCCGTTTTTACTGAATGTGAAGCAAGGTAATTATCATCAGTATTGGTTTTAAATTTTTCCTGCACTCTTAAGAGCATGGTTTTATCATGTTTTATATGATCGCAGAGCTCTTTTATCTTGGCTGCCACATGGTCAAAACTTAACTCATTCCCCACCGTGGCATGGACAAATAAGTTCCTCGCGTATGCCAAAAAGGATGTATAAAAAACTTCCGCCCTTGTTATGCTTCTTTTTATGCTCGAAGAATGATCATCGGGATCATCCGGATCATCGTCCCAAAAAAGAGGGCCTCTGTTATCGTCTGTATTGTCGCCTTTGCAGTAGACTTCATTTACTTCCCATTCCTCCAATGCCTTTATCATGTCAACAGAAATTGGCATTTCCGGTGCACTGAAGATAAACTGATCATCTATATATACCGGTCCTGAAAAATAACTAAAGGGGGCGATATCTTTTGTTTTGTACCTTTTCATGGACTCAATCATGTTATATATATATTATAGGAGATTTTTGATTGAAGTTCAAATCCATTTATATATTCTTTAGTATAACATTATTTATCCTCCTCTTCATCCTAATCCTTATACCCAGACTGAGTGGTAGTCCGGATAACGATTTTTGGTCTTTTTATTACCTCCTTATCATCCTTTGGGTCCTGCTTTTTTCGTTAGTTAATGTCCTGTATTTCTTAAACAGGAAACTTTTTTCCCTCATGGAGAGTGAAAACTGGCCTGCACTTATACGCTATCTGGAAAACCGTATTATACAGAAAGGCAGATACTCAACCCGCCTGGTACGCCTTTTGGCAAATACCTATCTGGAACTTTCTGATACTGCAGGGGTAATGAATCTTGAAAATATAAGCGGAATAGTTAAACCCCTTGTTGTGGACGAAAATGTCCTTATTTTTGGCCTGGCGCGTATATTAAGCCGTGATATAAGCGGTGCTGTCCGTTTTTATCAGAGCCGAAGAGAAAATGCAAATCCTCAAATCAGGGACTGGGTCTGTTTTTATTATGCTTTTTCGCTTATTTTAGCAAAAGAATACAAACAGGCAAGCATAGAATTAAAAATTTTGGCAAGGATGTCCAAAAATATGCTAATTACAGCCCTTTCTGCCTACTTTTTGGATGGGGTTCTCTCTCATGTGCTGCCGGATTTATATGTTGAATTCAGGGATATATCTTATTCTGCCAGAACCAGAGTGCTAAAGAACTTGCCTAATTTTGATAGCTGGAGGAGGGAACTTTCTCATCTTTCCAAAGAGTTTTACTTTACTTCCCTGCAAAAATATACAGATAAGACAAAAGAATGGCTTTATGGATAAAAAAAAGACGATGCGCCTGGACGTTATGGGGAAGTTCCCTATGCGCACCGTCTATATATCATAATGGAGGATTTCCCTCCCACTTTTCATAGTATCGGTGCGGAAAAAAATATCTTTAGTTAAATTTACCTGTATTTGGAAATTTCTGCTTCAATGGCAGCTTCTATACCCATTTTTGCTATGGTATCCAAATTGACCTGTATTAAAATGGCTGTTTTTTCCAGTTCATCAGGAGCAATGTCTTCCATTCCTGCTTTCAATAGAAAGTCCCTCATATTAACCCTGGCAAGCTCTTTTAACTCGCCTATTAAACCCATATTACTGTCAGTTATCTTAATACTTGAGTTTAAGTAGTATGCCCAGGCAGAAATTGCAAAAATCATGGCAGAGGAGGGGGATTTTTGCCTTATTGCCTCGCTTAGGCTTTTCATAATAAAAAGCGGAATTTTAGCCGTACTTTCCGCTGCCAGGCGGGCTGTTGTATCGGCTATATTTATATTGGAAAAACGTTCTATCAATGTATCCATGTATAGTTTAAGGTCTATGCCCGGCACCGGAAGCAGAGTTTGCTTTACTTCCTCCATAAAACAATTACGTATGAATGTTTTAATTAAAGGGTTTTTTGCAGCATTGTGTACCATGTCTATTCCAAGCAGCAGAGAAGGATATGCCAGGGCAGAATGGCTGCCATTAAGGAGGCGCATTTTCATAAGTTCGTAAGCCTCAACATTTTTTACTATCTGAACCCCTGCTTCGGCATAATTGGGAATCTTTGTCTTAAAGTTATCTTCCAGGACCCATTGGCAGTAGTCTTCGCTGCATACAGGCCACTTTTCTTTGATGCCATATTTATATTCTAACTCCTCTATTAATTCTGCAGTGCTTGCCGGAGTAATCCTGTCGACCATGGAAGAAGGAAAACTTAACTGTTCCTCTGCCCATGATAAAATTTCAGGGTAGAGCTCTCTTATAAAGAACATTACTCCCTTTTTAAGTACTTCTCCATTAGAAGGTATATTATCGCAGCTCATTATTGTTAATGCCTGTCTGCCATTCCCGTATCGCCTTTTAAGAGCGGCAGCAAGGCAGGCAATGGCAGTTTTTGGCTCTTCTTTATTATTTAAGTCTTCTATAACGGCAGGATTCTTTACATCAGTTTCTCCGCTTTTTCTTAAATAGTAGTAAGCACCTTCTGTAATTGTAAGGGTAATTAAGGAGCAGTTGTTGTCTGCCATTATATTAAGAGCTTTCTCCCTGTCTTCCCAGGCATTGTGGTAAGCCAATATAGATCCGGAAATTCTTAGTTTTTCTTCCCCTGCTGAACTTTTTGTAATGTGGCTATAAAGGTAGTCCTGATCAGATAGTATGGTTTTTAATGGAAGCTGGTCCTGTATAAGGTTTAATGCATAGATCCCGCTTCTTGTCACATTGTTTTCCAAAAGTTTGTCCAGATATGCTGCCTGATGAGCGCGGTGAAAATTACCAAGACCTATATGTACAATGGATTGCTCTAATCCCTTCCTGTTATAGGAGGGGACAGATAGTCTTTTTTTTAGCTGTGTAAGATTATCCTGGTTTAATTTTACATTTTCCATAAATCCATGATATGTCAAACTATACTATTTAACAATAAGAATTTGACAAATTCCTGATTTTAGTGTTTTATTATAATAGGGGGAGGGGTAATTTGAAGATTGCCGCAGTTGCTTTTGATCTGGATGGAACTTTATATTCAGATATAAAACTTTTTATCCGATTAATTCCTTTTTTCTTAAAACATCATAATCTTTTACTCGCCATGAATAAGGCCAGAATGCATCTTAGGGCTTTAAACAGTCAGAACGGGGTTTTTCCGGGTAATGATTTTTATGATATACAGGCAGCTTTAATGGCAGAAATTCTGAATAAAAACAAAGCAGAAGTTAAGGAAAAAGTCGAAAAACTAATTTACAGGGGCTGGGAAGAACATTTTAAGAAGATAAAACTTTTCCCCCATGTCAGAGCCTGTTTGGATGTATTCAAGCAAAGAGGGGTTAAAATAGGCATTCTTTCGGATTTTCCTCCGGAGAAAAAGCTGGAGAATCTTGGACTTATAGACTACTGGGACGGCATTGCCAGTTCTGAAGAATCGGGAAGGCTTAAACCGGATCCTTTACCCTTTATAAGCATAGCCCGGAAAATGGAACTCCCTCCGGAAAATATTCTGTATGTGGGAAATAACTACCATTATGATGTCCTTGGAGCCAGGGCAGCAGGAATGAAAAGCGCTCTTATCCGTTCCTGCTGGAAAAGGTTTTCCTTAAACCCCATGCCGGATTTTATATTTCATGACTATCGTCAATTACAAAAATATGTGTTAGGTTGTATTAATGGGATTTTTTGATATAGGTAATTTTATTACATTGGGGATAGTAGTTCTTATACTCATTATTTACCGGCAAATAGACAGAAGCAGCCGTAACTTAAAGCTATTAAGGGATCATTCGGAAAAGCTTAAGAAGGAGCTTAGTTCCTTTGTCCAGGAACAGGAAAGGGCTGTTAAGGACTACAGTATTTCTTTAAATGTGGAAAGGGATTCCGCCAGGGAACTGATGCGGCAATTGCAACTAACGGAAGAAGAAATGTCCCGTAAATCCCAAAGCCTTGCACGCATAGATACTCAGCTAAAAACCTATGAGCATTCACTTTCCGAACTTGATAAAATGGCAGTTAAAGTTCAGGAAAATTTAATACGGATAAGGGAAGAATCTTCCTTTGTCGAAGCAGCATCCAAAAAAATCTCCGAGGCTAAAAGCCGCATTGACGAGCTTGAGAAAGATCTGGACACAATAGCAGACAGGTTTATTAAAGAGAACGAGGAATCCTTAAACAAAGCAGCTGTTGATGTTATTTCCGAAGTAAGCATAAGTGTTAATAATTTACGCATTAGTGCAGAAGATATAGAAAGGCAGGTTAACGAACACCGCCTGGAAGTTAACAGGATAGAAGAAAACCGTGCAGAGATTATGAACAGGGATATGGCGGCTGTCAATAAAATTCTTTCCACAGCTATGGAAGAAGCAGGAAAAAGAGCAGATGTCATTGAAGAAGCTGCTCTGGAAAAACTGCGTGAACAGGCAGAAGAAAGAATAATACGGATAAAAAATGCAGAAGATGAAAGACTAAAGGTCTACCATGAAAGTGCAAAAAACAGGGTTCTTGAAGTTCAGGAACTGCTTAAAAACACCAGGGAAGAATGGCGTACAGAGAGAACTGCCTGGGAAGCAAAAGACAAGGCATGGCAGGAAGAATACAGAAAGGAAATTGCCGAGATTAAGAACCTGCTGGACGATACAGAAAAAAGAATGGACGAACTAATGCCCAAGGCTGAAAGTATGATTCTGTCTCAGGAGCAGGAAATTCAGGATGCCGTAGAAGGGATGAAGCAAAAAGCTCTGGAAATTGCCGGGGATAAACTACAGGAGTACAGGTCTGTTCAGGAGCTTGAGTTCAAACGCCTGGAAAGCCTTACAGAAGATTCCAGAAATCTGGATTTTGAACTAAGACAAAACATGAAGGAAATTGTTTCCTCTATACAGGAAGAATTTTCTGCATTCAGGCAAGAACAGTCAGAAATACAAAGAACAGAAACAAGTAAATTCCGCAGTAGCTTCCAAACCTTAAAAGATGATCTTTCAAGGCTTGGTAGTGATCTTGAACAAATAAGGAGCACTGCAAGAGAAAATGTAACCGAAAAGGTAAACATTTTCGAAGAAGAATTTATCTCAGATATGAACAAACGCAGCAGTGAGATTAATAGAAAGTTCATTGAATGGCAGGAAGACCTGGAAAGCAGATTGACCGCTATAGGCAGGGAAGCGCAAAATTCCAGAACGGAACTTGAACAAAATATCTTTAGTGAAATGCAGAAAACCATTTCTTCACAAAGCGAGAGAATGACTTCCGATCTTGAACACCTTAAAAAGGGAGTAAGTGACCTTGAAGAAGGCATACGCGAACAAATGGTCAGTATAGATGAATCTGTTGTTCAGTTTAGAGAACAGTTAAGTCTAGGTATTAGCGAAGCCCGCAAGGAAGCAGAACTTATTATTAATACGGAACTGGGACGGCATAGTGTAACAAGCTCAGAAAATATAAGGCAGTATCATAAAGACATAGACGAAGAAAAAGAAAAACTTGACCTTAAGGTTAGGGAATTGGAAGAAACTGTGGATAGTATACGCCGTCGGGTAAATGAGTTCTCCGGTGATACAGATTCTAGAATTTCCCTTGTCCGCAGTTCTGTAGACGACTCCGAAAGGCATATACGCGACCTTATGGGGCAGACAAGTAAAGTAGAAGATATAAAGCGCGATATAGAAAAAAGGATAGAAGAGCTCCGGGGCGATATAGATAAACTGGACCAAAGAAGGGCAGAAGCCGCACAACTTGAAAACGAATTTATTAAGATAAGGCGGCTGGAAGATGATGTAAATGCCAAGATGACACGTTTTCTTTCTGAAAAACGCAGGATAGAAAGCATGGAAGCAGACTTTAACAGGCTTCTTAATATCTCCCGCGAAGTAGAAGAAAGGCTAAAGCATGTTACAGCCTCCGATGATACCTTACAAGAGGTACAACTGCAGATACGTAAGCTCGAAGATGCTCTTGGAAGTGCAGAAGACAAGTACCAGAGGATGGAAAGGAAAAGCCAGATCCTGGAAAATACAAGCGAAGGAATAGACAGAAACTTTAGAGTATTGCAAGAATCAGAAAAGTTAACCACCCGCATAGGCGACAATATTGAACGTTATACGCAAGATATAGACAAGATAAAAAACTCCATAGATACTCTTGCAAGGGAAAGTGAGAAGGCAAATAATGCCGCCGAAAAAATTGAAGCTCTTGATGCTGCTCTTGAGGAAATAGAAGAAAGACTAAAATCCATACAAAGAGTACGTCAGTGGATTGCCGATGCGGAAAAACGCCTGGAAGATCTTAACAAGGAAGCTCAGATCCAGAACAGGGTTATAACAGAAGTACTAAAAAAAGATAAAGATCAGGACAGTACTTTGAGCTTACAGCAGAAAAAAGAAAATATAATTACCCTTACCCGCATGGGCTGGTCAAAAGAACAGATAGCAAGAAACCTTAAAATTTCCATCAGCGAAGTGGAGCTGACTCTGGAAATGGCAAGTTTGGATTAATAGAAGCTCATCTTTTTCAGCGGCTTTTTTCTACATTATTTTTATTGCAATGCTCAGTAATTACACATCTGGAACAATAAGGGCTTTGCGGTCTGCATACATGCTGACCATATAACACAAGGTAGGCGTTTATTTTTTTCCAGTATTTTTTGGGCTGTATTTCTCTTAAGACCATTTCTGTTTTATCGGGGTTAGGCGTATTAACCCAGCCTGCCCTGTTACATATACGGTGAACATGAATATCTACACAGATCCCATACATGTTAAATGCTTCTATAAGTACAAGGTTGGCAGTTTTCCTTCCTACACCGGGAAGAGCAAGAAGATCTTCCATTTTATTTGGGACAAGGCCATTGTATTCTTCCAGCAGTATGCTTGCTATTTTTTTTAGGCTTTCCGCCTTGTTTCTGTAGAAACCTGCCGGGTATGCTAAAGCAGCTACTTCTTTTACATCAAGTTTTGATAGAGCCTTGGGATTTGGAGCACGTTTTAAAAGCTTTCTGGAAGTGATCCTTGTAACTTCGTCCTTGGTTCTTAGGCTTAAAATGGTAGAAAGCAAAACAGCCCAGGCTTCTTCAGGTGTTCCTGTTCCTTTGCCGTATTCTTCGGCAATGGTTGTAACTGCAGGATTTTTTGCGTCCGGGGAATTAAGCACTTTATTCCGCCATTTTTCAAGGCTCTTCATTATTTTATCCCAGTTAATACTTTTATCCATCCCTTCTCTCCAGTAAACATACGACTATAGCCTCTGCTGCTTCACCTCTTCCTATATGCCCCATGCCCTCTCTAGTCTTGGCTTTAATAAAAACATGTTCTTCATTGCACTCAAGTGCTTTTGCTATAGATTTTTGTATCCTTTCCCTGTAAGGCAATATTTTTGGTTTTTCACAGTTAATTAGACAATCAAGGTTTACAAGTGACCAGCCTTCTTTTTTTACCCTTTCCCAGCTATCCTTTAAAAGTAAAATAGAGTCAGAATCCCTATATTTTTCATCTGTATCCGGATACAGTTCCCCTATATCTCCCAGTGCTGCTGCTCCCAATAATGCGTCTATAATGGCATGACATAGAAAATCTCCGTCAGAATGTCCCAGGGTGCCTGTCTCATGTACCAGTTCCACTCCTCCGGCCATGAATTTCCTTCCCCTTACAAGTCTATGTATATCCTGTCCAAGACCTATTCTTAGCATAATATTAAGCTCCTTTTAAATCTTCGGGGAAAGTTATTTTTTTGTTTGCTATGTCTCCGGGAATCATTTTTACTCTTCCAATAAATTCACTCCAAATTTCCGCATCATCAGTGTATTCCATATTTTCATTCTTTTCCCTTTCCAGTGCTTTTTCGTGTGCAAAAAGAATATCGGGAAATGCAAAAGCCTGAGGTGTTTGTGCCAAAAAAATATCTTTTCTTTTTAGATGTTTTTTAATGTAGTAATTATTTCCTTCGTTAATTATATCTTTGGGAGTTTCTGTAAGAGCTATGCCAGGAATAACTGCCGGACATTTTTTAACTTCGTCTATTATACTTTTTATAAGCTCTGTACTAATCCAGGGTCTTGCACCGTCATGTATCAGTACATGACTTATATTGTAAGATTTTAGGAATTTAAGTGCATTGTAAACAGATGCCCGCCTATTTTCGCCGCCTTTAACATAACAGGCTTTATTTCTAAGTGATAATGGAAGCTGCTCTTCTGCATTTGTAATTGCAGGCGGTAGTGTTATTACAAGAGGAGAAAGATCAGAAAAAGAAGAAAAAGATTCCATTACTTTGCCAAGTACTGTAAGGTTTTTTTCTTTGCTTTTTATTAGGGGTAAAAATTCTTTTTTTCCCCCTCCCATTCTGCTGGATGAACCTGCCGCACAGATTATTAGAGCTATGGATGTTTCCATAGGATTTTACTCTGCTTCCAGCCTTGTAAATATCATGTTTCCCACTTCTTCTTTGGATTTTTTTAAGGAACATGAAATTTCATCTTCCAGCAGTTTAAGGGCAGAGTCGTAGAGCTTTCTTTCCAAAATAGGGAGTTCTTTTACCTTGCTTCTGTGGTATAGGGAGCGGACTATAGTCGCAATATCCTGAACGCTTCCTTTTTTTAAGAGATCCAGATTTGTTTGATAACGCAGTTTCCAGTCTGTAGATATAGGTTCAAAATCCTCGCCAATTAATTCCAGAGCTCTTAGGGCATCGTCTTTTGGGACTATGGGACGTATCCCCAGTTCCAGAGCCTTGTCTACAGGTACCATTATGGTCATGTCCGAGACTTCGATATATATCACATAATAAAGTACTTTACTGTCTTTAAATGACTTTTCTTCTATGGATTTTATTACTCCAACTCCCTGGCTGGGATAAACTATCCTTTGATCAACAATATATTTCTTGGGACTTCTGCTCATCCTTTTAACTATAGCATGTATCCTTTACTTTGTGAATATGCTTATATAGTCTTTAAATAAGCTTCTATTTCTGAGATTAGTATATCTGGAGTAGAAGCGCCGGCGCAAAGTCCAATCTTGCTGTAGTTTTTTATACTTTTGGGAATATCTTCAATGTTTTCTGCAATAAATGCATCTTTACCAAGTTCACGCGCAAGAAGATATAACTGTTTTGTGTTTGACGAATTTTTCCCGCCTATTACCAGTATGGCATCTGTTTTTGTACATAACTTTCTAAGGGCATTTTGTCTTTTTTCCGTTGCTTCACAAATCGTGTTCACAATCTCTAGACAGGGAAAATACTTCTTTATTTTTTGTCCAATAGTATAAAAAAAGTCTGCTTTTAATGTTGTTTGGCCAATCAAAACAGTTTTAATGTTTTTTTTGCTATTGTGCAGTTTTGCGGCTTCATTTTCTGCTTCTTCCAAAGTTGAGCAAAAAAAACATCTTTCTTTAGCTATATATGCTGAAATTCCCTTAAGTTCTGAGTGGTTTTTTTCTCCTGCAAGGAAAACATGGTAATCTTTTTGTGAGAAAGTTTCCGCCGTTTTTTGGCTTGTTTTTACATGAGGGCATGTTGCATCAAGAAGTGTTATGCCTTTTTCTCTTAACTCTTCCTCGCGTATAGGTGAGACGCCATGTGCACTTATTATAAGGGTAGAAAGGGGAGGGGGATACTCAGCTCCTATTAAAGCTTTAAGTCCCTTGTTTTTAAGATCATTAATAACCCTGGGATTATGTATTAAAGGTCCCAGGGAGTATACATTTTCTTTTTTACAAGCTTCTTCTGCTATTGCTACGGCCCGGCGTACCCCCATACAAAAGCCAAGGAGCTCCGAGGGGATTACTTCCATTATACGTTATGCTTTTATGGGATCTATGCCGAGCTTCTTCTTTGCCTGATTTTGAGCATTATTTTCCCAGAGGTTTACAAAGCCCATTGCAATAAATATTGTCGCATAAACACCTGTAGCCATACCGACCAAAAGTGCTGCCGCAAAATCCCTCATGGAACCAGTTGTAAAGATATAGAGGCTTCCTACTGCTATCATAGTGGTAACAGTTGTAATAATTGTACGGCTTAAAGTTTCTGTTATTGCCCTGTTTAAGACTTCTGTAAATGTAGCATCCGGGAATATTCTTCTTGTTTCTTTTAAACGATCGTAGACTACAATAATGTCGTTAATTGAATAACCCAATACTGTCAGAAGGGCAGCAATTGTAATTGTATTAAATTCCATGCCCGACCAGACTATGAATGTTATCGTAATTAAACCGTTATGTATAAGGGCTATAATTGCACCAAGTGCATACTGTAGTTTAAAGCGGAAGGTACAGTAAGCTAAGATAAGCAGGAGGGTTCCGGAAATAATAAATACTGCCTGTTCGCCTAACTGCCTTGCAAAGCGGGCCTCGACAAAAGCCGAGTGGGTTACCACTACTTCGCCGCTGCCAAAGTCCCTTTCCAGTGTGACACTTACTTCGTCTCCCCTGCCGCCTGAGCCGCTGCCGTCATCTTCCATACGTATCATAAAGTGCCGCTCTGTAGGCATTCCAAGTTCCTGTACAGATACGTTTCCAAGGGTTAAAAGGCTTGCCCTAACATCTCCTATATTAATGGGAACCGTATTTAAGGGAAGGTAATGAACTAAATTGGGATTTTCCGCACTCTGAACAAGCCTTATAAAAGCCGTATTCAAGGGGGCGGCGGGTGTAACGACGAGGTGATCCAAGGTCCTGAGTTGGCTT
>Ga0099364_10006474_pt1 | contig 17043 bp, 15 predicted proteins | sample TergutTh196P3_FD_73070 | JGI IMG/M metagenome (GOLD analysis project Ga0099364, IMG submission 73070) | Microcerotermes parvus P3 segment gut microbial communities from Pointe-Noire, Republic of the Congo - Th196 P3 | ecosystem: Host-associated > Arthropoda: Insects > Digestive system > Gut ... | reverse complement strand
AAATGAAATAAGTAATTTTTTCAAGACTATTTGATTTATTCTTGAATAAATAAGGTTATAGTCTTAATCAGAGATTCCACCACCAATATTTCTGTTAACTCACCCCATCCATATTTAAATTTTTCTTCTTTTGTTTCTTTTATAAATTCATTTAATTCTTGTTTAACTCATCTCAGTTTGTCCAAATTCTCTTCCAACAAGCAATGAGCTAGGTCATCAGAATATTTAAATTTTTCTTCCATTGTTTCTTTTTTGATTCTTTTATCTAATAATTCCTTTAAATTTTGGCTTCTGTGTATTTTATTTTTTAGCTATTTAACAATAGATTAAAATTAGGTACTGTAAAATTTTTACCTCTTATCGATTGTGTCAAAAATTTGCCTCTTAAAAAAATACTCTATAGGATATATTTTTCTTAATTTTGATATATATTTCGTGATTAAGATATATATTTCTCATTTAAACATGTTTTTTTTATGAAAAAAATTGATAAGAGGTAAAAATTTGACAGTACTGGAGCCAACAACTTTACACTCTCATTTTTAGTAATATATAGTCATGAGAGTAAAAATTGTAATTAATGTTTTATCAAAATATCACTTAATTTCTAATTAATATATTAATAATATTTTTAATTTTAAAAATAAATATTAATAATTTTATTATTAATGAAGAATAGAAAATATATTAAATTAAATTTAAAAATAATTGAATTTAAAGATTTTCAAAAATTATTATTAATTAACAAGGTGTCTGGTAATTCGAAAAAATTGAAAGTAGGAGATATGTTATTTAATATGTTGAGTTCATTAAATGATTATTTTATAAAAGTACAATTTTGCTATTAAAATTTAGATTTAGAGATTTTACCAATGAATTTTTAAAGTTAATTGTAAATTCATTTGTACTTTTGGAAAATCAAAATAATCACACGTCTAAACATATTAAACAATAACCATACAACCTCTGTTTTTTCACATAAATCAGACGCCTTGTTAATTAATATAAATATTTTAATTATTAATTTAATAAAAATAATTTAATTATTATTAAAATTAGCTATTAATATCCATGAAAATTAAATATAGAATTTAAACATTGAGGCAAAATAAAAATGGAAAATCCAAAATTTTTAAAATTAATATAAAATATCATAATAAAAATAAAATTCTTAAAACAAGTTTAAATTATCATGGAATTATTCAAAATAAGTTAATTATTAAAAATACAGATATACAAATTATAATTAAATAATAATGTTTAAAGGATAATGAAATGAAAAAGAAAAATGTTAAAAATTGTGTGAAATGTTAAAAATAAGATAAATAATATATTAAACATAAAAATAAGGATAATAACCCTCGACTGAATTATTGAAAATCTCTTATATTTATTAAAAATGGTTTTTAAAACGAAATTTTTATTGCATGGCAATATAATCTTTTTTTTTTAAAAAATTTAAGATAGGATTATTATTTTTTTACTACCAACAAGCACCAGGAATATATTCATCATTATCCTCACCAGAACTAGTATCATTCTGACTTGGACTATTATCTTTTTGATTTGGACCAGTATTGCTCTGTTTAGGACTTGTGTCTTGTGATTTTCCTTTTGGCGTATCTTCACTAATATTGTCATTTGAATTATTTTTTGAATCATTATTGGAGGTTATATTTTCTGTTGGAGGTTCATACAAAGAAGCCATATATATTCCAGTACTTAAGGATAATATGGCTAGAATTCCTATAAGTATAATAATAAACTTTTTATTCATTTTTTTCCACCTTCTTTAGCTATGATTATTTGGCTGTGAAATAGCTTTTTTTTCATTTTTGAATATTTTTTCTGTGCTATAACTTTAAATCTTGTTATTGGCTTATTTCAGTATAGCTTCACCAATATATTTTTTATTAGGAATTACTGGTAACGAACTTGCTTTTGTTTTGGTTCTATTATAGATGATGTTATCTGCCCATTTTTTACTTGATCTTTTAACATATTTCCCATCATCATTAGTTGCCCATATTTTAACATTTGTTGCATTTACACTTTTTTTAACGTCATAAACTATTATATTTCTTCTATTAAATCCCCATTTATCAGTACCAGCTATGTAAATTGCAGCATCTACTATATTAGATTTTTTGACAGTATATTTTCCTTTTCTATAATATGATGGACCATTAGGAACACTTACATATTCTCCTTCTTTCATTTTAAAAACAGTTCTTATGGTGCTTCCTTTATTTCCTTTATTATAAATCACCACTCCAATGTTTCCGTCTGGGCTTTTAATAACAAAATGTCCCATTCCTCTTATTTTTAAATATTGTAAGGCAGTTTTCAAATCGTTATTTGTAATTTTACCTTTAGAAGCTATTTTGCCTCCTAATTTTTCAAGGTTTTTATTAACTTTTGAATCGTCCCATCCTCCAATTCCAATGAACCAACCACCTTCTACTACTACAGCATGAGTGAAATATCCATTAGTTAATTTATATGTTTTAATAGCTTCTTTACCATTTAATTTAACTTTTTGTATATTCATATCTGCAGAATAAGTATGATCTCGTCTAAATCCATAAGCAAAGGAACTATTACTCGCATGCAAAACAACAGAACAGCACCCAGAATTTAATTCATCATGGGTTTCCATGTTCTTGCTTGTTGTGTTTATCAGTTTAAAATCGATATTTTTCGAATCAATAACAGATATACTTGGATTGTTTTTGGAGATGCCACTAATGTAATTATTGTCTGTAGTTATATCGGTGCTTGCTACTACAGTTTCTATAAATGATAGTATAAAAATGAGAAAAATACATAAAACAAGTACTTTAAATAAATTTTTAGATTTTTCAGTAAATATTTTAATCACCTACTAGGGATAAATTTCATACACTGAGACTCTTGCACAATCATTTTTGTTCAACCTTTATATAAATAAAAAATTAAATTATTAAAAAAAATCAAATATATTAAATTTTGTTCAATTATAAATAAAAATTCTTAAATTTTGTTTATCTAATAAAATTGTGCAATGTTCTCACATTTAAAAAAATTAATTTATTTTAAAATTTTAAGCTTTTTTATACACAATTATCGCTATGTCATGATTGGACATATCTTTTATATAAGGATATCCATTGTTCCATTTTAATAAAATAATTAGCTATTATATTTTAAAAAATTTGTATATAATTGTAGGTGTCAAAAATTTAGCTCTGATGAAATTTTGCTTAATGTAAAGTAATTTTTTGCAGAAATTATATATATGCTTATCTTCAATATAATATATTATATATAATCATGAATATGTATTTAAAAAAACTTAAATTTTAAAAATAAATTAATTTTTTTAATACATTGAATTATTTTAGTGTTTAAACGGAGGATGTTATTTTCATTAAAAAATCAAAAAACCTTTTTAAAGTCTTTATTTTATGTATTTTCTTGATTTTTATATTATCTTTCATAAACACTTCAGTAGCTAGTGTAGATTTGACTAAAGACACTTGTTACAATAAGTCCATTCTCAGTACTCTCAACAAAAATAATCTAAACCTATCTGGTATTGACTCAAATAATAAATACAACAGTTTTGAAGTTTCAAAAATAGTAAATAAGAATTTAAAAAATGATAAAAGTAAATTAACTTCTGGATGTTGTTCTGTTGTTTTGCAAGGTAAGAATAACTCTTTTGCTTATGCTTATAGGAGGGATGCAACTTATTCTGCAGATTTGTACATAAAAAAGGTAAAATTATATGGCATAGAGGCAGTTAAAGAATATAAATTGACGAATGGATATTTTTTCCATACTTTGGTATTAAAAGATGGTTGGTTCATTGGGACTGGAGGAGCAGATATTCCACATTTAAACAGATATCTTGAAGATTTAGGAGGTAAAATAGCTTCTAAAGGGAAAATAACAAACACTAACATGAATACTGCTCTTAATACTTTGAAAAAATTAAGAATAGGTCATTTTATTATTAAAAGCCCAGAAGGAAATGTTGGATTGGCAATATATAATAATGGTCGAAAAAAGAAAACGACCTTTAAAATGAAAGAAGGAGAATATATAAGTGTTCCTAATAGTCCTTCATATTATAGAAAAGGAGTATTTACAGTTAATAAATCTAGTTTAGTGGATGCTGCTATTTACCTTGCAGCTACTGATAAATGGGGAGTGAATAGAAGAAATATAATCAGCTATGATGTTAAAAAAATGGATAAAACAACTAGTGTGAAAATTTGGGCAAGTAATGATAATGGAAAGTATGTTGGAAAAAAAAATAATAAGGCGGACAATATAATCTTTGAAGGAATTAAAATAAAAGAAAGTTCACTACCAAAAATTCCTTATAAAAAGTATATAGGTCAAATTACGCTTAAGTAATAGCTATTTAAACCATGATTTGGTTGTTATTTTAGTTTTAATAATAGCTTTTTAAACCATGATTTGGTTGTTATTTTAGTTTTAATAATAGCTTTTTAAACCATGATTTGGTTGTTATTTTAGTTTAAGTAATAGCTATTTAAACCTGATTTGACTATTATCTGTTTGAATAATTTAACAAGGATAATGAAATACTATTTTTGGGAATGAAAATGGTTTAAAAACAACTTAGCTTAAAAAATTAAAATAAAGATGTAAAATTAGAAAATATAAAAAATATCATTAGCTAAATAGCGAAAAGATATCCCATAATGCTTAATGTGCAGATAATAATCACTGCAAATATGGCAATTATGTCTAATATTTTTTCTTGCTTTTTGTATGAAAACCATAATATAGAGATTAATACTAAAGTATATAAAAAAGCTTCTGGATATCCTAGAATTTGATACATAAAGGGGATATTCGTATAAATGAACCCATCAAAAGAACCTTGAGTAGGACCTATTGTAAAAAATAGTGATAATCCTAAAATCAATAGTCCTAATTTAGCAAAACCATTTTTTTCCTCAGTAAATGTATTTTTCAAAGGAAGTAGTACTAGAGATAAAAATACACCTCTAAAAATTTGCAGACCTGGTCCAAGGGCTACAATTGCAGAATTAACAGGAAGCATAAACGATAAAGCCTCAGATAAAAAGTGTTCTTGATAACCCATTACTCCAACAGCAAATATTCCTGCAATAAAATATGCAATAACATGAGAATAACTCACTCTCCAAATGAACAAACCAATATCTTTCTTATTCATCAAAACAACCAACTATAATAATTATTAATAAAGTAATGATTTTATAATCATAAAGTATCATATGCAATATATTATTATTCTTAATATATAATAAAATTATTCTTAATATATTAATAAATTCGAAAATTAATATTAAAGATAAATAGCTTTTTATTTTTGAATTTCATTTATTTTCAATACATTATCAATTAATCCATTATTGTTCATATAAATCATTGTAAAGAGCTAATATAAAATTAAAGACTTTAATGTTAATTAAAAATTTTCCCATTCTTTTTTTTTATTTTTCTGGATGTTTATCAATAATTAAAAGGATTTAAAGAAAAAAACTAATAGCTATTATTTAAGAGTTTGAATAATCATGGAAATAATTCCCAAATATTAATTTTAGTAGAGTTTAGACTTTTTTTTTTTTTTTTTTTTAGATTAATGATAATAACTATTTAAACGACTTTAAAAGATTTTAAAAAAAGCAAACAATCATAATTTTCACACAATTTTATTTTTAAGAATTCCAATATCCTCAATAGCTACCTCAACAATATCTCCTGATTTCATTTCCCCTACTCCTGAAGGAGTTCCAGTAGCTATTATGTCTCCTGGGTTTAAAGTCATAATATTTGATATAAATTCAACAAGCTCTTCTACTGTAAAAATCATATTTTTTGTGTTAGATCTTTGTTTTATTTTTCCATTGACTTTTAAAGAAATATTTTGCCTGTTTGGATTCATTTCTGTTTGAATAAATGGTCCTATAGGAGCAAAAGTATCAAAACTTTTAGCTCTTGTCCATTGCTCATCTTTTCTTTGAAGGTCTCGTGCAGTAACATCATTTAAAATTGTATATCCTCCAATATATTCATTAACTTCTTCAAAACTCAAGTTTTTTCCACTTTTCCTCATTACAATAGCTAATTCTCCTTCATAATCCACTTCATTTGAAGATGGAGGATAGCTAATGATTTCGTTGTGTCCAATAACTGCACTTGGAGGTTTTAAAAATAGCTTTGGTTCATCTGGAATTTCCATTTGAAGTTCATTTGCATGGTCTTTATAATTCAATCCAATACAAACAATCTTTGATGGAATTATTGGCGGTGTAAAGCTAATATTTTCAAGTGAATAGCTATTTTTCATCTTATTTTCAAGATATTTTCCACCATCCCATGAATTTAATACTTTTTCTATTGAATCATCTAATTCAATAACCTTTTTACCATCAAAGTAACCAGTTTTTATTTTATCTTTATAATAAAATCTTAAAAATTTCATTTTTTTAACCTATTAATAGCTATTGATTAAAATCGGGTTTTAATATAATAGATAATTTTCATTCATTAGGTTTAAATCATCTATTTTTTTTTAAAAATTTAACTAATAATTTTTTTTCTTTTAAACATTATAAATCTTATTTTATTCTAAAATATCTATATATAATTATTTTTTTATTTTTTTAAGATATTTATAATTATTATATTTCTTATTTTTATTTTTTTAATCTGTGATGGACCAAAAACTTATATATATCTAATTTATAAAAAATAATATATTCAAGTTTACTTGAAAAAAAATAAAATATACTTAATTTATTTACAATGGAGATGTTATGTTTGCATATTATGGAAGGTTTTCTACCTTGGTATTGGTGTGTTTTTTGGTATGTTCTTTCAATCCCTGTAGTTATTTATGGGGTTATGAAGATTAAGAAAATTGTTGAAGAAGTTCCTGAGTCTAAGTCGTTGTTAGCTGTTAGTGGAGCATTTATGTTTGTAATTTCTTCTTTGAAGTTACCTTCTGTTACAGGTAGTTGTTCCCATCCAACAGGAAATGGTCTTGGTGCAGTTTTATTTGGTCCTGCTGTAGCTGCTGTTTTAGCTACAATTGTTTTAGTTTTCCAAGCTATTCTTCTGGCTCATGGAGGCATTACTACTTTAGGTGCTAATGTTTTTTCAATGGGTATTGTTGGTCCAGCTGTAGCTTATTTAATTTATAAAATGTTTTTAAAAACAAGTATATCTTCAACCATAGCTATTTTTTTCGCTGCATTTTTTGCTAATCTTTTAACTTATGTGGTAACTGCATTCCAACTAGCTTTAGCTTTCCCACAACCAACATTTACTTCGGCTCTTACTTTGTTTTTAGGAATATTTGCTATAACTCAAATACCACTTGCAATAGCTGAAGGATTACTAACAGTAGTAATTTGGAATGGTCTTACAAGTTTAAAACCAAAATTACTTGAAAAACTTAAAGTTTTTAAAACAAAAACTGTAGAAGAAGATAATACAGTAAATAGCTAAAAATATCAGGATTTTGATAATTATGAATAAAATGAATCAAAATATAATTTTACTAGTTCTAGTAGTTATTATAGCTATAGTTCCAATGGTAATGTATTCTGGCTTTGGAGAAGAAGAAGGTTATTTTAGTGGTTCAGATGGTGCCGCTAGTGAAGCTGTTGAAGAAACTGGTTATGAGCCATGGTTTTCCTCATTTTGGGAACCTCCAAGTGGTGAAATAGAAAGTTTGTTGTTTGCAGTTCAAGCAGCTATAGGAGCACTTATAATAGGATATTTCTTTGGCTATTGGAGAGCACAATCAAAATATGAAAAATAATAATAAATAAACAAATTCTTTTTAAGCATTATTTATTTTTAAATTTTTCATATTTTTTATAATTTTTAATAATTTTTTATTTTTTTAATTTTTTATTATTAAATTTTTATAATTTTAAATTTTTAAATTTTAATAATTTTTAAATTTTAATATTTTTTTTATAATTAAATTTTTAAAATTTTTCATATTTTTTATAATTTTAAATTTTTTATATTTATTTACATTTTTAAAATTTTTTTAAATAGGTCTTAACATCATAAGAGTAATACTTACATATAAATCAAAATGAAAATAGTATTATTAAGTAAATATTTTTAATAGAGAATATGTATTTTTTATTCATTAATTAATAGATTAATTAAAGTTCGTTGATTAAGTATCATATAATCATCTGGACATTACTACACTAAGAAAATTAAACGAGGGTAAAAATGAGACTAAGGAATTTAATACTTGATGATAAGTTTCGACTGATTGTATCATTAATAGTATTAATATTAAGCTTTTTTCAGATAAAAATATTAATGTTTGATTTGGCTTGGATTGCAGTAATTTTATGTGGGTTTCCGATAATTATAAATGCACTAAAAGGATTAATAACAAGATTTGATATAAAAGCAGGTGTTTTAGTATCGATTGCATTAATTGCATCCTTAATTATTGGAGAAATATTCGCAGCTGGAGAAATTGCATTTATAATGGTTCTTGGAGAAGCATTAGAAAATTATTCAATAGCTAAATCAAAATCAGGCATAGAAAAACTTGTAAAATTAAGTCCTAGAACTGCTAGAATAATAACTAATGGTGAAGAAAAAGTTATTCCTGCTGAAAATGTCAAAGTACAGGATTTAATAAAGGTTTTTCCTGGAGAAACAATTCCTGTTGATGGAATAATAGTGGAGGGTGAATCAACCATTGATGAATCAATTATGACTGGGGAACCTATACCTGTAGATAAATTAGAAAAAGATGAAGTTTTCAGTGGAACCCTTAATCAATATGGATCTTTCATCATGAAAGCTAGAAAGTTAGGAAAAGATAGTTCTCTTCAGCGAATGATATCTTTAGTAAAATCTACAGATGTGGATAAATCAAAAATTGTAAGATTAGCAGACAAATGGACAACTTGGTTCGTTGCAATAGCTTTTACTTTAGCAATAGCTACATTCGTGATAACTGGAGATATAATAAGATTTGTAACTGTTTTAGTTGTTTTTTGTCCATGTGCTTTTGTTTTAGCAACACCAACTGCTATAGTCTCAGCTATAGGAAATTTAACAAAATATGGGATATTAATAAAAGATGGAGATGCATTAGAAAAATTATCAGAAGTGAAAAAAATAATTTTTGATAAAACAGGAACCTTAACATATGGAAAACCAGAACTTATAGATGTAATTACTTATAATGACTATGATAAAAATGAGCTATGTAGAATTGTAGCATCTCTAGAAAATAAATCAGAACATCCTTTAGGAAAAGCAATTGTGGATTTTTACTATAACCTTTCAAATCAAAGTCTATTAGAAGTAACAAATTTTCAAATGAAAATTGGAAAAGGGGTTATTGGTGAGGTAAAAGATAAAATAATATTAGCAGGTAATAAAAGATTACTCAAGGAGAACAATATAAGTATTCCAGATGAAGAGGAAAAAACTATTTCAAAGTATATAAAAAATGGATCTACTGTTATTTATGTGTCTATCAATGGTGAATTTGCAGGATATCTTATTTTAAGTGATCAGTTAAGAACTGATTCTAAGGAACTTATTTTGCAAATTAAAAACAAAAAATTAGAACCTATTTTAGTCACAGGAGATAATGAAAAATCTGCAAATTATATAGGAAAAGAGTTAGCTATTGAAAAAGTATTTTCAAATTCTCTACCTGAATCAAAAATGGATATAATTGATGATTACAAACAAAAAAACCAAAATGTAGCTATGATAGGTGATGGAGTAAATGATGCTCCTGCTTTAAAAAAATCTTATGTTGGTATTGCAATGGGTGGAATTGGAAGTGATATAGCTATTGAAGCTGCGGATATAGTATTAGTAGGAGATGATGTAGGAAACATTCCTCAATTATTAGGATTATCAATTAAAACAATGAGTAAAATTAAGTGGAACATTATATTTTCACTAATTTTTAACTTTATAGCTGTTGTATTAGCAATGCTTGGAGTTTTAAATCCAATTACTGGAGCAATTGCTCATAATATAGGTTCTGTATTTGTTGTTACTAATTCTGCTATATTATTATTTTGGAAAAATAAAAAATAATAAATAAAAGTATCTTGATTAAAATTTTTTAGATTAAATGGTTTTTGGATTGGAATTTAAGATATTTAAAGGTATTTTGATTGAAATTTTTCTTATTAAAAAGTTTTTTTGATTGGAATTTAAGATATTTAAAGGTATTTTGATTGAAATTTTTCTTATTAAAAAGTTTTTTTGATTGGAATTTAAGATATTAAAAAATATCTTGATAAAAATTCATGACATTAATTATTAATTTTCGTGAGCTAATTTGATTAAAGCTGACGACATAAATTTTAAATTTTTCGGTGAGAATAGTGAATATTATAGAAACGAAAAATCTGACTTATTTATATCCTGATGGTACAAAAGCTTTAAATAATATTGATTTTGAAGTTAAAAAAGGGGATATGGTTTCATTATTAGGTAATAATGGAGCTGGTAAATCCACACTTTTTTTACACTTTAATGGAATTTTCGAACCATCTTCAGGTAAGATATTAGTTGAGGGGAAAACATTAAAATATGATAAAAAAAGTTTACTTGAAGCTCGTCAAAAAATTGGAACTGTTTTTCAAAACCCTGATGATCAGCTATTTGCCCCTACTGTAGAAGAAGATGTGGCTTTTGGTCCATTGAACCTTGGACTTAACCAAGAAGAAACAAAAATAAGAGTCACAACTGCTTTAAAAAAGGTTGGAATGGAAGGGTATGAAAAAAAACCTCCTCACCATTTAAGTGGTGGTCAGAAAAAGAGAGTAGCTATTGCTGGAATATTAGCTATGAATCCTAAAACAATGGTTTTAGATGAGCCTACATCGGGACTTGATCCTAAAGGAGCTTCAAACATTCTTAAATTATTATATGAACTAAATAATCAAGGAATGACAATTATTATCTCTACTCATGATGTTGATCTTGTACCATTGTATTCACACAAAGTACACATTATAAAAGATGGGGAGATTATAAAGGAAGGAACTCCTCATGAAGTTTTTGATGATGTAAAAACAGTTAGAAAAGCTGATTTAAGACTTCCAAGAATAGCTCACTTAATTGAAATTCTAGAAAAAGAAGACAAGATTAAAATAGCTAATTCTTTTCCTCTTACCATAGGTCAAGCTCGAAGAAAATTAAAAGATTATATTGATAGATAGTTGAGATTATCATATTTTTGAGATAATTTCAATCTTTTTTTTTTTATTGTCTTTAAAATTTTTCACTAATCTAAATAAAAACTTTTTCCTCTGGATTTTAAGCTTAAACATCACTTTTTAAGTTTTGTTAAATTGAGAGGAATAAATATTTTTTTTTTAAGCTTGAGAAGAAATTTTCTGCTTTTATAATGTTTTTATTTATCATCAAATAATTTTTTATTTGATTAATTATTTTTATTATATCACTTTATTTTAAATATAAATGATAATTTTAAATTATTTTTAATATTAATAATATCAATATTCATAAAAATGAAATTAATAAAATTATTATCATTTAATAAAATTATTCTTTTAGCAAAAATTAAAGTCTTTAACTATAATAAAAACATTTTCTCTAAAAATTAATCATCACAATTGATAAATTTCAATTTCATTTGAAAAAAAATAAAGTAAAGTTTATATATTTATTTAGTCAAATAATATAATTGGGTTAGATCAAACCTCCTTAGAACTACTTTTTATTTTTCCTAGGTCTAACCGTGCTAAAGGAAGAAATAAAAAAACCTTCTTGCTCGTCTTTCTTTAGCACTATTATACTTATTATGGGTTTTATGCCTATTTACTCGATTAAATCATTAATTAAATTAAATTTTAGGTTATTACCAAATAATTTTACTAAAAATCTATTTATTTATATTATTTTTTAAAATAAGCAGATATTAATTATTTTTATTAAAAAATATAAATTTTTATCATTTAGATAAATTAATAATTTATAGTCGCACACAAAATTTTTGGTACGAAATTTTCTAATTATTTATATATAAATTGAAAATTTTTGTGCCAAAAATTAAGTTTCTTACTATAATATAAAAATTTTTAAAAAAAAATTACTTAAAAACTTTATTTCCAACAAGATATTTATTAAAATTTTTTTTTTTTTTTTTATAAGCAATAAAATTCAATATTTAAAGTTCTATATAATTCTTTCAATTGGAACAACTAATATATCATGAGCTCCTGCATTTTTAAGTTTATTAACAAGATTAAAAACTTCTTTTTCATCTACAACAGCTTGAATAGCTACTGTATCTTCTCCATAAGACAAAACTTCTGAAACAGTAGGTCCTGTCATAGAGGGCATCAAATTCTTAACATCCTCTAAATTTTTGAGTGCAAGATTCATCATAAGTAATTTTTTCCCTTGAGCGTCAATTACTCCTTTAATACTCATTGCAATAGTGTCAATTAAATTTTTCTTCTCATTGTAGCTATTTTCACTAGCTATTAATTTTATTGAGCTATCTAGAATATTATCAATCACTTTAAGGTGATTCATTTTTAAAGTGGTTCCAGTACTTGTTAAATCAGCTATCACATCAGCTACCCCAATAAAAGGAGCAATTTCAGTTGATCCTGTTAACTCAACAATTTTTGCATTAATATCATATGATTTTAAATAGCTATTTGTTAAATTTGGAAATTCAGTAGCTACTGTCATTCCAGACTTTAAATCATCAATTGAATCAATAGCTGATTCTTCTGGAGAAGCTAAAACTAAACTTGTTTGACCAAATTTCAAATCAGCCAAAATTTTCACATCTGACTTATTTTCTTTTATTAAGTCTAAGCCAGTTATTCCCATATCAGCTACTCCATCAGCTACAAACTCTGGAATATCTGCTGCACGGGCAAACATTACACTGATATCAGAATGATGAGTATTTGAAAATAACTTTCTATTACTAACGTCTTTAAGTCCAAGTCCAGCTTTTTCTAAAATAGCTATTGATGGATCACTGATTCTTCCTTTTGAGGGTATTGCAATTTTAATCTTCATAAAAATTCCTTATTAACTTAATGGCTAGGTTTTTTTTATTTAATAGTTTTTATTTTAGTTTTTTAGTTTTTTTTTTTTATTTAGGCTTCATACATTTCATCATAATTTCATTCTTAAATTGCAATTTTAAATTACATAAAAGGCATAAATCCAATACCAGACAATTCCAGCAATAACTACAACTATTCCACTAAAAACTGTCACGATTCTGGCAATTTTCCGTCCAAAAAAATTGTTGATTCCTTCAATCTTGTTTAAATCATAGTTATTACCTATAAAAAACCATCCCCAATTTTTAATTCCTGCACATATCATCAAAATCCCAAAACAAACAAATATAATTCCAAAATACTGGGGCTGCTCAGAAAAAAATTCAATTATTTCATCTATCATAATACAATATACTTTTTCTTTTCTAATAAATATTTTAATATTTCACATTTTTGACATGTGTATCAGGTTTTTGATTGTTGATTTAGGTAAAAATTCAATGAAATTAGGGGGTCTTGAGAAAGCTAAAACTTATTAAATGATGAATGTCACTTAAGCTACTGATTAGGTGATATCATTAGTACAGTAGCAAGCAAACTAAATTCTATATTTTTCATCTTTGTTTGTTTTTTGTAGCTAAATCTTTTTTTATCCTTATTCTATTTTTATTCTTATATCCATTTCTTTACTTAATTCTATTATTCTTTTGAAAATATTTTTCTTCTTTTTCTTAGAAATGTTAGAAATATATTGGTTTTTATAATCTACTACTCCAATGTAACATTTTCCAGATTCATCAATATGATTCATCCCAGCTCTACCAAGTATTATTAATTTTTCTTCAAGACTCAATTTATTTACTTCAAATTTTCAAATAGGATGTTTGGATATTTTTACATACTTGCAATGATTTTCATAAGTTTTAGCTAATATTCATGGCTTTTTTTCTCAAATATATTTTTCTAATTTTTTTTTTAATAATATTTTTTCATTTTTTCTTATAATTTTTCTAATTATTTTTTGTTTTTTTTTATTTTTTTATATTATTTTTTCATTTTTTCTTATAATTTTTCAAAATTTTTTGTTTTTTATTATTTTTTTATATTATTTCATAATTCATCAAATTATTTTTTATAATAAAAATTATCTAATATTTTAAATTGTTATTAAATTGTTTATTGTTTAAAAATAAAGTAATTAATAATAAGTAAAAGTTTGGTGAAAAAATGGAAACAAAAAATATTCTAATAAAAGATGCAATTATATTGAAACAAGAAAATATCAATGGAAAAATCATTCAATCTGGAAAAAAAGAGTCATTACTTATTGAAAACGATAAAATAGCTGAAATATCACCAAAAATAGATTCAATAGCTATTGATAAAGTAATCGATGGAACTAATAAAATATTACTCCCTGGTCTTATTAATACTCATACTCATATTTCAATGAACTTATTCAGAGGATTAGCTGATGACATGGAACTGGACCCCTGGTTAAATAATCATATTTGGCCAATGGAATCTAAGTTAAATGGGGATTATTGTTATATTGGGGCACTTTTAGCACAGGTAGAAATGATAAAGTCAGGAACCACAACTTTTAATGATATGTACTTTTTCATGGAAGATGTAGCTAGATCTGTTGAAGAATCAGGTATTAGAGGATGTTTATCTTATGGCATGATTGACTTTGGAGATTCAAAAAAACGAGAAAATGAATTTAGGGAAAACATATCTCTAATTAAAAAATGCAACAACCAAGCTAATGGCAGAATAAAAACATTTTTTGGTCCACATTCAACATTTACAACTTCAAAAGAGCTACTTGAGGGAGTAAGAGAAAAAGCTAATAAGTATAATGTAGGAATTAATATCCACATGAATGAGACTCAAAAAGAAATCAACGATGTAATAGAAGCTACTGGAAAACGTCCATTTGAATATTTAGATGATATTAACTTTTTAAATGAGGATGTCTTAGCTGCCCATGGAGTATGGTTATCAAAAGAAGAAATAGCTATTATAAAAAAGAATAATGTTAAAATATCTCATAATCCTTGTAGTAATATGAAATTATCTTCAGGAATATCTCCAGTAAATGAATTATTAGCTAATGATATTTGTGTTTCTATTGGAACAGATAGTGTAGCATCAAATAATAATCTTGACATGTTTGAAGAGATGAAGTTTGCATCACTACTTCAAAAAGTAAATACCTTAAATCCAAAGCTACTTCCAGCAGGCGAAGTGATAAATATGGCTACCTTAAATGGAGCAAAGTCATTAGGTTTAGAAAATGATATTGGATCATTAGAACAAGGAAAATATGCTGACATGATATTAATTGACATTAATAGTCCTAATTTAACTCCAATGAGTAATCAAATTAGCTCTAATTTAGTTTATGCAGCTAATGGTTCTAATGTTCACACCACAATTTGTAATGGTGAAATATTAATGGAAAACAGGAACTTAACAAAGTTAAATGAAAATGAAATTTTAGAAAAGGCTAAAATAGTTATTGATGAGTTAAAATCAATTTAATTTTTTTTTTTTTTTTTTTTTTAAATAATCGAAAAAAGAAATTAGTAATTATTGTATTAGTATTAAATGTAGATGTTTTCTCAAAAAATAAAAAAGTAAAAAAATTTTTTAATCATTTTTCCTGAAATTTTTGAATGACATTATGAACATTTTAGAGGTTTTACAGTGAAAATTAAAACAATAAACACATTATTAGTAGTTTTGATAATAATTTTATCATTTATAGTGGCAGGTTATGGATTTTTCTCAAATGAAAATATAGGAGAGTTTGAAACATTTCAGGCAATTAATGGGGAAACAGTTACACTTTATGGAAAAGGTCTTTATTATAAGGATTCAATAGCTATGGCTTCACAGGCGAGAGCACAGGATTTTGTAACCTTAGTCTTTGGAATTCCATTATTAATTTTTTCATTGATATTGGCAAATAAAAGCTCGATAAGGGGAAAATTATTGTTGACAGGTACAATAGGATATTTTTTATATACTTATGTTTCCTATTCCTTTTTAACAATGTACAATCAATTTTTTTTGATTTATGTCCTTTTGATGTCATTATCTTTTTTCGCATTTCTGATAAATATCACATCAAATGAACTAAAAGAGCTGAAAAACCATTTTAATCAAAAATTTCCTAGAAAATATGTGGGAATATTCAATATAATTATAGGTATAGGTATTTGTTTATTATGGCTTGGTGTGATCTTACCTTCAATAGAAAAAGCACCTGCTGTGCTGGAACATTATACAACATTAGTTATTCAAGCATTGGATTTAGGATTTATTGTCCCTGCTGCAATTCTTTCTGGAATGTTACTAATTAAAAACAAATCATTAGGTTATCTTTTTGCACCAGTGATTATAATAAAAGGTGTAACATTGATATTAGCAATAGTAATGATGCTCATTTTCATGGCATTTTCTGGAGTAAATATTTCCATTGTTGAAACAATTATATTTCCATTATTTGCAATAATATTAATGACGAATTTATATTTGATAATAAAAAACTTAAATGAGGATAAGGAAAAATGAAGAATCTTTGATTTTAAAAAAAATACAAAGAATTGATTGATTTTCATTATTTTATTTCAAATAAAAATTTTTATTATCCTCTACTTTTTACATTGTTTTATAATGAATGATGAGCATAGTTTAGATAACTATTATAATAAAAGAGCACATATACGCCCAAACCCAGAAATCATCGGAAGAAATAGAAAAACGCAATACACAAAAAACCTCAATATCATTTTAACACATATTGAAAAAATGAAAAATTAATTTTAACTGACACTGTAAATTCACTGGGGTAAAATGTGCCAGTCGCCTCTGTTTTGTAATGTTCTCTTATTAGGAAGATAATTTTTAACAGTGCAAGCTAATCTACGGAGTAAACTTATTGGATTTTTAGAAT
>Ga0099364_10006473_pt1 | contig 17046 bp, 16 predicted proteins | sample TergutTh196P3_FD_73070 | JGI IMG/M metagenome (GOLD analysis project Ga0099364, IMG submission 73070) | Microcerotermes parvus P3 segment gut microbial communities from Pointe-Noire, Republic of the Congo - Th196 P3 | ecosystem: Host-associated > Arthropoda: Insects > Digestive system > Gut ... | reverse complement strand
GTCACCAGCCAACTGACCCTTGAAGGTCCTGTGTTTGGCAACAAAACCTCTTATTTAGTAAGCGGACGAACCACTTACTCAGACTGGATACTCAATCAGTTGCCCGATAAGAGCGATTACCGTGATGGCAATGCAGGATTCTACGACATGAATGCCATCGTTAACCATCAATTTTCCAACACCAACAACCTGACAATACACGGATATTTCAGTCGTGATCGTTTTAGTTTCAAGGCAGGCGAAGCATACGCATATCGTAACGCCAACGCTGCTTTACGGTGGCGCAACAGGTTCAGCGAGCAACTGACAGGCGAGTTTGGCGCAGGGTATGATCATTACGATTACCGAACGCTGAACGACGAGATACCTTCCAATGCCTATTCGCTTACATTCGATATCAACCAATACTATATGAGAATGGATTTCAGTTATTATGCTGGATATCATACGATCGATTTCGGCGGAAACAGCATGATGTATCAACTCAATCCGGGACAATATCTGCACCGGGGCGAAATTTCTTTAGTAACCGATGATCGCATGCAGATGGAGAATGCAATGGAGAGCGCCCTGTACGTAGGGGATAGATGGGATATTAATCACCGTTTTTCGGTTGACATAGGCCTGCGTTATTCGATGTTTAATGCCTTGGGATCGCGCACATACAATCTATATCGCCCTGAAATCCTTCCTTCGCTTTCGACCATCATTGAAACGAAAAAAGCCAACAGCGGGAGCGTTTTCAAAACGTATCACGGGCCGGAATTTCGCGCCTCGGCACGCTATGAGTTTATAGATGGTTTTTCTCTGAAAGTCAGTTTCAATAGCATGAGGCAATACATACACAAGTTATCGAATACGACTATTATGGCGCCAACCGATACATGGAAGTTGAGCGACATGAATATCAAGCCGCAAACCGGCTCTCAAGTATCTGTCGGACTATATAAAAACTTTCCTTCATTAGATTTGGAAACATCTGTCGAAGCCTATTATAAGACCATGAATGATTATTTGGATTATCGTAGCGGCGCCCAGCTCCTGATGAATCATCATATCGAAACGGATGTGATGGCAACCGAAGGAAAAGCGTATGGTATAGAACTGATGTTAAAAAAGACGCAAGGCATGCTGAATGGATGGATAAGTTATACATACGCACGTACACACCTTCGTCAGAATGATCCGCGTATCCTCGCCCCAATCAATCGGGGCGAATGGTATCCATCCGATTATGACAAACCACACGACGTGAAAATGACAACTAACTATAAATTTACGCATCGCTACAGTCTTTCGGTCATCTGTGATTACAGTACAGGACGCCCTGTCTCACTTCCTGTTTCCAAATATAATTATGCCGGTGGCGAATTTTCTTATTTTTCCGACAGAAACCAATACCGCATACCCGATTTTTTCCGGATGGACGTTTCGTTCAATATTGAACCCAGCCATCGCCTCACGAATCTGACACATAGCTCCTTTTCCATAGGCGTCTACAATGTGACAGGGCGAAAAAATTCCTACTCAGTATATTATATAGCCGAGGAAGGCAAACTAAAAAGCTACACCTTAGCTATCTTCGGTGTTCCCATCCCCTTTATAACCTATAATATTCGATTTTGAAAAGATGAAAACACAAACAATCGTTGTACTATGGATACTGTTTTTGCCGCTGTTTGCGATTGAAAGCATACAAGCTGAAAACAGTTTGCGCGAACGAATATATATACAGACCGACAAACAGGTCTATCTTGCCGGCGAGCAATTATGGCTAAAACTTTATCTGACGGATGCCCAGGGCAACCCTCAATCGTTGAGTAAAATCGGCTATGTGGAGTTAATCGACGAAAATATGCCACAAACACGGCAAAAGATAGCCATAGAAAATGGAACAGGGAGCGGTATGCTCATGCTTCCCTCGCAACTTGCGACAGGCTATTATCGCCTTATTGCCTATACCCGCTATATGCAAAACGAAGGTGAAACAGTGTATTTTCAAAAGTATATCGGTGTGGTGAATACCTTACGCACAGACCGCCGCATTCGCACAGATACCTCCTTGTATGTGCAGCCGGTTTCCTCCGGCAGTAATAACCTTTCCGTCTCATCTTCCAATGATATATATGCTACCCGTATGCAAGGTGAAATACGTATCGACGGATTACCTAACAATGTCCATTCGCTGGCTGTTTCAGTCGCCGGCGAAGAATTTATTCCTTTACCCGACGAAGAACCGACTCTTCCTGCCTGGAAACAAACGTTATCTTCTTCGGCGAAAAAGGATTTTCAACCCTATTTACTTCCTGAATATGAATGGATTATTATCTCCGGACAATTGGTGGATGCGCAAACAGGCGAACCAACTCATGATAAACCCGGTATGATATTGGGGGTTTCGGACGATGCGCTACGTGTATCGGGTGGAGAGGTGCATGACAACGGGCAGGTAAGCTTTCACACAGGACAAATCACCGGCAGACACAAATTAGGCATTGCTTTCTTCCCTGGAAACGATCATACTTACAACGTGAAACTACAATCACCTTTTGCAGCGCATACGTTGGAAAGTCCCCCGCGATTCGCACTCAATCCCGCCTGGGAAGAGAGATTGATACAGCGGAGCGTGGGAGTGCAGGTCATGTATACCTATTTGCTCGACTCGCTCTACCTCCAATCTAACATACCCCTGCCACATATTCGGTGGAAACCTGATTACTCCTATATATTAGATGAATACAACCGCTTTGACCGACTGAATACGATGTTTATAGAGTTTATTCCTTATCTTGGCTTTCATACAGTGAGCGGGAAACGGCTGCTTTCTGTGAGGACAGCTGAATATACATTATCAGGAAACTCTTTAATGCTTTTAGATGGAGTCCCTGTGAATGATGCGGAGTTTTTTTATAATCTAAACACACGTGTGCTTAAACGGGTGGATGTGTACCGGGGACGATTCTTTATCGCAGGACATATATTTGATGGCGTCGGTTCGTTTGTGAGTTTTGACAATAACTGTCCTGGACTGCAAAGCGGAGACTTTCTCCAATTGGAGGAATATGAAGGAACACAGCCTGTTTTCCGGTTTTATGCTCCAGCCTATACAGAGGATATTATGGTTGATGAAAAACGGCGTATACCTGACTACCGCCATACGCTGTTATGGGAACCCGAAGTGCAGACGAATGGGCAAAGTTCGCTTGTGATCCCCTTTTCAACATCTGATCTCACGGGTGATTACCGTATCACTGTTGAAGGACTTACACGCGATGGACAACCGCTGCGTGGAGTAGCTCGTTTTCGGGTAGGCGCTTCTTTATCAATTGACACAATGTTGTCCGAACAAGTGATGGCTGAAATCAATCCGGCGATAAATACGACGTTCATGCAATCCGAATTTATTGGAACGGATACGATAATAACAGAATTAGCCCTGCCAGATTCTGTGCCTGTTTTCAGGTTGGACGCATCAACAACTATGTCCGACACGACAACTGTGATGACTGCTTCCCGACAAGTAAGTGCGACCACGACGCCAACAACTGCTGCTTCAGCAAATAATGAGGTGTTGGCAAGAGTCAGAATCGCACCGGGAGAACGTTTAACATTGATTGCAGAAAAATACTATGGGCTTAAAGTATTTTGGGTATATATCTACGTATACAACAAAGCCACAATAGGGTCCAATCCGAACTTGGTACCCGCAGGAATGGAACTCCTTGTCCCTGCAAAAGAAATGTATGATATAGATGCGAGTAACCCTGATTCCGTCGAAAAAGCAACAGCTCTTGAACGAAGCATCACAGGCGGCATTGAACGATGATATCCTAATTATAAATATTCTCTCTTAAAAATATTAATCAGCAAAAAGAACAGCGACAACAGCAGCGGCCCGAAGATAACCCCCCAAAAACCGAATACGGACAACCCAAGTATCACGCCAAAAACCGTGATTAACGGATGCGTGTCTGCTAATTGTTTCTGCACCAGGAAACGGATGACATTGTCTATATTAATCAATATAACAGCACTATAGATAGCTAAACCTATCGCATTGAACCAGTCGCCGATAATGGCCAGATAGACCACCAAAGGCGCCCAGACCACACCTGTTCCGACAAGCGGAATAATGGTGGCAAAGCAGGTAAGCACAGCGAAAAAGAACGCACTCGGCACATCGAGAAGCAGGTATCCGATATAGGCTATGATTCCCTGGACAATCGCCAACAAAGGAATCCCAATGGCATTGGAGCGTACCATACTGTAAATTTCTTTGGTGATTTCATCCCGGTTCTTATCACTGAATGGCAACAATTCATACACATAATGTTCTATCTCCCGGTAGCCAATCAGCATAAAATAAAGCAGAAAGAGAAGCACGATAATGGCAATAAGCGTTCCACCTGCCTGATTGATAATAAATTGAATGCCCTTAGTCAACAAACCCGATATAGTGGCCAAGTTATCTACAGTCAACAAATCATAGTCAAACTTGTCCTTAATCAGCGTATCAAATTCCTGAATCATTTCCGTCAACACAGTGATATCCATATTGATTGTCTGTATCTTCCCTATCAAGGTCAATGACATCAGATACACAGGGACGACAATTACGGTTATGACTTCCATTAAAATCAAGGAGGTAGCCAGCATTTTATGCATTCTTCTTTTCTCGGTCAGGTACACCATTTGCCGGCGCACCAGCACAAAAATGGTAAACGCTCCCAACAGCCCATTGACAAATGGCCACAACTCACGTACAATAAGCCATCCCAATAACGCAATCAGTATGATGAGCGAGTATTTCCAATATTTCTCTTTTGTTGTCGATGCCATATCATTGTCCATTTACAATCCGAATTATTTCGTAAAATTAGTTTAAAAAACTGATTACGCAAACATATGGACAGTTTTTTTGATTAGCGATGATTGTTTCCAGATTGCTTCGTACCTCGTAATGACGGCTCCCTCTCTTTTGGAGAGGGCGGGGGGTGAGGTCGTCACTCGATTTTTTTCCTGATCTTGCTTAGATAGGTTTTCATGGCTTCTGTATTTTTGTTTTGAATAATATCCTGTAAGACATTCAATTCTTCCTGAATACGCGAAATCTGAAGAGGTGTGCGCGGATTAAAAAGAATCTCCGACAACAGATAATCATCTTCCGACATCAGCCCGTGCGCGATTTTCATGTGACGCTTAAACGTCGTACCCGGCGCATCCTGATGAATCATCGTTGCCGCAAAAACCAGCGTTGAAGCAAACGGAATACCCAGCGAATAAGCCACAACCCTGTCGTGCTCTTCAAACGAATATTCGAAAATATTCAATTTCAACCTGCTGTACAAATCTTTAAAAAACACCTTGCCCAGATGATTTCCTTCGGAAATGATAATCGTATTTTCTTCATCCAGACTGCCTAACGTTGCAAATGTCGGCCCGAACATCGGATGCGTCGAAACATACGGAAAGCCACAGGAACTGTAAAAATCCTGTAACTGCGTTTTGACTGACGCTACATCCGAAATAATGCAGTTCGGCTCCAGAAAAGGAAAAATCTCCCGAAAGGCATGAATCGTATGATTCAGCGTCACACAATTAATCACCAGCTCCGGTCTGAAATCCTTGATTTCTTCGGGCGTCTGCATCCGGATAGCGTTGTAAATAAAGCGCATCCGTCTGGGGTCTTTTTCCAATACAGCCACTTCGTGGTCAAAACTAAGCAAATCGGCAAAGAAAGAACCCATCTTTCCCGCCCCTACAATCAAAATCTTCATATTCCCAATTTATTATTAACCATTCTTGCTCATTACAATCACTTGCTGCCGGATAGACTCCTCGTGAATTTCGCGCAGGATTTTTTCCACAAAATCGGTACTTAAATCCATCGAAGCTCCGGCTTTTGTCCTGTCTTCCAATATTTCAACGTAACGGGGCGTCTGCAGAATCGGCATGTTATGTTCTTTTTTGTACACACCTATTTCACGCGAAATACGCATCCGTTTGGCCAGCATTTCGAGCAAACTTTCATCTACTCCGTCAATCTGACGGCGCAGTTCGGACAGACTCTCAGTAGTCTGCGTAGCATCACGTATGACTAACAGATTCAGCATATAATCCAACACATCGGGAGTGATTTGCTGGGAAGCATCGCTCAACGCTTCGTCAGGCTGACAGTGCGTTTCAATAAATAAGCCGTCAAAATTCAAGTCCATTGCCTGCTGACTGAGCGAAGCGATTAATTCACGTTTTCCGCCGATATGGCTTGGGTCGCAAAAAACAGGCAAGTCCGGATAGCGACGACGCAGTTCAATCGGGATATGCCACAGGGGCATGTTCCGGTACAGTTTCTTCTCATACGAGCTGAATCCTCTGTGTATAACGCCGATACGATGAATGCCGGCGCCATGAATGCGCTGAATGGCGCCAATCCACAATTCCAGGTCGGGATTCACCGGATTTTTAATCAGTACCGGAATATCCACTCCTTTCAATGCATCGGCAACTTCCTGAACGGCAAAAGGATTGGCCGTTGTACGGGCGCCAATCCACAGGATATCAATGCCGGCTTTCAAGGCTTCGAATACATGGTCGCGCGTGGCTACTTCGGTGACTACATACATGCCGGTTTCTTCCTTCACCCGTTTCAACCAGGGCAGTCCGACTGCCCCGACTCCTTCAAATCCACCCGGCATGGTTCTTGGTTTCCAGATACCGGCACGAAACATCCGGATACCTTTCGAGGCAAGCTCGCGGGCGGTTGTCAACAGTTGCTTTTCAGTCTCTGCGCTGCACGGGCCGGATATGATAACGGGACGTTTGGCGTCAACGCCAGGCAGTAAAATTGATTCTAATGATAAATTTTCCATTTTGTTTTATTTTATGTTATATTTTAATGTTCAATATTCGGGGTGCAGGGTTCAGGGATTTTTGAAACCCGAACCTTGTACCTCACACCCCGTACCCCGCACCCTGCGTATTGCTTCGGATAATAATTCATTGTTGCTGCACAATGAGATACGGACGTAGCGGTTGCCGGCGCTGCCAAAAACAGAACCGGGCGTGATAAACACATGGGCGCCATACAAGACCTTATCAGCCAGCGCCTCGCCACTTAGTTCCGTATCGGGGATACGTCCCCACAGGAACATCCCCACCTGGTTTTCGTCGAAACGGCAACCCAGCGTGTGCATAATCCGGCCAGCCAAATCCCGGCGGCTGCGATACACCCTGTTCATTCCTTCGTACCACGACTTGGGCGCTTTCAATGCCTCAACAGCAGCTAATTGCATTGGCTTAAACTGCCCCGAATCGATGTTCGTTTTCACTTTCAGAATCCACCGGATAAAATGTTCGTTCGACGCCAGCATGGCCATCCGCCAGCCCGGCATATTATGCGCTTTACTCATCGAATTTAATTCAATACATATATCTTTCGCTCCGGGTACGCTCAATATACTTAAAGGATTGTCATTCAGTATAAAGCTATACGGATTGTCATGGCAAATCACAATCCCGTGGCGACGCCCGAAAGCCACTAACTGTTCAAACAATTGCATACTTGCATTCGCCCCGGTTGGCATATGGGGATAGTTTGTCCACATCAGTTTCACTTTACTTAAATCCATCTGTTCCAAGGCCTCGAAATCGGGATACCAATGGTTCGACTCTTTCAGTTCGTACGCAATCAGGTTTGCCCCGACTAACTTACTGACCGAATGATAAGTCGGATAACCCGGATTGGGCGCCAGCACGCCATCTCCCGGATTCAAAAAAGCCATCGAAACATGCAATACACCCTCCTTCGAACCGATGAGCGGCTGTATTTCTGTTTGGGGGTCAAGCTGCACTTCATACCAGGTGCGGTACCAGTCTGCAAATCTTTCGCGCAAAGCAGGTATACCTGTATACGGCTGATAACCGTGCATATTATCTTTTCGAATCTCCCGGCAAAACACTTCAATCGCTTCGTCCGAAGGGGGAAGGTCGGGACTGCCGACGCCCAGATTGATTACATTTTTTCCGGCAGCATTCATGTCGGCTACCTCTTTCAGTTTTTTGGCAAAGTAGTATTCGCTCACTTCCGACAAGCGGTTAGCCGGTTGAATCCCATCTTTTGTGTTTTCTTTTTGCATATTCTCTACTCTTTCGTTTGTGGAATAAAAAAATCCCGCCGTTCTCTTCGGCAGGATTTCTATCATTCTTCTTTGGTTATTTATTTTTACCAACTTTTTTACATACAGATACCTGCCTTCACTTTGTTAAAGTAAAAGTAGTAGTAATAGCAGGTAAAAAAGCTCCGATTCATATTTTTTTCTTTTTTGCGCTGCAAAGGTACAGTCATTTTTGAAATTTGCAAGAAAAAATTGATTTTTTTTACGATTCAGTGATTTTTTTATGATTTGTTTGGAAAAAAATTGCACGCTTATTGACCTTGATTTGGCTGCAATCATCGAATGTATGCTGGAAAACCGGTTGGGGTCGACTATTTTCTATTTCAATCCGAATATTTTCCCCAACTTTCTTTGTCAGTTCAAAAAAACAGGCTACATTTGTATATCATAATCAAATATGATCATAAATTTTTTACAATAGATTATAATAAGATGTTATTAGAAATACGGAACTTGCACGCAGGCATTCATGGCAAAGAGATTCTGAAAGGACTGAATCTTGCCGTCAGGGAAGGCGAAGTGCATGCCATTATGGGGCCAAACGGATCGGGAAAAAGTACATTGAGCAGTGTATTGGTTGGAAATCCGGCTTTTAAAGTGACGGAAGGTACCGTCCTGTATAAAGGAAAAGACCTGCTGACCCTGTCGCCCGAAGACCGGAGTCGCGAAGGAATTTTTCTAAGTTTTCAATATCCGGTCGAAATACCCGGTGTCAGCATGGTGAATTTTATGCGTGCCGCAGTGAATGCGCATCGCGCGTACAGGAATGAACCGCCCGTCTCGGCAACCGATTTCCTGAAATTGATGCGCGAAAAACGGGAAATCGTGGAGTTAGACAACAAACTTACCGGTCGAAGCGTAAATGAAGGATTTTCCGGAGGCGAAAAGAAACGGAATGAAATATTTCAGATGGCGATGCTGAATCCGACGTTAGCTGTTTTGGATGAGACGGATAGCGGACTGGACATCGACGCCCTTCGTATCGTTGCCAATGGCGTTAATAAATTGAAAACACCCGAAAATGCGGTGGTTCTGATTACTCATTACCAGCGATTGCTTGATTATGTCAAACCCGATGTTGTGCATGTGCTGTATAAGGGACGGATTATCAAATCGGCCGGACCGGAGCTGGCGCTCGAACTCGAAGAAAAAGGGTATGATTGGGTGAAAGATTTAGAAGTATAATGGCTGCAGAAAAACAATATATCCATTTATTTACTCAGCATGAAGATGCTGTGAGAAAGCATGCGCCTGATGTAATGAACAGGCATCGAACACAGGCGTTTGAGCGATTTCAACAGATGGGATTTCCGGCACGGAAGGATGAAAACTACCGGCATACAGATGTGAAACAAATATTCAGCATGGATTATGGGTTGAATTTAAACCGCTTGTCCATTCCTGTCAATCCGAACGAAGTTTTTCAATGCGACGTCCCTAATCTGAGCGCTTCCCTGTATTTTGTGGTCAACGACTCTTTTTATGCAGGTAGTGTGTCTAAGCACAATCTGCCGGAAGGCGTTTTCGCCGGCAGTTTGAAAGTCTTTATGGAACAGTATCCCGACATTGCTGCCCGTTATTACGGGAAAGCCGTTTCGCAGGAAGGTGATGCTGTGGCGACGTTAAATACCATGTTTGTACAGGATGGTTTTGTGCTGTATGTGCCGCAGGGCGTCAATGTGGAACGTCCGGTACAGCTGGTTCAGATTTTTCGGAGCGATGTGGATTTGATGGCAAATCGCCGGATGTTAGTCATTATCGAAGCCGATGCGAGCGCCAAAATGTTGATTTGCGACCACAGCATGGATGAGGTAAAATTTTTGGGAACACAAGTAGTAGAAATATTTGCCGAAGAAAATGCCGCGTTCGATTATTATGATTTGGAAGAAAGCAGTATCTCAACTACTCGCTTTTCGTCTGTTTTTGTCGAACAGTCTGCCTCTTCGAATGTATTGATAAACGGGATTACGCTGAATAACGGCTCAACCCGCAATAATTATCATATCCACCTGAAAGGCGAACATGCGGCGTCTACCCTGTGCGGAATGGCAATATTAGACAGGCATCAACAAGTCGACACGTATAGCCATATCACCCATTCGGTTCCTTACTGCACAAGTAATGAATTGTTTAAAAATGTATTGAGCGACCGTTCGATGGCTGTATTTAACGGACGGATTTTGGTAAAGGAAGGCGCTGAGAAAACAGTCGCCTATCAGACCAACCGAAATCTGTGTACCACCCGTGAAGCGAAAACATACAGTCAGCCCCAACTCGAAATTTACGCCGATGACGTCAAATGTTCGCACGGCATGACGACGGGGCAATTGGACGAACAGGCTCTTTTCTACATGCGTACGCGTGGTTTGTCGTACGATGAGGCGCGTATGATGCTAAGCGTGGCTTTCACATCCGAAGTCATTGAGTATGTTCGGTTGGATGTCCTGAAAGACCGCCTGAACGGATTAGTCGAAAAACGCTTCAGGGGCGAACTGGCTCGCTGTGCAGGTTGCAGAATCTGCAAATAACTGTTTATTCATGGTGAAACTTGCTGAACACTGTCTATGTTGAGTACGACGCGCGGGATTATACTACATGCTACTCCCTACAATGACAACTATGCGATTGTGCATGTTTATACCGAATCGTTTGGACGGACGTCGTACCTTGTCGCACGTCATCGCAGGCGAAAAACAAAGGTATCGTTTGCGCTTTTCATGCCGCTTTCGGTTGTTGAGATGGAAGTCGAACATCTGAAAACAAGAGAAATTCAACGCATAAAGGAAGCAAGAATCTGTTATCCGCTGACAAGCATCCCCGCTCATCCGGTCAAAAACACGATAGCGCTCTTTCTGGCCGAAGCGCTCTACCGAATTATACACGCACGGGAGGCAGACCCCAAACTGTTTGATTATCTCTGTAATTCCATCCGTTATTTGGAAATCCTCGAACAGGGAATCGCCAACTTTCATTTGGTTTTTTTGATTCATCTGACCCGGTATCTGGGAATCTTTCCCAATGCAGAATCGTATACCTCCGGCGTCTTTTTCGACTTGCTGAATGGCGTATTTACCCTTCAGCCGCCTGACCATCCCCATTATTTAGACAGAGAAGAAAGCGTTATTTTTTTTCGCCTGTTACGGTTGAATTACGAAAATATGGCTATTCATTCGTTTTCCCGAAAAGAACGTACAACGATTATTAACCATACTTTGGACTATTACCGCCTGCATTATACCGATTTTGGGGAAATCAAATCGCTTGCTGTCATACAAAGTCTTTTCAATTAAGAATGAAGAATGAAAGATCAGGGATTTGCAGGTTTGGAAAAAAAATATTACTTTTGTACCCGCTATGGGTTAGGATTAGTGGATTATGTAATGGAAAAAATGAACACTACATTAATTTCTCATTAACCATTAATCATTATCATACCGGTCTTGTAGTTCAATGGATAGAATGGAAGTTTCCTAAACTTTAGATTCGGGTTCGATTCCCGGCGAGACTACTGAAAATGATTATAAGTGTGGTTTTAACGATAATGACAGATTTCTGAAAAACCCGATTCTCAAAAATTCACCATCAATACGACTTTTTGTCCGTCTTCACAAATCCATGGGCTGCCGTTTTCAATCAGGCGGATGGCTTCTTTAGAGGCGGCGTCGCAGAAACTGCGTTTGATAATGAAACTGTGTGGTTTGCCTGCAGTGAGCGTAAATTCGACTTCGACTACTCCTTGTGCTTGGGCACATTCTTCCTGTTGCAAAGGTGACTTCGCTTCTTGCAGATATGCCTGGTACGCTTCCATACCAATCTGAGGTTCCGGCGTCGAAGATTCTTCTTTTGCCGAATCACTTCTCATCGCACGGGTGGCTACCACTGACTTGCTTTCTAGCACTCTTGCACCGCCCAGAGCGGCGACTTCAACATTATCCGATACCGCTGCCATTTCTTCCGTTGCGCCTACACGAGCAGCTGCAATCACTGCATCCCAAGCAACAGCCATCTCCTCTTCCGCCTCCATTACAACTATTTCGGCTTGCACTTGTGCGGAAATGACAGGGGAAGCAGGGGGAGGCATTTCTCGCTGTCTCAACTCGCCTTGAGATGACGCAAGTCGTTCATTTTCAGCCAAATAATTTGAGGCAGGGGGAGGGAATGCTTCGGTTGAGGGCGACATTTCTATTTCTTCTTCTGTCATTATATATTCATAAGACTCACCCATGGCAATTAAATTTTCCGGCTTTTTGTTCAGCAGGAAATACCCTCCGACCGCCAGACAAAACAACAGACTTGCCGCTATGCCCATGTATATTTTCTGCTGCCCTATGCTGCGGGTTGCTGAAGGCATACGGCTGCGCAGGCGGGCTATCCGTTCGGCATGGTCGGCTTTTACTTCGTCGTAACCCTCCAGCGCGTCTGCCATAAAAGGATCCCGCATCGCCTCCTTTTCAATACGATGCGCTTCTTTGCCTTTGCGTTTCCCTTGTATGTATGCCAACAGATTCATCAGCTATTTTTTTCGATACAAATCTTTAAATTACGTTTCCCGTTTTGAATATAACTTTTCACATGCTTCAACGAGTAGCCTGTCAGATCAACAATTTCGGCATACGACAATTCGTCCATGAAAAACAACATAATCGCAATTCGTTGATTTTTAGGCAATTCGCCCATACACTTTCGTAATGCCTGCATCCGTTCACTGTCTTCGTCTTCCTCTTCATCTAATAGATGCAAAATTTCGTCCGATTCCATAAAATCTGGGCGAGATTCTATCTGAACAATGCGTTCTTTTTTGCGAAGTATCTGCAGGCAATGGTTTTGTGCGACCCGATAGAGCCATGTTCGGAATACTTTGATTTCGTATTGCCGCACTTTGGGCAGCAGTTCCTCGAAGAACTGCATCACGGCATCCTGAGCGTCGTCAGCATCGCGCAGGTATTTCAGGCATACGCCGTATACAAGCGGAATATAACGGTCAAACAAGTGACCGAAACTGTCTATATTACCCGTATTGATATAACACTGCAGTAATTCTTCGTCCGTCTTTTGCACGGGTTTAGTCTGATAAAGCCTTTTTATTCCAAATTCAATGTGACGCGCTTGAAAGCGGTCGTCATAGGCGCCTTGTCTTGTTGTTGCAAGTATTGCAGCACGGTAATTTTCTGATCTTTGATAAAATCCTGTTGCAATAAGGTGTAATCCTTATAGAATTTCTTTAAAGCTCCTTCTGCGATACGGTCTAACATATTTTCCGGTTTTCCGTCCTGACGGGCTTTTTCCCTGGCAACGTCCATTTCGAGATCAATTACTTTTTGCGGGACTTCATCCGGCGTAATCGATACGGGATTCATTGCTGCCACCTGCATGGCTACATCGCGTGCCGGCTGACGTGCGATCGGCTGGTTAAAGGCTACGATGGTGGCGAGTTTGTTCCCCGGATGAATATAGGAAACAGTTGCCTCACTCTGTACAAATTCGTAAAAACCCAATTCCATCTTTTCGCCGGTCACTCCGATACGGTCGATGATATGATTTTCGACGGAACGGCCGTCGCTTAACGGCAATGCCCGTAATTCTTCTATAGTGGCCGGTTTCCGGCTCATCGCCACATCTAAAAAACTTTGTGTTAATGCCACAAAATCAGCATTTTTTGCCACAAAATCGGTTTCACATTTCAAGGCGACGATTGCTGCAAAATCGCCGTTATCTGCCGCCAGCACACAACCTTCCGACGCTTCACGGTCGGAACGTTTTGCGGCTACTGCCTGTCCTTTTTTGCGGATGATTTCCATTGCTTTCTCGAAGTCGTTGCCAGCTTCGATCAAAGCGTTCTTGCAATCCATCATTCCTGCTCCACTCATTTTACGCAAGTGAGCGATATCTGTCATTGTAACTGCCATAATTTTATTAATTTGTATTTTTTATTCTTCCTCTAAATTTTTTGCAACTTTTGAAATCACTGCTGCATTCAACGCTTCATCTTCTTCCTTGACGGTACGTTCTCTGCGGGCTGACGACCTTGATTTACGTTCCCTTCTTGGTGTTTGCGGTGTTTCTTCCTCTTCCGGGTCAACTTCGGCATCTTCTTTAGCGGCCTTGCCTTCCTGTAAGCCTTCATGGATGGCATGGCATAAAACTTCTAAAATCAGTTCGATCGATTTGGTTGCATCGTCATTTGCAGGAATAATAAAGTCGATAGAAGTCGGGTCGGAATTGGTATCTACCATAGCAAACACAGGGATTCCCAAACGATTTGCTTCCCTGACGGCAATATGCTCTTTCATTACATCAATGACAAACAAAGCTGCAGGCAATCGGGTCATGTCGGCGATTGAGCCTAACAGTTTTTCTAATTTGGCGCGTTGGCGTGTAATCTGCAGTTTTTCTCTTTTCGAGAGGTTGTCAAATGTTCCATCCCTACTCATCTTGTCGATGGTCGACATTTTTTTAACTGCCTTGCGAATGGTCGGAAAATTGGTCAGCATACCGCCCGGCCAGCGTTCAACCACGTAAGGCATGTTAATGGCGGTAGCCTTGTCGGCAACGATTTGTTTAGCCTGTTTTTTGGTAGCCACAAAAAGGATTTTGCGTCCGGAGCGCGCCAAATTTTTCAACACCTCTGCCGCCTCATCCACTTTGGCAACCGTTTTGTGTAAATCAATGATATGAATACCATTGCGCTCCATAAAAATATACGGAGCCATGGCAGGATTCCATTTTCGCTTTAAATGTCCGAAATGTACGCCTGCTTCTAATAATTGTTCAAAATTTACTCTTGACATTTTTTTGTTTTATTATCGTTTACATTCTGTTTGATTTCAATCGTCCGGTAGTTTTCGCACGGAATGATCATACCGAAAAATCCAGACAATTTAGATACTAAACGCCTTTCTCCCTTTAGAATAGGGGTCGGGGGATGTTAATCTAAATTCTCACATTAGCGTTTGCTGAACTGGAATCTTTTACGCGCTTTCGGTCTGCCGGGTTTTTTGCGTTCCACTGCACGCGGGTCGCGGGTGACAAACCCTTCTGCTTTCAAAGTCGGCTTTGATTCCGGATTCATCTTAATCAACGCGCGGGTAATCGCTAACCGGGTCGCTTCGGATTGACCTTTGAAACCGCCTCCGAAAAGATTGACCTTAATATCATATTGTTCGGCAGCATGCATTTTGTTTAATGGCTGTTTCACAATAAATTGCAGTATCGGTGAGGGAAAATACTCCGACAGTTCGCGACGGTTTATCACGATTTTACCGCTTCCTTCGCTGACATATACACGCGCAACCGCCGCTTTACGTCTTCCTATTGCATTTACTACTTCCATACAATTATTTAAGTGAGTTTATATCTATCGAATTGGGTGTTTGAGCCTGATGTTTGTGCTCATCACCTGCATACACATATAAGTTTTTGAGTAACTTATCGCCCAAACGATTCTTGGGTAACATGCCTTTTACAACTTTGCGGAACAAATAGTCTTCCCCTTTCGCTTTCAGGAAGGCGGGAGTATATTCGCGCTGTCCGCTCGGATAACCGGTATGTCTTAAATAAACACGATCTGTCCATTTATTTCCGGTCAAAACGACTCTATCTGCATTGATAACAATCACATTATCACCACAATCAACATGCGGGGTGAAATTGGGTTTATATTTGCCGCGCAACAGCTTAGCTACTTTTGAACAAACACGTCCCAATACCTGATCTGTTGCATCCACAACAACCCATTCCTTGTTTACGGTGACCTTGTTTGCAGAAATGGTCTTATAACTTAAAGTATCCACTTTCTAAAACTTTTTTTAATTAATACTACATATCCAAACATACTATTATCCTTTGATACACAGGGAGAACAATACACCAGGAACTAACATTTTAACTTTTTTGATAATAATCGGACTGCAAAGGTACTACTTTTTTTGAAAACACAAAACTTTTTTTGCTTATTTCCTTTTCAAAATTTTCACAAAGGACACAATGGGTTGAAAATAATATGTTTATTCTTTGCGAACTGTGTGGACTCATGTTTTTTAGCAGCAATACTTGGAAATCTGAAAAAAATCACATAGTTTTGTAACGACAATGTAATAACAAATTTAAAAAAACAGCAATGAAAGACAATGATTTTTTAAAAGGCCTGCATATCGGGAGTATGATCAGGAAAATAGCCTTCCAAAAGAACATTTCTGCACAGAAATTAGCAGAAACCATCGGTCGTTATGAGAATAATGCCGCCAAAATATATCAAAAAACAGATATGGATACAGAAGAGGCGATTCATATTTCAGATGTATTGGAACACAACCTTCTTGAGATGATTTCTTGCCATTACCTGTCGCATCTTCCGTTTTTCGGATTGAAACAGGAAAGCCATTTCATTCTGTTTGATAAGTATACAGGGCGTTACACAATTAAGGGAAATGCCGGAAACAGGGATTTTTTGCATAAAGTCAATATCGGAGAACATATCAAAGAAATTGTCGAAAAAAAAGGGTGGATTCAGCAGGAGATGGGAAAACGCTCAGGACTTCCCCAAAGCCATATCAACCGTTTGTACCAAAGCACAAAAATGAATGTAAAGAAGCTAATCCGGATTTCGATAGCCTTAAACCACAATTTGCTTGCAGAGGTATATTTATCCCGCATGTGTATTGTTCCCTTTCGCTATAAACTTGACGACTGTACCATCCGGATCAATGAGCAGGAAGTTCGTATAGAAAATCCTGTTGATTCAACATTTTTGATGGAATATGTCCGCCTAAAAAGCGACAAATGACAGGGACAGCCGTAGAAAAACAGATAATGAAGCGTAGAAAAACAGATAAAAACAGTGTATTTTCAGGAAAAAGAATATAACGAAGATTTT
>Ga0099364_10006472_pt1 | contig 17047 bp, 29 predicted proteins | sample TergutTh196P3_FD_73070 | JGI IMG/M metagenome (GOLD analysis project Ga0099364, IMG submission 73070) | Microcerotermes parvus P3 segment gut microbial communities from Pointe-Noire, Republic of the Congo - Th196 P3 | ecosystem: Host-associated > Arthropoda: Insects > Digestive system > Gut ... | reverse complement strand
ACAGAGAGTGGACAGACGGGGTCGGTAAGGCCTGGGTCACATGCAGCATGGGCAGGTTTAATTATGAGCTGGCTATAAGGAGCTAATAAACAGTTTAATCCATGGATGAATGAAAGGAGAAGCTATGGCGGACGAAATCATCAAAAATGCGGAACTGAAAGAAGGGGAACTGAAGGACGTGTCTGGTGGTTTTCTCTATAAACTTGCCGGATGCTTTTTCACGCCCAAGGGCGAGCTCACTGTCCGGAGTAGCGTGGAGGGGTATGCCGACTCATATTGGATGGAGTGTAATTCCATCTGTCGGGGTTTGGTTATGTGTCCCTGCCATGGCTGCACGCATTGCAAGGATAGATGGCACCGGATGGACGCAAATGGGGAACTGTGGCCCAGGGAACACGCTAACCACGACCAAAAGCTGAAAGCCAACAACTACAACACCTAAAAGAGGAGGAATCAAAATGACCCAAATGCAAGCATTCATTGAAAAAGCAAAGAATGACAAGGCCCTGATGGCGAAACTGGATGCCCTCGGCGTGGCGGGCGCAGAGCCAGACAAAATCATCGCCCTGGCCGCTGAATATGGCTTTACCATCACGGCCGAAGACTACCGCCAGGCCGCCAAGGCAGCGGGCGAGCAGAAAACAGGCGAACTGAACGAAGAAGACCTGGAAGCCGCCGCCGGGGGCGAACAAGGCCATTTCCCCAGCAATCCGATAATCAGTAGTGAGTGTTGGTTTAAGCACAATGGCGGCTCGGAAATGAGAAACGGTGCCTACCGCAAAAAATGCCAGGCATTTGCCTGCACGGCCCTGGTCTTTGGCGGAGAATTCACTGCTTGGTATAGATGCCCTTGTTGGGGGTCGGGTAAATGTATCGATGGCTGGCACTATGAGAGCAGTTGCGCATAGGGAAGCCGTGATCTGGCACCGGGATCCGCATATTATTACTGGAATGATTCGGGCGCTCGGACACCATAAAGAATGACCAGGGCAAACCCCTGGGCTGGCGGAAATATTGTGTGATGGGCTACTTTGATTATGACTATATGCATCAATGAGGAGAAAGAATGACGGAAAACATGACCCAAATGCAAGCCTTCATCGAAAAAACAAAAAATGACAAGGACTTGATGACGAAACTGGATGCCCTCGGAGCGGCGGGTGCGGGGCCGGAGAAAATCATCGCACTGGCCGCCGAGCATGGCTTTGCCATTACGGTCGAAGAATACCAGATGGCGAACAGGCTGGCGAAGGCGAGGAAATCGGCCGAATTGGCGGAAGAAGAGCTCGAAGCCGTGACAGGCGGCCTATGGACGGAAGACCGCCACGACCCGGAAGTATGCGGCCAATATGACGATACCCATTATTGGTGTGTGGGATTTTTGGGCCTTTTCCATTGTTGCTGGTATCACGAAATTGTCAAAAATGATTATGGCGCTTGGTCAAGGCTGTGCAGGAAAGGTCATTTTCATAATAAAGGGAAATATTAGTGATGAGGAAAGTGTTGCGCTATGGGCTGCTTCTCATCATTTTAGGAGAAAAATAATATGCCGGACGCAATCAAAAAAGACATTGAACTGAAAGAAGAAGAGCTGGAAGCCGCAGCTGGCGGTGGTACCCAAAACCGCTGGAATCCAGACGTCTGCGGCAATTATACGAAAGTGGAATATGAGTGTGTCGGGTTTTTGAAAATGTGCTGGTGTGACCATTACAGAGAAGTATATCTCACCACTATCCGCTCTGAGGCTGGTGGACCTATGGGCGCTGGTGAGGTAAAGCATTACCAATATACCTGTGTCATGGGCCGCTATAACTACAAAGGAAACGGCAGGGGAGAACCGGTTTAATAGTACAATGACAAAACAAAAGGAGGAAGCAAAATGACCCAACTGCAAGCATTCATCGAAAAAGCAAAAAATGACAAGGCCCTGATGGCGAAACTGGACACCCTCGGCGCAAGCGGCGCGGAAGCGGACAAAATCGTCGCCCTGGCCGCCGAACACGGATTTAGCATAACAGAGGAAGACTTCCGGCAAGCGGCAGGGTATGGCTGTACGCGCAAATCAGGCGAATTGAAAGAAGAAGACCTGGAGGCCGCCGCCGGGGGCGGGACACAAAACCGCTATAATCCAGATGTCTGCGGCAAATATACGAGAGTAGAGTATGAGTGCGTCGGGTTTTTAGCAATGAGCTGGTGTGACCATTACAGAAAAGAATCTCTCGCCCCTGTCGGCGCTGGCCTTGATGGAGAACGTTACCTACATATCTGCGTCATGGGCCGCTATGACTACGGAGGAGACCGCTTTGGAGCCCCGGCTTAATAATACAATCCCGAAACCGGGCGGACTGAGTGATACAGGCGCTCAGATGCGTGGACTCGTGGCTCTTGGAGATCGGTTGCGGCTAAAGCTGGATTGCTTCGGGCTAAAGCCCTCGCAATGACGAACAACAAGTCCGTCATTGCGAGCGAAGCGAAGCAATCCAGAAACTGGAAAGAAATAGGAGGACGACAAAATGAACCAAATGCAAGCGTTACTCGAAAAAGCAAAGAATGACAAGGAACTGATGGCGAAGATGGACGCGCTAGGCGCGGCAGGCGCGGGGGCGGACAAAATCGTCGCGCTGGCCGCCGAATACGGCTTTAGCATCACGGAAGAAGACTGTCGGCAAGCCGCCGCTAGGTCGTGTCCGCAGAAATCGGGCGAACTGGCGGAAGAAGACCTGGAGGCCGTGGCCGGCGGCACACAAAACCGCTACGACCCCACGAAGTGCCGTCAATATAAAGAGGCCTCTTATGACTGCGTCGGGTTTTTGAGCTTGGTCTGGTGCGACCACTATAGGAGAAACTTTGTGCGCCGCGAGGACCATTTGACCGTATACTGGCATTTGTGCGCGCACGGATGCTTTTGCTATGAACGCGCGGTGGAAGAAAAAGATCCTCCGGGGCAGAACTATGGATGAGGTGTAAATATTACTTACGAGTAAAGGAGGAAACAAAATGAACCAAATGCAATCATTCATTGAAAAGGCAAAAAATGACAAGGCGCTGATGGTGAAGCTGGACACCCTCGGCGCGAGCGGCGCGGAAGCGGACAAAATCGTCGCCCTGGCCGCCGACTACGGTTTTACCATCACAGCCGAAGACTGTCGGCAAGCCGCCGAAATGGCGGGAACGCGGAAAAAGGGCGAACTGATGGAAGAAGACCTGGAGGCCGCCGCCGGCGGTGGCACCCAAAACCGCTACGACCCGAATGAGTGTGTCAAATTCAACGAGGTTCAATACCGTTGCGTCGGCTTTCTAGGCATGTGCCTTTGTGACCATTACGAAAAGACAGAGGTGGAGGGGGAACCCTGGATATGCTCGCACACATGCGCGATGGGCTGCTTTTCCTACAAAGCGGTATCGGGTTTCGGTCCGGAGTGATTACAAGATTGAACAATTTTCCACTCGGCGGGAGATTCTGACACCCGCCGCTGAGTGCCAAGAATTACAGCGAAAAGCCAAAAGCCAACAACGACAACACCAAACAGGAGGAAACAAAATGAATCAAATGCAATCATTCATCGAAAAGGCAAAAAATGACAAGGCCCTGATGGCGAAACTGGATGCCCTGGGTGCAAACGGCGCGGAAGCGGACAAAATCGTCGCCCTGGCGGCAGAATACGGCTTTACCATCACGGAGGCAGACTACCGGGCGGCAAGGGAGCAGGCGGGTGTGCAAAAATCAGGCGAGCTGAAAGAAGAAGACCTGGAAGCCGTGGCCGGCGGCAGCCCGACGCAAAACCGCTGGGACCCGGTAAGGTGCGGTCAGGCCACGCGGACTATTTATGAGTGCGTCGGATTTATAAAATCGGTCTATTGCGACCATTACAAAGTAGTAGTTTTGGCGCCGCCGACTTACCAGCATACCTGCATGATGGGGCGTTTTGACTACAAAGGATACCACGACGGAGAACCGACTAAAGTCTATGACCCCGATGCCGTGCGCACGGAGTAATCCGGGCGCGGCTGTAAAGGGCAAGGAGAAAACAATATGTCAGACACAATCAAACAAAACAACGAACTACATGAAGAAGACCTGGAAGCCGCCGCCGGCGGCGCGACCCAAAACCGCTGGAATCCGGAGGTCTGCGGCAAATATACAAAAGTGGAGTATGATTGTGTCGGGTTTCTAAAATTTACCTGGTGTGACCATTACAGAGAAAAAAATCTCTCCCCTGCCAACACCCACGCTGCTGAACAACGTTGGCAGTACAGTTGCGTCATGGGCTGCTATGACTACGTCGGAGGCTACATTGCATAATCTGTGTAGGCGGCGCGTATCCCGCAGGTATCCCGCAGGTATCCCGCAGGGTACGCGTATCCCGTAGGGTACGAAGACCACATCGCCCCATGTGGGGTAGTGTAAAGCGATTTATGAAAAGAAAGATTCTTCGGTCGCATCTTGCGCTTCGCGCAAGTAAACGCTCCCTCAGAATGACACATAAAAAGTAGTGTCATTCTGAGCGAAGCGAAGAATCTTTAGGAGGAATCAACATGACCCAAATGCAATCATTTATTGAAAAAGCGAAAAATGACAAGGCCCTGATGGCGAAGCTAGACACCCTCGGCGCAAGCGGCGCGGAAGCGGACAAAATCGTCGCCCTGGCCGCCGAATACGGTTTTGCCATCACCGAGGAAGACTGCCGCCAGGCCGCGCAAACAACGTGTCCGCATAAGAAAGGCGAACTGAAAGAAGAAGATCTGGAAGCCGCCGCCGGAGGCTTTATTGACACGCAAAACCGCTATAATCCAGACATCTGCGGCAAATATACGAAAGTGGAGTATGAGTGTGTCGGGTTTTTGAGAAAGATTTGGTGTGACCATTACAGAGAAAAAGAGCTCCCCTCTGTCGGCTTTGGCGCTGCTGGATGGCGTTGGCAATTCACCTGCGTCATGGGCCGTTATGACTACACAGGAGACAGATATGCAGACCCGGTTTAATAATGCGATGTCAAAAAGGAGGAAGCAACATGAACCAAATGCAATCATTCATCGAAAAGGCAAAAAATGACAAGGACCTGATGGCGAAACTGGATGCCCTCGGCGCAAGCGGCGCGGAGCCGGACAAAATCGTCGCCCTGGCCGCTGAATATGGCTTTACCATCACGGCCGAAGACTACCGGCAGGCCGCGAAAACGACCTGTCCGCATAAAAAGGGCGAGTTGAAAGAAGAAGACCTGGAGGCCGCCACCGGTGGTGGCACCCAAAACCGCTGGAATCCGGAGGTCTGCGGCAAATATACGGAAGTGGAGTGGGATTGTGTCGGGTTTTTAGGCCTGAACTGGTGTGACCATTACAGGCTAGAATTCGTCCCTGGGCCTGATGGACCTTGGCATTACACTTGCGTCATGGGCCGCTATGACTACACAACGGAATAGCGACGTGCAACCGGATTGATTTAAGGGAAAAAATCTTAAACAGGAGGACTACAAAATGGAACAAATGAAAGCGTTACTCGAAAAAGCGAGAAATGACAAGGAATTGATGGCGAAACTCGACGCCCTCGGCGCAAGTGGCGCAGAAGCGGACAAAATCATCGCCCTGGCCGTCGAATATGGCTTTAGCATCACAGCCGAAGACTACCGGCAGGCCGCGAAAACGACCTGTCCGCAGAAAAAGGGCGAGTTGAAAGAAGAAGACCTGGAGGCCGCCGCCGGCGGCGGCACCCAAAACCGTTACGACCCGCAAAGGTGCGGCAACACGAAACGGGTTTCGTATGAGTGTGTCGGGTTTCTAGAAATGTGCTGGTGTGACCATTACAGGAAAGTAGATCTCCTCCCCGGCCACCTTGTGGCGTGTATCAATCATATCTGTGTCATGGGCTGCTATGACTACATCGGAGATAATCATGGAGAAGCAATTTTATGATGCAATGACAAAGCATGGGATAGGGGGAAAATGAAAACCCAAAAGCAACAATCATTGAACAGCAACCAAAGGCAGGAGGGAGTATCACATGAAAGGTATGAAAGAACTACATCAAAGAATGGCTGCGGACGTTAAGTTTCGCGACCAAATGGCGGCCCTGGCCAGGGAAAACCCAGCCATCGAGCAGATGGTCGAAGCCCTCAAGGACTTAGGCTACGACATCAGCGACGCAGACCTGACGGGCTGTGCCTCCTGTGGCGGCTGCGAACTGGGCGAGGAGGAGCTGGAAAACATATCCGGCGGCGATGTCCAACAACCCTACAGCACCCAAAACCGCTGGGATCCGGGTGAGTGCTCCAAGATCACCGAGGTCGCCTACCGCTGCGTCGGCTTTTTGGCGATGTGCTATTGTGACCATTATAGAAGGTCAGCGAGCATCTACACCTATCACAGTTGCGCCATGGGTCGCTTCTCATATCAGGAGTAAAAAATATGTCAGACACAATCAAAAAAAGCACCGAACTACATGAAGAAGAGCTGGAGGCCGCCGCCGGCGGCGCCACCCAAAACCGCTACGACCCGAATGAGTGTGCCAAATTCCACGAGGTTCAATACCGCTGCGTCGGCTTTCTGGGCATGTGCCTTTGTGACCATTACCAAGCGAAAGAGGTGGAACACGGGATAGTCACGCACACATGCGCGATGGGCTGCTTTTCCTACAAAGCGTCATTACCAAAAAGCGGCTGATTAGACGAGGAGGAAACGAAAACGGTACTTCGTTAAACAGGATATTACATACGGGCAATAAGGAGGAAACGAAAATGAGCAAAACACAAACATCCGGGGAACAATTCTTTGACAAACTGAACAAAAACCCCGCCCTGAAAACAGAATTTGATGCCATCATGAAAAAACATGAAGCGTCAAAAGACATAAACGCCGTGGCGGCGGAGTTTGCGGCAATCGCGCAGACAAAGGGCTTTGACATCAGCCCGGACGCGGTTTTAGAGGCCTTGCGCGGTCCAAAGGGCGAAATGGACGAAGCGGAGCTGGAAAATGTCAGCGGCGGCGGCAGCGGCCTGGCACTGTGCATCTTTGAGACAGGCGGTCTCAAAGGTGAAAACAGTGCATATAAAAATGGAGCGCCTGTGAAAACAAACGACGGCTACAGGTCAAAGTGCGGTGACATGGGTTTAACGTTTTGTAATTGGGTGCTCTGCCGTTGCTGGGACACGAGCCATTGTGCGAACGGCTACCACATATGCGATGAAAACGGCAAAGCCTTTCCCTTTCACGCCATAACCTCGTAGAAAAATCCGGCAAAGCAATACCCTGTAGGGACGGTCGCCCCCGACCGTCCGCAAGAGAAGGAGGAAACAACATGAAGCAAATGCAAGCCTTTATCGAAAAAGCAAAAAATGACAAGGAACTGATGGCGAAACTGAACACGCTCGGCGCAAGTGGCGCGGAAGCGGACAAAATCGTCGCCTTGGCCGCAGAACACGGTTTTTCCATTACGGTGGAAGAATATCAATTGGCATGCGAATCGGCATCTGTGAGGAAATCCGGCGAATTAGTGGAGGAAGACTTGGACAGTGTTGCCGGGGGAGCTACGCAAAACCGTTGGGACCCGGAAGTCTGCAATAAGTATACTCGGACGCATTATTATTGCGTGGGCTTTTTTTCGGCGACTTGGTGCGACCACTATTCGGCGAAAAGTCAATCTCACGGTAAATATCGACACGTGTGCAGTATGGGCAGGTTTGATTATGTAGGGACGATGGATGGCTATGAATGAAAGGAGATAAGAACATGGATCAAATGCAATCATTCATCGAAAAAGCGAAGAGCGACATTAGCCTGTTGGCTAAACTGAACGAATTAGATGCAGAGGGAATAGTCGCATTAGCCGCCGAACACGGCTTTTCCATCACGGTGGGAGAATATCAATTGGCGTGCGAATCGGCAGGAGCGAGCAAATCCGGCAAATTAGCGGAGGAAGAACTCGACAGCGTGGCAGGTGGTGGAGCTACACAAAATCGATGGGACCCGGAAATATGCAATAAGTATACTACGGTGCATTATAACTGCGTGGGCTTTTTAACCCAGTGTTGGTGCGACCACTATAAGCGTACTTGGAAAGGTAACAGTGAACATCATCACGTATGCAATATGGGCAGGTTTGATTATGTAGGGTTTTTGGATGGTAGTTATAGAAAGGTATAAAAAAAATGAATCAAATGCAAGCGTTTATCGAAAAAGCGAAGGGTGACACCGCTCTAATGGCGAAGTTGAACGAGGTAGGTTCATCGGGTGCAGGAGAAGAGGAAGTCGTTGCTTTGGCAGCCGAACACGGCTTCACCGTCACGGCAGAAGACTACCGGGAAGCCGCCGCAAAGTCGAATCCGCATAGGCGGGGCGAATTAGCGGAAGAAGAACTCGACAGCGTGGCAGGTGGTAATCCTGTAGGTACGCAAAACCGTTGGAATCCGGAAGTCTGCAATAAGTATACTCGGACGCATTATAACTGTGTAGGCTTCATGAAGGGGTGTTGGTGTGACCACTATTCGGCGAACCGTCATGGGTCTATTAAATATCGGCACGTATGCAGTATGGGAAGATTTGATTATATAGCCGACGTAAACGGCAATTAAAATAGGAGGAAATGAACATGAATCAAATGCAAGCGTTTATCGCAAAAGCAAGAAATGACATTACCCTGATTTCCAAGTTGGACAAATTAGGCGTGTCGGGTGCGGGGGAAGAAAAAATAGTCGCATTAGCCGCCGAACACGGCTTCTCTATCACAGCGGAGGACTATCAATCGGCGTGCGAATCGGCAGAAGCGATGAAATCCGGCGAATTAGCGGAGGAAGACTTGGATGTAGTGTCGGGCGGAGCTACGCAAAACCGCTATGACCCGAAAGAATGTTGTAAAATCGATACGGTGGCGTATAGATGTGTGGGCTTTTTGGCTGGGTGTTGGTGCGACCACTATGAACGCACCTTTCACGATTTGGTCGGGCTTACAGAAGAATATCGGCACGTGTGCAAGATGGGCAGTTTTGATTATATAGGCTACACACACGGCAATGTAAAATAGTAGGAAATGAACATGAATCAAATGGAGGAAATGAACATGAATCAAATGGAGGAAATGAACATGGAACAAATGCAAGCGTTTATCGAGAAAGCGAAGAGCGATAACGCTCTTATGGCAAAGTTGGACGAATTAGGAGCGGCAGGTGCAAGTGCGGAGGAAATAGTCGCATTAGCAGCAGAACATGGGTTTTCCATTACGGTGGAGGACTATCAATCGGCAGGAATGCCGAAAAGCGGCGAATTAGCGGAGGAAGACTTGGACGTAGTGTCCGGAGGCGGCACTCAAGACCGCTGGGACCCGAAAGAATGTTGTCATATCTATGGTGTGGCGTATAGGTGCGTAGGCTTCTTGACTTGGTGTTGGTGTGACCACTTTTCACGAACGCTTATAGACAGTGTACGTAACGGCAACTATCAAGTTAAGTGTGGTATGGGCAGATTCGATTATATAAGGAAGGGACCGCTATGACCCAAAAATCTGCAATAATTATACTAATGAAAGGTAAGAGGAAATGAACATGGAACAAATGCAAGCGTTTATCGAAAAAGCAAAGAGTGACAGTAGCCTTATGGCTAAACTGGACGAATTAGGAGCGGCAGGGGCAGAGGGCATAGTCGCCTTAGCCGCCGAATACGGCTTCACCGTCACGGTAGAAGACTGCCGCGAAGCCGCCGAAAAGTCGTGTCCGCATAGGCGGGGCGAATTAGCGGAGGAAGACTTGGACGATGTTGACGGAGGTGCAACTCAAAACCGCTATGACCCGAAAGTGTGCTGTAATTACACTAAGGTGGACTATAGATGTGTGGGGTTCTTGTGTGCGAATTGGTGCGACCATTATCGCCGCTCTCAGAAAGCTATCGGAGTAGCAACTGACCTTTATACGCACCAATGTGTGATGGGGCGGTACAATTATACGAAAGTAGTCACCCACGATGACCCGAGTATATCATGAAAGATGAAAATAAATTTTTATAGCACGTTTGTGCAGAAAGGTATGGTAATAAAAATGGAACAAATGCAAGCGTTTATCGAAAAGGTGAAGAGTGACAGCAGCCTTATGGCAAAGTTGGACGAATTAGGGGCGGCAGGTGCAAGTGCAGAGGAAATAGTCGCATTAGCCGCCGAACACGGCTTCACCGTCACAGTAGAAGACTGCCGCGAAGCCGCCGAAAAGTCGTGTCCGCATAGGCGGGGCGAATTAGCGGAGGAAGAACTCGACAGCGTGGCGGGCGGAGGGGCAACTCAAAACCGTTGGAATCCGGAAATCTGCAATAATTATAATAGGACGCATTATAACTGTGTGGGCTTTTTGGGTGGGTGTTGGTGCGACCACTATAAACGCACCACCTATGACGATTCGAACAGGGATTCAATAAGATACCGGCACGTGTGCCATATGGGCAGATTTGATTATATAGGCAACGGACACGGTAATTAAATTAGGAGGGAATGAACATGAATCAAATGGAGGAAACGAACATGAATCAAATGCAAGCGTTTATCGAAAAGGCGAAGAGTGACAACACTCTAATGGCGAAGTTGGACGAATTAGGGGCTACGGGTGCAGGTGATGAGGCAGTCGTTGCTTTGGCAGCCGAATACGGCTTCACCGTCACGGTAGAAGACTGCCGCGAAGCCGCCGCAAAGTCGTGTCCGCATAGGCGAGGCGAATTAGCGGAGGAAGACTTGGACGTAGTGTCCGGGGGAGCTACACAAAACCGCTGGGACCCGAAAGTCTGCAATAATTATAATAGGACACATTATAACTGCGTGGGCTTTTATTCGGCGACTTGGTGCGACCACTATTCGGCGAAAAATCTAAGTCACGGTAAATATCATCACGTGTGCAGTATGGGTAGGTTTGATTATGTAGGGACGTTGGATGGATATCAATGAAAGGGGATAAAAAAATGGAACAAATGCAAGCGTTTATCGAAAAAGCGAAGAGTGACCGTAGCCTTATGGCAAAGTTGGACGAATTAGGGGCTGCGGGTACGGCGGAGGAAAAAATAGTAGCCTTAGCCGCCGAATACGGCTACAACATCACAGTGGAAGACTATCGGGCGGCATATGAAGCGGCAGGAACGCCGAAAAGCGGCGTGTTATCGGAGGAAGACTTGGACGATGTCGCCGGAGGCGGAGGTACGCAAAACCGCTATGACCCGAAAGTTTGCGGTCAGTATACTAAGGTGCATTATAACTGCGTGGGCTTTTTGGGAGGGTGTTGGTGCGACCATTACTATGCTAAACTTGTCGATGGTGGGTTCTTGAGAACAAAAGCTGAACGGCATACTTGCCGAATGGGCTACTTTGACTACAAAGAAGAATAAGAGTTAAGAGGGAGGAAACCGCAATGTCAGAAGAAAACAAAAAGAACTTCGTGCTGAACGAAGACGAGCTAAGCAAAGTACCCGGAGGTGCTACCCAAAACCGCTACGACCCGAAAGTGTGCTGTAATTACACTAAGGTGGAGTATAGATGCGTGGGCTTTTTGGAATGGACACACTGCGACCATTACCGCATTGAGAAGCGAAATGAAAAAGATTTCGCTTACCATTCGCACCGATGTGTCATGGGGCGATTTAACTATACGGAAGAAGTACCCTACAATACGGTATAAAAACCTAAAAAAGTAAGAACCTGTCTTCATAAGCGACGTGCTGATAAAGCGATCGATATTTTTCATCAGACAAGGCAATTTTGACGATAATATCCGTTGATATTTGAGGAGAAATTAACGCAGTATGGCGGAAAATTCGCCGATTTAGCAGTGCGTTTGCTTATGAAGACAGGTTCTAAGGAGGAAAATGCAATGTCAGAAGAAAACAAAAAGAACTTCGTGCTAAACGAAGAAGAATTAGACACAGTGTCCGGAGGTGCTACTCAAAACCGCTATGACCCGAAAAGGTGTAGCCAAATCACCGAGACAGCCTATGAGTGTGTAGGTTTCTTGGGTGCGACTCACTGCGACCATTACCGCTATGAAAAGCGACACAGTGAGGGAATCATTCACTATTCGCATAAATGTGTGATGGGGCGATTCAACTATACGAAATATGGCACCTACGATGTTGAAAGGCAACTTAGTTAATGATGAATAAAGTTACAAAAGCAGTCGCTTCGATACAATACGGTATAAAAAACTAAATGAATAAGGAGGAAAATGCAATGTCAGAAGAAAACAAAAAGAACTTCGTGCTAAACGAAGACGAATTAGACACAGTGTCCGGAGGTGCTACTCAAAACCGCTGGGACCCGAAAAGGTGTAGCCAAATCACCGAGACTGCCTATGATTGCGTGGGCTTTTTGGGTGCGACTTGGTGCGACCATTACCGCTATGAAAAGCGGTATGGAGCAGGTCTCATTTACCATTCACACCAATGTGTCAGGGGGCAATTTAACTACACAAAAGAAGTACCCTACGACCCGAGTACGTGAGCAAAGGAGGGAAACGTAATGTCAGAAGAAGACAAAATGAACCTCGTGCTGAACGAGGATGAATTAGACGTAGTGTCAGGCGGTTCTACCCAAAACCGCTACGAGCCGCAAAAGTGCAATCAATATAAAGAAGTCGCTTATGATTGCGTGGGGTTTTTAAGCGTGGTTTGGTGTGACCATTATCGCAAAGACTATCTGCGTCAGGAGGGCAACTTGACTGTATACGAACACAAGTGCGTGATGGGTTGCTTCTGTTATGAAGAAAAGAAAGACGAACGCGATGCCCCGGGGCAGATGTATGGTTAAACCAACAACAAAAAGAACAACAGACGTTCCCGGGCATACTCTCTATTGAACACAACCCCGCATAAAAAGCACGTATTCACTGTGCTTTTTATGCGGGGTTTGGTGGTGAGGTGTGGTATTATAGTCGATTAACTTAAGAATCACTAAATCTTTGCAGAAAATTTTCAAGCACTTCTTAAGTTAAACGACTATATATAACGCAAAACAAATAGTAAAAATTTCACAAAACCCCTTGACAAAACAAATAAAACTTTGTTATAATTACTATACAGGGTAAAATATAGGTAAAAGTTTGAAAATAAATCACGAAAATGGGAAAACGATTTTTTTATTGCACAAATGTGCAGAAAGGGCATGGGTAAAACAATGAAAGTACGGAGATTTTTATCATTTTTGCTGACGATTGCAATGTTGGCGAGCGTTGTTCCGTCGGCAGTATTCACGGAGTCGGCGGGAGTCGAACCCGGGTTTATTATCTCAAACCCCTATGAAAACGTCAACTGGACGACTTTTAAGCAGTACAAAGCCGGGTTGCACACTCACACACGGCACTCCGACGGAAAGGACACGGTAAGGTCGGCGGCGGAGCGGCATTACGACCTTGATTTCAACATCATGGCGGTAACCGACCATAACCGCACCAATGTCACGCCCGACCAAATACCGACGGGTTCAACCAATACATCTACGCTGTCGGTGCGAAGAATCGCCGAAATGGAAGCGGGCGGCCCGAAAGAGGACAGTAGCACTGACAGAAGTGCCGGGGGTATGATTTTCGTACCCGGCTCTAACGAGCGTTCGGGATTGAGTTTAGCCGAAATAGACAGCCAAAATCTCACCAAGGACACAAACGGAAAACCCACCAGTCACCACGTCAACACCTACTGGGCGAGCAATACAAGCACCCGAACCGAGTCAATCCCCAATATGCTTACAAGGATGGCACAGTCCGACCCCGGCGCAATTGCGCGGCTTAACCATCCGGGGCGTAATACAGGCTCTGCGTTCAATGCGAGCGGAGGTCAAGCTAAGGACTGGAATGATGCCGTAAGAATCGCCAACCTCCCCTCGGTTGTCAAACCCTATGCCGACCTTTTTAAGGAGTTCCCGAGCCTTATCGGAATGGAAATAATCAACAAGCTTGACAATGAAACACAAGCCGACAGAATCCTGTGGGATAATATCCTTAAACAGACAATGCCCGATGGGGTCAACGTATGGGGATTCTCGGAGGATGATTCTCATGCTAATGATGCAGTCGGATTTTCCTACAACCTCATGCTTATGCCCGAATTATCTCTGTCTGAGTTCAGAATATCAATGGAAACAGGCGCGTTCTTTGCATTTTCGCGAGTTGACAGACAGTATGGTGTCCGTTCCGGGCTTAACTCGGGCGATACTACCGGAGGAAGCAGTTCACGGTACAACACAGCACGCAACCTGCCGCTCCCCAAAATCAACAGCATATCAGTAGTGGCAGACACTATTACCATTGACGCAACCCCGCCTACAGGGCAGACCAACACTATAAGGTGGATTGCCGACGGTATACAAATCGCAACCGGACCGTCACTTAATCTTACAGCTTACTCAACTGCCATAAACAGCTATGTACGGGCGGCGGTTTCAAGCCCGAACGGTGTTTTGTATACTCAGCCTTTCGGAATCCAACGCGGAACATCAAGACCAGTCCCGATTTTGACGGGCGTGAGTCAGCCGTCACCGAACACATACACTGTTACAAACGGAACGCCTAAGACAGAAATGGGGTTAAAGCTTCCCTCGGCGGCGAGAATTACTACAAGCGCGGGAGTAAGGCAAGCTCCGATTAAGTGGCAGTCGATGAGCGAGGTGGCATATGACCCGAACGAGGACGAAGTAGCACAACAATTTACGGTAAATGGTCAAGTTGTGCTAAACGGCATTTCCAATACAAACAATCTAAGCCTTGGCGTATCGGTGAATATAAGGACAGTGAACGCTTGTGAACCCGAGTATGACTTCTTTTGGGGACCCGGGGCGGGCAAAACGGCGGGATTCGCGGGGCGAACGGTTATTGACGGAACAAGACTGAGCGACGGCGCGGGTATCAGGCGTAACAGCTCAAGCAGTACATTGGCAATAGCCGACAATAACTTGCGCATGACTAATAATGACACAAGCAACAGAGCTTTGTTAATTCTGCCCGGAAAACATAACGGCGCGTCCCATTTCAGCAGCAGCGACTTGAACACGGCTAACGGTTTTGACCCGGTACAGGGTGATGAATACAGGGTTGTGTTTAATGCATCGCTTTCAAGCGGAACGGGTGCAGTCCGCGTAAGAGGAAACGGCAACATCGGCAATTGGTCTTCCGATATATCGTTGACGACTACCCCGCGTTCAATAACTTATAATTGGGTTCAGACCTCGGATGTTCCGGCAGAGCCAAGCGGCGAATTGCATAGGAATCTGTCGATTGAAACCCGCGGCATCGGCACTAACACCTTGATTATCAGCGGGTTCAGGATTGACAGGGCAATCCCGTGTATGCTTGAATGTTGCTATATTCCGCCCTGCGAGTGCGGCGAGGATGAATGCTTGGAATGTAATCCAAGTTGCGGTGATTGCGGCGAATGCGGTTGTACTTCCTGTTTCCCGCCGAACGGCGAGTGCAATCTGCCCGGTTGCCAAGACTGTGATGACTCGTATGTAACCATTAATTACAACTGGGTAAAATCGGACGGAAGGTATCTCAACACTAATGTTTTCACCCTTGACATTGAACTCGAAAAGCAATTGCAGTCTCTCACGAGCGTAAACGGAAGCTTAGAGATAGCTTTTGCACCCGCAACAACGAGCGGAAGGCGAATTGGGGTATGGACTGATTTGGGGGGGGAGCCGATGGTACTCACCGCATCGCAAGCTAATTTGACAGCCGGCAAAGTCGTGCGTTCAGACTTAATATCTTCGGGTTCGCTTGCCGCAAACGTAACAGTCCCCAAAGAATATCTCTACGATGGGACGAATTTTGCATCTGTGGTCTATATCCTCGGTAGTACCGACAATACTAACCCCAATGATAATTCGGGATTAAGAACCGATGTTACCGATGTTATTTCCGCGGTAAAAATATCGGTGTCGGGTATTTCAGCCGCCGGAATACCATGCAATATTTGCAACAGCTACCCTTGCGTATGCCCTGAAGTGACAACTACACCCTCCACTACAAGCGCACCTCCGGAAACAACTACCCCCCACACAGGAACGACTACTACAGGCAATACTACGACAACCGCAGCAACAACCACGGGAGGGACTACCGTTACAAGCGATGCCACAACAACTCCCACGGGAACAACCGCTACGGGCGATATTACAACAACTTCACCCGGAACTACTGTCACTACCGATAATGCTACTACTCCGATGGGAACGCCAGGCACATCCGACAATATAACAACCTCTTCAGGAACAACGGTAACAGGGGATAATACAACTACTCCGCACGGAACAACGGTCACGGGCAATATCACAACCACTACAGGTACTGTTGCAACAACTTCAGCGGGAACAACAGGAACGGGGCAGACGACTACTGCTTCTGTGCCAACGGGAACAACCGAAGTAACAACCACGACTGCAACTTCTGCGGCTACGACAATGCCGGGAGGGACTACTACGCATTCTGCAACCTCAACCGCACCCACTACTTCCGGCTCTGAGTGCGGCAATTGTGACAGAGTGGATTGTGACGAGTGCGACCCGTTTAAAGGCGAACCCGATAAAAAGCCGCTCCCGCTCGGCGGAGTAAGAGGCACGACTAACAGCGATGGCGAGCCTGTAGTTGATATTTTCGATGTGCTTGAGCTTTTGAAGTTTATTGTGGGAATGAACAATGTTATGGAAGACCCCGACAACAAAAACAACCAAGAAGCTCTGCGTGCCGCGATAATCAGTGAGCAGGGTGTTGCGAGCGGCAGACCGACTATATTCTGTGTGCTTGAAATTCTAAAGTATATCGTCGGCATGGATAGCGATGTTGATGGGATCCGACGAAACGGCAACCGTGGGTAAACACGTATATAGTCGATTAACTTAAGAATCACTAAATCTTTGCGGAAACTTTTCCGCCATACTGCGTTGAATTTTGATTAAATATCAGCGGATATTCGCACAAAATTCGCCTTGTCTGACGAAAAATCTTCACGCAAATCTTCAAGCACTTCTTAAGTTAAACGACTATAATAAACAGCGTAGATTAAATCTACGCTGTTTTTGCCTATAGCACGTCGCTTATGAAGACGGGTT
>Ga0099364_10006471_pt1 | contig 17048 bp, 15 predicted proteins | sample TergutTh196P3_FD_73070 | JGI IMG/M metagenome (GOLD analysis project Ga0099364, IMG submission 73070) | Microcerotermes parvus P3 segment gut microbial communities from Pointe-Noire, Republic of the Congo - Th196 P3 | ecosystem: Host-associated > Arthropoda: Insects > Digestive system > Gut ... | reverse complement strand
AAACGTTCCGGTTCGAGCAGAAAGTCCCGCATCGAATTCTCGAAACCGCGAAGCAGCGTGTACACCGTGAAGCCGCTCAGGTCGAGCGACGCCAAAAGATAACGGTCTTCGGCTTGTTTTAGGAATTCCGGTAGTCGGCTCATTCGGTCGTCTTCCCGGAGCGGCGGCGGACTAAACGAGGCGAAGGCGTCCCAATTCGGCAGAAACGCCGTTGTCGGATGGCCCATCGTACCGTCGTCCGTTTTTTCGAGATGATAGCCCCATTCGTTGTCGCCGGACCCATCTTCTCGCTGGAGTGACAGGTGGTAGACCATGACGTCGCCGTCGGTCTGATCGCAGTTGACGAACCAGATCGGAATTCGATCCGGTTTCTGAAAAAAAATCGCCTGTCGAACGAGGTCGTGCCGAGCGGACATGGAATGTTCGGTGTTCACAAAAACGGTTTGAACAAAAAAAGAGCGTCGAAACCAAGTTGCTCGTACCAATCCCTACCACAGGACATCGAAATACAACCGGCTCGACGCCCTGTTTTCATAAAGAAAACGAGCGTCAAGCGTTTGCAACTTGACGAAACAACCCCCGCGACGCAGCATGCGCCTTTGCCGGGAAAGTGGTAGTGATTGGTACGATGCAAGCCGAATTGTACCGGAAGATATACCCTCTCCGGTACGATTCGCACCAAATCCTAGCCGGAAGGGAACGAAAAGTCAAGATTACCGGTTCTCACAACACGAAGATTGCAAAGTCGAAAACAGGGCATCATTTCGACCGTAGCGCAGCGCAGGGAGAAATCACCCTCGCCAAAGGGCTGGAAATTCAAGCTCTTCCGGTTTGGCAAGATTTCGCCCTACGGTCGAAATGACGATCAAAACCGACTTTGCAATCCTCGTGGTTCTCACAACCGGAAAATGGGGAAATTTTACCGTTTGTGCCACTTATGCCGCCGCCTGATTGTGAAAAGCGGCACTCATGCCGGAAAACGGTCGATTCCCGGCACCGGAGATTTCGATAGACGGAGTGTCCGAAAGGCTCTTTGCGCAGATTTGCCAAGGACCTTGACGACGATTCCGGAACGACGTTACGAAAATGTGAACGGCGTTCCGATCCTTTGCATCGGATTCGTACCGAAACTACCACGTGCATGAAGCCTGCAAAGGGCAACGAGGAGATCAATGGTGGTCTCTCGCATGTAAACAAATCGATTGTCTGAACAAAAGGAGTCTAACATGAACAAAATGTTCGTTCGGCGCTCGGGGTCTGCGCCGGTCCCATCAACGCCGTCCGCTTGGCGGCAAAAAATCACCGCAGGACTGGTCGCCGCCGTCCTCTGCGGACTAACGCTGGGCGCAAATCTCGCCGAAGCACAAACGGTGCCGCAACCGGCCAATCCACCGCTCTGGGACGGAGTGGCATACGGCCCCACCGGCTTCGATAGCTGACCAATGCCGCTTATGACGGACACTTCGCCGGTGCAGCCTTCGGCGTTGAGCGAAATCGCGGCAATCGAACGCTCGGCTTCTTCGGTAGTTACACCAATCACCGTGTCAGCGGCGACGGCCTCGCCAAGGGCGACTGGGCCAATTTCGGAGTCTATGGCCGCGTCGATCAGCGGCGAGGTTTTGTCGAAGGCTCGCTTGCCTACGGTTATGGCGATTACGATTTGCCCCGTAAGCGTCGCTCGCTTGGAACATCACGGACGGTATCGTGCTTTCCGGCGGCTATTCCGGTCGCTTCGGCAAGAAGTACAGTGAGAATACCGGTACCGTCGGTTTGAATCTGTATTGGTAAACGATTCCCTACTTGTCTTTTCCCTGGTGATCCCGTACCGATTCCGTCCGGTGCGGGATTTTTTATTGGCTTGGCTGTTGTCCTATTGGGAAAATCGGCAAACGGCATGGGAACCGATGTATCCGGTTCGTCGGCAGCGGCAGGACGTTTCCCTTTGTCCTTCGACCCCGCCGCATTTTACTCCAAATAGACATGCGGACAAGGAACGAATTTCCTGACACTGCCTTTTGGCGATTGTTCCCGGATTGCTCTTGCGTCGAGTCCGATTTTTTGTCATGATACGCGACCTTGGTTCCCGTCCAAGGATGGAATTTTACGTAACGATCTGATAAATAAGGACATGCGACTTTCGCTGCGTACGCTCCTCGCCTTCGAGGACAACATTTTCGATACGGAGCACCGATTACAGCTGGAACGGACGATCCCCCAGCACGATGGTGTTGCCGGTACGCTTCGGCGGATTCGGAGCGTCGTCCGCCAGCCGCGCCTCGGTGTACCGGGAATCGTCAATCAACGCGAAGAACTCGATCCCAACCTTACAGCCGAGTATCTCGATCATCAACTTACAGCAGAACATCTCGACCGATTCGAAGCGTGTTGCCTGTCTTCGGATACTTTTCTTGCCGAAGTCGCGTCTGTCCATCAAATTCTCTCTAATGTTCTCGGTGAACCGGCACGGACCAGCCGCGATTGCAGGTTACGATGTTATGACATCGGACGTCCTCGCATTGAGCTGATGACATCGATCACCCCCCATCGGGCGACCACCGGCGATCGCATCGAGCATTCACCGCCCCTAATGGATACGGTTTCCACTGCACGGTCGGAAACAGTGAAACCGGTTACGTCGAAAGCACAGGTTTTTCCTTGGTTGCTTGTTCTTCTTCTGGTGATGATTCTCTGCGGATTTCTCTATTGGCACAAGCACCATAAGAACGATGGAAAGGTAGGACAACTTCCCCAGCAAGTAAAAGACGCTGGGAAAGACAGACCGAACCCCGCTCCGAAACCGGAACCGAAACCGGAACCGAAACCGGAACCGAAACCGGAACCGAAACCGGAACCGAAACCGGAACCGAAGCCGGAACCGAAACCGGAACCGAAGCCGGAACCAAAGCCGGAACCAAAGCCTGTTTCGCCACCGAAGCCCTCAAAACCACCATTGCCGTCGGCTCCGAACTCAGATTTACTGCAAACGTCTCCTGTCGATACTTTTTGGGGTTCGCTTCCCGTGACACCTTCCGAATCTTCGATCGGTTTGTCATCGATTGGAGCAAGTGTTGAAACGTCGCCGCCGACCCTTTCTCCAGTGGAGCCGCCGACTCCCCTTCCCCCATTAACACCGGTGGAGTCCTCGCCAAATTCGGATGTTGCCGAGACCGTTTCCGACTGGTCGTTCAAGCTACAATCAGTCGAGAAGCCGAATCCACTGCGTGAGGACTCCACGATTTTGGAATCGAGTGAGACGCGGAACGCCCTCCTGTTCGACGGTATACCATTAGAGGTGGAGGCCTCCCTGCCAAATCAAGACATTGCTCTGCAAACGCCACTCGTCGATCCCGTAACAACGGAGTCGCCTTCTCCTATCGAATTTCCGGAACGCCCTCGAATTACATTTCAGTCACAGACTGCCGTTCCGTCGGCTACAGTCCCGGAACCGGTCTCTTTGGAGCCGACGGTTTGGAAGACGGTTTCTCCCCCCTCGCCGTCAACGAACAATGAGATCGTCCAGGCGCAGGATGTGTGGGACAAACCAAGCTCGTTACAGTATCCTGTACCGCGTGGTACGGAAATTCGAGCGACCCGGTACGACGAAACGCCGACGCCGGACGAGGCTCTGACGTCGATTACCTTTGGTGAGGCTGTTCCGTTCGTCGCCGAACAGGAAAATATTACGAAGCCGCCTTCCAGTGTTGTTATGGGGAAACTTCTCGATTCGACGGACCCGATTGTTCTGTTCACAGCACCATCCGGCAGCGAGCAGTGGAAAAAGAGCGGCAGCAAGATTCCTTTGCATGTCGATCAGTACCTGTTGACGATCACTCCTTTCCGGGCGAACATCGAACTCGGCGGCAAATTCCGCATCGAGATGGTCGGCGATACGAAACTTTGTATTCTTCCGCCGGATGCTCACGGTAATCCGGGTATTTTCGTCGATTACGGTCGTATTGTGATTCGTCCCGTATCGAACACGGCGGCGTCGCTACGCATCCAAACGGAGAAAACCTCCGGTTTGGCAACGCTCGGTGGGCGGAGTTTGCTTTTTATAGATACCTTTGCGGAAATTGTTCCGACGGCACCGGAGCCAAATGTTCCTCTGGCCAATGCGACGATGAAGAACAACGCGATTCTCGGTCTTCTTCCGGACTCGGCGGAGTCGATTTCCTGGCTTGCGGAGAATGAGATTCGACCGTTTGCGACGAACGCCCAAACGAGCGTCCTACTGGAAAAAGGGCGTTCGGACCGTGGCGCAATCCGTAATTTGCCGAACTGGTTGCAGCCGGTTTCGCTTTCCGATGAGGGCAAAGTGTTGGCCGAGGTATGTCGACAAGCCTTCGACGAGGCCAAGGGCAACTGCGAAAAAGCCTTGGAATTACTGGCGCAGAGCTCGTCGATTCCGGTGCGTTCGTTCGCCAATCGACTTTGGGGAGACCTTGGTCGCTTTGATGTTCCACTCCAATTATTGGCACACAACACATCGGAGGACGAACCGATTCGTCGGATGCTTTCTCCCTATTTCCGCGAAGTGATGAAGCGTGACGCTGAAACCGTCCAACGACTTGCCGACGCGATTGATACCGTGAAACGTTAACTATACTGTATCCGCTCACAAAAAGAACTTATTCTTTGAAAATTTAGGAGTTAGGAATTACGAATGACGAGTTACGAATTCGTCATTCATAACTCCTTTCAGAAAATGTTCAATTTCCGAGTGGATGTGGTCTATAACACCCTTCCCCATAAAAATGAAGTTTTCGCTTTGGAATAACGAACCGCCGGTTCGTGCGGCATCGGTGCCGCGAAATGTGTGTCAGGCCGCCGTAGAGGAATCGCTCAGTCTCGAAGGACCACCAGATGCCTTGGTCACAATCGGAGGCCACGTTTATCATTACTTCGCCGGAAACGGATATTTCGGACTCCAATCGGAACCCGAAGTTCTGGCCGCAACCTGTGAAGCCGTTCTTCGCTATGGTGTCGGAACGGCAACAAGCCGGGTCGCCTTCACGTCGCCGCCGGTCTTTGAAGTCGAACGCCGCGTCGCCGAGATGGTCGGCTCCGAAAACGCCTTCTACACGGTCTCCGGATACGCCGCCAACCAGATTCTGTTGGACTCCCTCGAAGGAACCTTCGACCGTATATTTATCGATGAGTCGGCCCATTATTCGCTGTTCGATGCCGTCAAGCGGATTCGCTCCGCTCGCTGCCGTCCAATTACCTTCCAGCATCGCAATGTCGACGACCTCCGCGACAAGTTGGACGCCAACCTCCAGATTCACGAACGACCGCTTGTTCTGACGGACGGCGTGTTTTCCTTCCTTGGAACCGTTGCGCCGGTTGCGGAATACGTCTCGCTTCTTGCCAACTATGAGTCCGCTTCGCTTCTTATCGACGATGCCCACGGATTCGGCGTTCTCGGCGAAAAGGGACGCGGAACCTTGGAATACTGCGGTTTCGATCCTGCCGTTGCGAACCAAACGCCGGAAGATTCGTCGGCATCGTTTTTCGACGAAGGAATCGCAAACGTTCCGATCAATCTTTACACCAGTTTTTCGCTCAGTAAGGCGGTCGGTGGTTGCGGCGGCGCGATTCCCGGCGGCGGATCCTTCGTCCAGCGACTCAAGGAGCGCTCGTCAATGTTCATCGGCGCCAGCGCACCGGCCAGCCCGATTGCAGCGGCAACGGCCAAGGCGCTATCGATCCTCACAGAAGAACGGCTCCGTACCCAATTGCGGCAAAACGTTACCCGGCTCAAAAGCGGTTTGCACAGTATCGGTTTGACCGTTGATGATTCGCCGGTGCCGATTGCCGTTTTGACGCTCGGTTCGTCCCGCAATATGCGGCGTGTCCAGAAAAAATTGTCGGAACGCGGAATCTTGGTTTCCTATCTTCCTCGCTATGCCGGTCTCGGTTCGGAAGGAGCGTTGCGCATCGCCATCTTTGCCACGCACTCGCCGGAAATGATCGACGAGTGCGTCAAAACCCTCGCCGCCGTCATCTAATCGGTCCAATGATTTAGCCGATGCGGATGAATTTGACATGGTATTATTTCATCCCCTTGTTCATTCCAGCCGAGGTTCCTGAAAGTCAATCCGCCGTTGCTCTTGAAAGGACGGCTTTTTCGGTTACAATGATGGATCAGACAGGTTTGCAGGTTTCGGCTCTGTTGCTCCTTGTGATCACATCCCATGCCAAACGCCACAGAATATCTCAAAGAACTTTTCGGAATGGACGGCCAAGTTGCCGTAATCGTCGGCGGGGCCGGTGAACTGGGGGGAGCCCTCGGTGCCGGAATCGGTCAAGCCGGAGCCAAAATCGTCGTCGCCGACAGGAGCGAAGACGCCTGCAAAGCACGTGTCGAAAAACTCCAAACTCTCGGTATCGATGCCGCGTCTATTGCCGTCGATATTACGAAACGGGAATCAATCCGACAACTCCTTGCCGAGTCGCTTCAATTGACCGGTAAGGTCGATATGCTCGTCAACTGCGCCGGAATCAATGTCGGTACGCCGTTTCTCGAAGTCGACTCCGCTCAATGGGACAAGATTTTCGCCGTCAATCTCAAAGGAACGATGGAAACGTGCCAAGTATTCATTGAGTCGATGCTTGCGAACGAAAATGGCGGTTCGATCCTGAACGTCGGTAGCGTGAACTCCGACAAGCCGCTGTCACGTGTATTTGCCTATGCGGCGTCCAAGGCGGGTGTCACAAATCTGACGCAAAACATTGCGCAGGAGTTCGCCGACCGAAAAATTCGGGTCAATGCGATTTGTCCGGGCTTCTTTCCTGCTGAACAAAACAAGAAGTTACTCGATGCTGAACGGATCGACAACATTATGCGTGGTACGCCGATGCGACGCTATGGAACGCCGGACGAACTGGTCGGAGCCGCGCTGTTGCTTTTGTCGTCGAAGGCCGGAAGCTATATGACCGGTTCTATCATTTACGTTGACGGTGGATTTACATGTTCGTGGTTTTAACCGCCGATTGGACGCATAGATGAACATCGAACTGATTCAGTCGGAAGTTGACTTTCTCGCTCTTCGGGAACAATGGGACGCATTGGTTGATGCGTCGACCTATCCGAATGTTTTTACGACATTCGATTGGCAATCCATCTGGTGGAACTGGTACGGGAAAACCGCCGACCACGGTGAACTCTTCGTTTTGGCAATTCGCAAGGACGGCAAATTGATCGGAATCGTTCCGTTTTATCGGCGGCGACGACGAATACCGTTCTTTTTGGGGCAACACCTGAATTTCATCGGATTCGGCGGACGAACCTGTCCAGAATACCTCGGTCCCATCGTTCGACAGGGATTCGTCGACGAAGTCGCCGACAGAGCGGTCGAGTTCCTGAAGTCGCATCCGACGGAATGGGACTCGCTGTTCATTGAGGATTACGCGCTGGACGATCCGGCGACCGTTGCCTTGGCAGAGCGGTTAAAATCGGCCTTTGCGACGTATTCCGGTTCCGGTGAGATTCGGTACATTTTGCCGCTCTTCGAAAACTACGAGGAGTATCTGAAATCGCTCGGCATCCATAATCGGAAGCGCAAGCGACTCCGTATGAATCAGGCAAAGAAGCGGTACGATGCCCGTGTTGTGTTCCCCAATGCCGAAAATCTCGACGAATGGTTTCCCACCATCGTTCGGCTGACGACCGAAGCTCGCACCCGACACACACAGGCATCGCCTTTTTTAGAACCGGACTACGCCGGATTTCATCGCGACGTACTGCGCGTCCTATTGCCGCAAGACCGGGCACTGATCCAGTTCCTGTATTTTGAAAACCGCCCCGTTGCAGTGTGGTATGCTTTTCTCCTCAATGATAAGTGTTACGCTTATCAACAGGGATTCCAGCACGACGTCAAAGGTAGTCCCGGCGACGTTGGAACGTTTTTCCTCCTCGAACATCTTATGGAACGCAGGTTTAAGGAATTCGACTTCCTGCGCGGTCTTGAATGGTACAAGACCTCGTTCACCCAGCAGTTCCGTGAAACGGCGTGGATGTACGCCTTTCGCCAATCGGGAATTGCCTTTCAGCTGCGGCGTTTTCTCGATCTGACGGTAAAACCCGTCATCCGGAACATTCGAAATCGACTGCGAAATCTCCTAACAAAAAAACATCCGGCACCGATGGAAGCCTCCGAGAACAACCAAACGGAACCGAACTCGCCGTCATGATGGGCTTCCGTTCGGAATTTCGCATGAAAACATCGGATGTTGCTTGCGTTTTTTGTTTTTAATTCCCCTCACGATTGCCGTGCCCTATCGATGTTATCTTCCCACGTTCATTTTTCGTTGCGTCTTTTTGTGCTCCTTTTTTTTCTGTCGCTGTTCAACTACAGCATGTTCAAGTATTTTCTTGAGGATTCCATGACGGCGAATCGGACGGCACTCGCCCTGGCCATCCTCAAAGACGGAACGATTCGCATCGATCCTTACGTAAAGTTTTCCGGCGACATCTGTTACCGAGAAGGACATTATTACTGCGACAAGGCGCCAGGAGCGACGTTCGTTTCGTTTCCGTTCATCGCAGCGGCGTATTATGGCCTGGTCGCCGTCGGAAGAACCGATTTCGACTCGTTTCGTCCGGTCGACGATTCTCTCTCCCCCAACATCCCACGTTCGCCGAGTATCGACTTTCAGTTATTGATCCTCGCTGGCTCCATCGGTGTTTCCCTGGGGGGAGCCTTGACCGTTGCCACGCTCTATGCCTTGGGAATCCTTCTCGGCGCTTCGCAGCGAACAGCGGTTCTCGTTGCAATTTTTCTCGGATTCGGAACGATGTTCGGTCTCTGGTCGACCGTTTTGATGGGACACGCCCTTTCCGGCGCGTTTCTGCTCTTCGGACTCTGTGGAGCCGTTTACCTTTTGGAATCAGGGAGCCGACTCTCTCCGAAAGTCGGAGTCCGTTTCGAAGAAACAGCCCTGTCGGCAATCGGTTGGTTCGGCGTCGGTGTTTTGTTGGCGTATTCCTTTTGGGTGGAATACACGACGGCGATTCCTGCCTGCCTCGTCGGATTGTTGATCTTATCGCTTGCACACCGCCGAGGATGCTCGCCGCAACGGATTGCAACGATCACGTGTCTGATGTTCCTCGGCACGGTGCCGGTTGCCGCTTGTTTCTGCGTTTACAACACCCTGGCATACGGTTCGCCGCTTTCGCTCGGATACAAATATGTGGACATCAATTTCCCACAGATGAAGGAAGGATTCTTCGGGATCACATTACCGGACGGCATCGTTCTTCTCAAGACGATATTTCATTCGAAATACGGCATTCTCTGGTTTTCGCCAGCACTAATTCTTTTTCCCTTCTTCGTGGTCGACAACATCAGGAAGGACCGAAACCGCGAACTCAACATCGCCTGTTTCCTGGTCGTTGCGTACTATTTTCTTCTCAACTCGTCCTACGCTTATTGGCCGCAAACCTATTTTGGACCGCGACACTGCACGCCGTGTTTGCCCTTTGCGGTGATTCCGTTCCTTTCCGGCTGGGACCATCGCACAACGGTATTTCGACGAACCTGTAACGTGTTGATCGGCTTGAGCCTCTTGATCGGTGCCGTTGCCCTGTTTGTTCCTGCATCGCCCTACCTGTACGACGCAAGATGGACGCTGTTCTTTATGATCGACTGCTTTTGTCGGGGAGAAGTTCGCAATCTCCTGTACTACGCCGGAGTACCCACTTATTTGACGATCGTCATTATCCTTGCCGTCTGGAGCGCGTTCGCATGGCGGCTGAGCGTCGAATGTCACGCAAAACGAACCAATGACGATTCTGCCGCCCAAAACACAATTTTGGGATCGGGCAAGTAATCGTTATTGCGGAAGAGGGTGAATTTCGGCAAATACCGCATCTCCCACCCTTGTCAATTGTCTGGAATGGTGTAGAATCCCCTTCTGCGAAGTTTCACGTTGCCGACGGAGGCGGAAAACAGGTAGAAAAATGGACAAAACATATATGGCCAAGCCCGGCGAAGTTGGGCAGAAGTGGTTCATCGTCGACGGTGCCGATAAGGTGGTCGGGCGTTTAGCAAGTGAGGTCGCCACTATCCTCATGGGCAAAAACAAGCCGACGTACACGCCGCACGTCGATACCGGCGATTATGTCATTATAACAAACGTCGACAAAATCGTCTTTACCGGCAAAAAACTCGATAAAAAACGGTATACTTGGACTACAGGCTGGGCGGGACTCCGTACCGAGTCGGCGAGAAACCGCATGGAAAACAGGCCGGAGATACTCTTTGCCGACGCCGTTCGTCGGATGTTGCCGAAGAACAAACTTGCCCGAAAGATGCTGGCGAAATTGAAAGTCTATCGAAGCGGTCAATCCCATCCGCATCAAGCCCAGCAGCCACAACCACTGGAGCTTCCGACAAAGAAATAAAAAGCAAGGGATTGGAATGCGAAGGGCCAGTGCCTACACTCCACTCTCTACACTCTACCCTCTACATTTCCCAATGGTCAAACTTGGTAACTTTATCATTGAAGGTAACGGTAAAACCGACAGCCTCGGCACCGGTCGACGTAAGTCGGCAATCGCGCGGGTTCGGGTGCGAGCCGGCAGCGGTAAAATCAGCATCAACCGCCGCGAACTGGAGGAGTTTTTTAAGACACCGCAATTGCGACAATCCGTACTCGCTCCGCTCACGTTGACAGGTAAAAAGGATCAGGTTGATGTTCTGATACACGTCACCGGCGGCGGAACAACTGGTCAAGCTGACGCCTGCAAACTGGGCATCGCACGGGCAATCAAGAAGTTCGACCCGGAAACGGAACCGGCACTCCGCGAACACAGCCTCCTGACCCGCGACGCACGGGAAGTCGAACGTAAAAAATATGGGCTCCGCGGAGCAAGACGCGGTACGCAGTTCTCGAAACGGTAGGCAATTGGTTCAAGAACCGCAAGTGGAGCGGTACTCCGCGTAGCTTACAAGCTCCTCGGCGAGGTATTACTATGACGTCCACAGGGCTCGCTTGCCTCGTGGACGTCTTGTTGTTTTCTGGAAGAATGTGCCCAACTTGGTTTTTACGTTTTTCCTCGTTTTATGTCCAAGCAGAAAGACGACAACTTGTTTGCCGACACTTCGATGAGTTTCGGCGAGCATCTCGAAGAGTTGCGAAAATGCTTGATCTACTCGCTGTACTGGACAGCGTGCGGATTCGTGCTCGGTTTGCTTTTGGGAATTCCCGCCGTTAAATACATTCAGATTCCCGTCGAAAGGTCGCTGGAAAAATATTACGGCAAACAGGACCGGGATAAACTAAAGGTGAAACTCAAAAGGCTTGAGGAAGAAGGGCAACCAAAGGAAATCCTCACGGTTTTTGAAAAATTCCGAATGAATCCCGTCGAACTGTTTGTGTTCCCCGGAGAACTCGCACGGGCAATGGAGCGGCAAGGAGCCCAGCGAAAAGACGGTGCCACGGAAAACGGACGAGCGGCGCTTCAGAGGATCGATAATCTGGTTCAATGGAAAACGCTACACGAAAAGAAACAAGGGGAAACTTTGGGGGGCGGATTCTATGCGTTTGGACCGTCGCCACAATTAGACAAGGAACCCGTTTCGATTCTGTTTTGGTCGAAGGTCGATGATGACTCACGAACGAAAACCAAAGCTCTCGGTGTCTACGAAGCATTTGCCATTTACATTAAGGCATCGCTGGTCCTCGGCGTGATGATCGCATCGCCTGGAATCGCGTGGAATCTCTGGTCCTTCGTTGCGGCAGGATTATATCCGCACGAAAAGAAGTACGTTTATTATTTTGTCCCGGTGAGCATTTTGTTGTTTGTCGGCGGCGCAATGTTCGCTTTTTTCTGCGTGTTCCTGTTCGTGTTGGATTTTCTCTTCAGTTTCAATGCAATGATGGGCATTGACCCGGACCCGCGCATCAGCGAATGGATCGGCTTCGCATTGTTGCTCCCGATCGGTTTCGGAGCGAGTTTCCAGTTGCCGCTGGTGATGTTCGTTCTTGAACGAGTGGGAATATTTACCGCCAGGCAGTACGTTGCGAGCTGGCGGATTTCGGTGTTGGCGATTTTCGTGTTGTCGTTGTTCCTAACGCCAGGTGACCCCGGCAGTATGCTGTTGATGGCATTTCCCTTGACGATCTTGTATTTTGGCGGTATCTTCTTCTGCTGGTTGATTCCTCGCAAAAAAGGTATCTTCGACTTGGAGGAAACAGGGCAAGTCGCAGAAGGACAATGACAAGCATCCATAGTTCTACCCATTAGAACGTACTATTGCGTATTAAAAATGGGGTGGGATTTTCAGGTGCTCCGGAATTCGCCATAACTGTCGTTGCGAAAAGAAAATTTTCGTTTTATAAATCCGACCGACTCAAAGAGGACGCGTTGTCCATTCTGTCACAGGCGCGTTCGGCAATGGTGTCGCCGGCTCGTTTTTCGAGAAACCAAACGTTCGAATCGGGAATCGTGTCGAAAAGTTCCGGCGAGTGCGTCGTGACGAACAGTTGCAATGGACGCGGAAAGTCGATCACCCGCCGGACTAGTTGGAGCCACTGTTCAAGGTGCGGCCCATCAAACCCGTCTTCCGGTTCCTCAATACCAACCAGCGGAGCAGACTGGTTCTCCTCTAAAAGAAGCGCAAAGGCGAAAAGCCGCACCGTGGCATCGGAGAGCATTGCAATCGGAATCGGTCGTACCAGATCAATCATTCTGAAAGTAAGTTTCGGTATGTCGGGGTCCGTTGTGTCGATCAGAACTTCCTCAACGTTCGGTAGGAATCTGACGACACGCTCCAGTAATTGGGAGGCCGCGTCACCGTGTCGGGCAACGATGAATCGTACTATTCCCAACAGTCCCTGTCCTCGCGGTGAAAATTGACGTCGTGAGCCGGCTCCGTCAAGCCCACGTGCCGGATCGGCAGTAATGGCGGAAAGCACAAAATTTTCGACCGTTTGCCGTACCACAGCGTAGATCGGATACTTCGGGTGATTCGACAGACTCGCCAAACCGAGATGGTTGTAGTCCGTAAACTCGATTTTCGTCAAATCCGCCGACGTGAAACTTTCGTCCGGCGCAAGGTAGCGAATACTTTGAAGACCGTTTTGCAGGTAAATGATCGGAAATGATTTCTCGTTGCTCCGAGTCGCGAGCAGTTCTGATTCGATGAACGGAACCTTGTTTTTGTCGCAACCGATCCGAACGGCGTAGGTCGTCGTTTCGGCGTTTGTGTTTTGGCGAAAATCGATTCCTATTGAGAAAAATTTCCCGTCGCCCTGAAACAGGAGGTTTTCGATGCCACCGCGTTTTTGGCAGGCATAATCGAGTCCTTGGTAAAAACAGTCGGTCAGGAATAGGAATGCGTCGAGAATCGCGCTTTTTCCTGTGCCGCAGTCGCCAGCGAACACCGTCACGGGACCGAGTTCAAAGGGCTGCACGTCGACGACGCCATCGACCACGGAAAAAAGATCGAACCCGCTCCCAATGCCGAGCCGCTTGAAAGATCGGAAGTTGCGTATCCAAAAGCCGTCGATCATGGTTGGCATGAGTTAGAAAAAATGAAACAAGTAGTATAATCCCAGCCGAATCGGCAATCAACCGTTGGACCAATTCCCGTCTCCCGTTTCGACGTTTCGACACATTTGGAGGTCGACCGCTTGAAGTTGCCGCATCTTCTTATTATAATACGACCGACGAACTTGTTGAATGCCTTGACGATTGAACACCATGAAAAGTCACGCCATTTTTCCCCTTTTGTTGCTTTGTGTGATTTTGAACGGCTGTAATGCGGACGTTCTTACTTCCATTCGCCCCCACAAGGCAACCAAGACCGACATCGACGAATTCGATCCCCAATTCGGCAAGATCCTCAAGGAATTGCCGACATTGGTCGATGCCGAAAAACCATTCGATTTCCCCTATTCCGAGGATATCGATCACAGCAAGTATGCAGACGAGTTCAAAAAAGACCAGGATTTTTTCTGATGTACAAAACTCTTCCATTCGGATTCGTGTTGTTTCTCTGTTTCATCGGGCTTGCCGTTGCCGCAGAACCGATTACGGTCAAGACTGACGTTTCTCGACTCGCTTGGCCTCATCCCGAGCCGAAAACCGTTCGGATGGAGTTTGCCCGCTGGTTGGAAGCCGTTCTACCGGAGGACGAAGCAGTCCGACAGAACATTCTAGCGACTTGGCCAGCAGCGGAAGTCGCTCTTTCCGGCGAACAACTCTGCCAACGGGTCGTTGGTGCAATGGCAATGGCATCGCCGTCGGTTGCGGCGTTCCTCCAAACCTGCGATGAACTGGCATGGAAGGAATCCCCCTTCGGTCAACCCGTCATTGTGCCGCAGATTCCGCTCCAAGCTCTCGTCGGCGATGAAAAGTCGACGGCCCATCTCGTCGGTTCATTGCGGCTTTATCTTGTTCTCCGGCTGGTTCAAGCGAGATTATACGACGAAGCTGCGACCGTTCTCGACCAGTTGGTGCCGGAAAGTTGTGTTGATCCCTGTGGTATGTGGCTCCATCGGGCCGTCGTTTGTAGTCAGCTCGGCGACCACGAAAAGGGCGGCGAGGCGATCAAGCAGTTCCGAAAAACAGCCGAACACGATGTCTTGGTTCCTCGACGGTATCGGGAACTCGCTAAGTTGCTCGAAGCCGATTTCCAAAATTCGCCGAAGGAAACAGAGAATCCGACGAACATTTCCCGAAAGATGGACGACGTGCGACGACGCCTCGGCAAAGGTCGAATCGATGATGACACACAGGAAGCGGAAGAAGATGTCCTGAAATCGCTAGACAAACTGATCGAAAAAATCGAACAGCAAATGCAGCAACGACAACAGACCGAAGGAAATGAAGGACAACAGGCGAACAAACCCGCCGACGACAGCCGAATCCTAAAACAAAAAGGCCCCGGCAACGTTGACCGCAAGGAATTCGACCCTGGCGACAATTGGGGCGACCTGCCGCCGAAAGAACGTGAAGAGGCTCTGCTCCGTATCGAACAGGACTTTCCCGCTCACTATCGGGACATTATCGAAGAGTATTTCCGCGAAATGGCATCAAGGCCGGAATAAATACGATACCGTAACACACGGAAAAATGGGGAAACAAGAAAATCTTGATCCGCTGGTTCCGCAGTTTTTTATGACGGTCATTCGATGACGATGTACTGGTATATCGTCATCGAATTGACCATCATAGAGAAAGGATAAACCACCGTCACCCCCGCCTTCGCAGCTTTCGCATTGAGAAAAGAACCGCGTTAATTTGTTGCGGCCCCTTTGGGAGAGCAGTCGGACACTCGACCACGAACGTCGGGATCGGTCTTGAACTGTGATTCTGCGACCGGTTCGAGAATCGGCGTTCCGTCGCTGGCGGTTCCTCGCAGCATTTCGATCCTACGTTGGGCGGTGTCAAGGATACCGTGGCTCTTGCGCAGTAGCGTAACACCTTCTTCGTATCTGGCCAACGCGGTTTCAAGGTCGGTCCGGCCATCGTCGAGCTGTTTGACGATCTCCTCCAATCGGGCCAGAGATGCTTCGAATGTCATAGAAAAAAAAGGAAAACGGTGCGAATAGCGTGAACTGTCCTTGCATTATACCTGTTGCATAACCCTGCCATCTTCATACACAACCGCCGTCACCCCCGCGTAGGCGGGGGCCTAGAGAACAGGCCCCCACATCTTCTTTAATGGCAAACGTTTATGGCGATGAAACTAACTCAATGACGTCGATGGTCTAGATTCCTGCCTTCGCGGGAATGATGAAGTTTTGGATCATGCAACAGAAGTCTATTATACGTCGATAACGCTACGAGTCCAGTACGGAGAGCCGGAGTACCGGCTAAATGCGGCCTTGAAATTCTTCCCGATTGGCGTACACTTGAGCTTATGCTCCGTTTCCATTCACCGATATTTTTTCTGCTGTTGATTCCGTGGATGATCCTGATCGTCGTTCGGTTTCGGCGGCGGCCCGCAAGTGCCCTGTTCAGCGATGTCACGGCACTAAGGGAATTACCGCGAACATTGGCGCAACGCTTCAACACCCTGTTGCCGTGGATATTCGACCTCGCGCTGTTCCTACTGATCGTTGCCCTGGCTCGACCGCAGGCGGGAAAAGAGGATTACCGAATCCGGGCCGAAGGAATCGCTTTGGCCATGTGCGTCGACCGTAGCGGCTCCATGGCGGCAACCGACTTTAAGCTAAACGGTCGTGACGTTTCTCGACTGGAAGCGGTCAAAAAAACGTTTCGGGATTTCGTCGCCGGAAACGATACGCTACCGGGCCGCCGCGACGATATGATCGGCTTGCTAGCCTTCGGCGGATACGTCGATGCTTTTTGTCCGTTGACATTGGATCACAACACGCTGCTCGAAATGCTGGAACAAGTGAATCTGGTCCCGCCGATTGTCGACGCTCGAGGAAGAATCATTGACGAACAGCTTTATCAAGAGGAAAATATGACCGCCATCGGTGACGCCTTGGCCCATGCAGTGGATCGACTCAGGAACGTGAATGCGAAGAGTAAAGTCATCATTCTCCTGTCAGACGGCGACCAAACCTTCGGCAGCCTGACGCCGTTGGAAGGAGCGGAAATCGCAAAGGCCTTCGGCATAAAGGTTTACTGCATCGGTATTGGAACGACCGGTTATGCCGTAACCGTCGGGACCGACGCTCGCGGCAACAAAATTCCGGTCCAACAATATATGGTGCTCGACGAGGAAACGCTCAAGGAAATCGCCACAATGACCGGCGGAAAGTATTTCAACGCTCAAAACATTCTGGCATTACAGCGTGTTTATGAAGAGATCGACAAACTCGAAAAAACGACGCACGAAGGCCGGATTTATACCCGGTATTCCGAACTGTACCGCTCGTTCCTGATTCCCGCAACGATCATGCTGTTGATTCATACCGTATTGGTTAATACGCGGTTTCGACGAATCCCTTAAGTGCGTCGCAGGGCGACGCGGCTAACGATGTCAAAAATTCTGATTTCCCTGGCGACGTACAACGAGATCGAAAACCTTCCGATCATCACGAAGGAAATTTTTGAACACGCACCG
>Ga0099364_10006470_pt1 | contig 17051 bp, 13 predicted proteins | sample TergutTh196P3_FD_73070 | JGI IMG/M metagenome (GOLD analysis project Ga0099364, IMG submission 73070) | Microcerotermes parvus P3 segment gut microbial communities from Pointe-Noire, Republic of the Congo - Th196 P3 | ecosystem: Host-associated > Arthropoda: Insects > Digestive system > Gut ... | reverse complement strand
GAATTTGGTGGGACGGATGTTGAAGCAGACGGGTGCGCCTTGGAGGTTGTCGCAGGCGAATCGGATGGCGAGCATTTGTGCCGTGCTTTACTCCGACCAGTGGAAACTGTGCTGGTAAAACTCCTACCAAACTTTTACACGCCCGGACGCGACATGCAGAGAACACAGAGAGTTCGCCTTGTATTTTTGGAGATTCCGACTACAATGGGGGGAAGTTTCCTTTAATGCAACAATTTTTGACAATATGACACGTCGCCTCTTCATTGCCGGTAATTGGAAAATGAACCTCACGCTCTCCGCCTCGCTTGAATTAGCGGAAGGCTTAATGAAAGCCGCCTCGGGCATTACCGATGTGGACATTGCCGTCTGTCCGCCGAGCATTTACGTTCTGCCAGTCGCCGCCGCTCTCAAAGGTTCCAACGTCGGAGTCGGAGCACAGAATATCTATTTTGAGAAAGAGGGTGCCTTCACTGGCGAAATCAGTGCCAGCATGCTCAAAGATGCAGGTTGTCAGTATGTCATTTTGGGACACAGTGAACGCCGGAACATTTTGGGAGAGTCGAGCGAACTCGTAAACTTGAAGACACATGCGGCATTGGCGGCGGGATTGATCCCGATTGTCTGCGTCGGCGAACTTCTCAAAGAGCGGAAAGCCGGAACGACGGAACAAGTGGTGCGCCGTCAGTTTGATGGTTCATTTTCAAGCATTTCAGCAGAAGATATGAAAAAGTGTATCATTGCCTACGAGCCAGTTTGGGCTATCGGTACCGGCGAAGTTGCCACGCCGGAGCAAGCCGAAGAGGTGCATCTGGCAATTCGGAAGATGATCGAAAAGAACTACAACAAGGAAGTTGCCGAAATGGTGCGAATTCAGTACGGCGGTAGTGTCAACGATAAAAATGCCAAGGAAATTCTCGCCAAACCAAACGTGGATGGCGCATTGGTCGGCGGTGCATCGCTGAAATTAGAACCCTTCATGGGGATTGTCAAACCCGCTTGATTGATTGATTCGGCTATTCGGCAGCGTCTTTTATTAAATGGTCTTTCATTTTTTGCGCAATCTTTGTGTTACGAATATCGGGAGTCATGTCGCATAAATTTCCCAGTGGAACGGCATCAAGTGATTGAATAGTTTGAATAACAGAAAGACACTGCGGCGGTATCAAAAACGGAAAAATCGAAAAGGGCATGGAATCAACAATATCATCGGCAACAGCATGCCTGAATTGCGACAATCCTTCTTTATCAAATTTATAGACATTGATCTGATGACGTTTCTGTCTTTTTCCCTTCTTGGCAATCAGTATATTTGTTTCAACTGATGCCCCCGCAAAGGGCATGCCTGCATCAACGTAGGATTCAAGTGTCAAGTGAGTCCGATAAAACTGACGGAGTTGTTGGAAAGTTTCATTTGTTGCCATACGTTTGGGTACGATAAAACCGCATTTTCCATTTTCTGCAAGATTTTTTTCGGCACGTTCGACAAACAAGGCATAGAGATCATATTGACCGACTGCCAATTTATAACACCTCTTGAAATAAGGCTTTACCATCGAATTAAAATCCGTTGTTCGGATGCTAACGTATGGCGGATTGCCGATGACAACGTCAAATCCTCCTTGTTGAAACACCTGCGGAAATGTTTTTTTTCAATTCAAAGGTCTAATAACAGTATCGTTGATATTTTCGTCATAATAATCGACACCGACCAGTGAATTGCCGGTTACCATGATCTGCGAGTGAGTCTCTTGCATCGTGATAGGAGCCTAGTGCGGCGGCGGACTTGGCAAGTAGATCAATCATTGCTGGTGATTGTCGTTCGGCAATACCGAGAATAGCGAGACCGGGATAGAACCCTTTGCCTTTGGTGTGCCGTTTTTTACTAGTTGAGAAGAATCGGGCGATGATAGGGATTTCATATCCGCCGATGAAGAGAATGTTATTGGTTCGCCAGCCTTGGATTTTGTAAGGGGATTTATTTTCGTATGTTAGGGACTTTTTTTTAGTTGTTCTTCTGCTTCTCTTGCTTCTTGTTCGATTTGTTTCTTTTGTACTTGTTCGGCGACTTTGAGGGCGAGGATTTTATCGGAGAGTCGTTTGACGCGATATTCGAAATTGCGTAAGGATTCTTTCGGTTGCATTTTGAGTGCGGCGAATTCTTTCTGTGCTGTTTCGAGTTGTTGTTGGATGTGTTGTAGGTTATTTTCGGGACGTTCTGTGTGCGACATGGCGAATCCTTTCGTGCGTAAAACCCTATTGTATCCAATGAAAAAAAATGTGAAAGAACCCGCCTACTTTAGGGAAACGCTCCCATAGCAATGTTTCCATCCTCCAATAACAAGTCTATCTCGCCTCGCATATCTTTGGGGAAACCGTGTCCGAAGCAAACGTTTCGGCTGTGCCGCTCGATTTTATAATCTAACTTTTTGAATTTACGAATGAGAGCGTTGCCTCCCACCATATTTTCGATGATGTCGCCGATACGATTGCCAAGTTTGGAAACACTCTTGCTAGCTTTTCTTGCAATGCGTTCTGTTTTCTGCATCCGCCGGTCAAACGCTGCATCACGCTCCTTCCGTTCACGCTCATACACTTTCCTTTCCTGTTTCCTTTCCAGTTCATATGCTTTCCTTTCCTGTTCAAATTTCTTCATCCTCCGCTCGGCTTTCCGAAACAGTTCGAGGATTCCTTCATAAGTCAACGGTTGTTCTGACATTGCTCCACTCCTGTTGCTAGTGTACAGCCCCATTGTACCACATAATCATTTAGCCGGTACTCCGGCAGCAGAGACGCAATCTTCAGATTGCGTGTGCGGTACTCCGCACTCCTGATGTCGGCTATCGCCGACTTCGCAATCTGAAGATTGCGGCTCTGCTTTTCGTCCCCTCTTACACCGCTCGCCTTGCAAGGAACTAAAAACAACGTAAAATAGGCTGAAAAGATCAATGGTTCGCTGCTAAAACGCAAGTGTAGTTCTCTTACAATATGCCTTCCAAGAAAAATCCTATTGACAAAACACGAATTGCCGCCGCCGTTCGGGAAATTCTTCTTGCCATCGGCGAAGACCCCGACCGGGAAGGACTACGCGAAACGCCCCACCGAGTCGCACGAATGTATCATGAACTCTTTAGCGGACTCCATGACGACCCTACCGACTACACAAAAAAGTTTTTCAGCGAAAATTACAACGAAATCGTCTTGGTGAGGGACATCAGTTTCAGCAGCATTTGCGAACATCATTTGATGCCCTTCATGGGAAATATTCACATCGGTTACATCCCCGACGGTCGCGTCATCGGTTTGAGTAAACTCGCACGGGTCATCGAGGTTTTTTCGCATCGTCCGCAACTGCAAGAGCGTCTGACCGAAGACATTGCCGAGTTGCTGTACAAGGAGTTACGGGCAAAGGCAGTGGCGGTGCTTGTTGAAGCGGAACATACTTGCATGACGTTGCGCGGCGTGAAAAAGCCGGGGGCTCTGTGCGTTACGTCGGCACTGCGCGGCGGGTTTCTCAAACATCCTTCAAGCCGAGCGGAAATTATGTCTCTTATCAATAAACGTTAGTGCGTATCTACTGCCCCGGCGGCAAAAAATTGCGAGTGTTCAAATTGTTTCAAAACGTTACTGATGGAAAACCTTCATTCCTTGACGGCAAAACAGAAAGAGGTTACAATCACGCGGTATTCTTCACTTTGTCCCCTTTTGCCTCATGAAACGCTTCCTCGCATTCTTCCTCGCTTTATCCCTTTGCCCTGCAACCTTCGGCAGTGAATTGTTTCCCTTTGTGATCTCCTTTGACGCACCCGATAACATCACAAACATCTCGCACCATCTCGACGCTCCCGCCGGCAAGCACGGTTTCGTAAGAGTCGTCGACGGACACTTCGCCACCGACGATGGTCGCATCCGATTCTGGGGAACCAACACATGCTTCGCCGCTAACTTTCACGACAAAGAAACCGCCGACCGAGTGGCAGACCGACTCGCACGATTCGGAACCAACTGCGTCCGGCTACATCACTTGGACATGCACGACATCTGGGGAGGAAGCAATGCCCGAACCTTCATGACATTCGATCCCGACCAACTCGATAGACTCGATTACTTCGTCTATGCCCTAAAACAACGAGGCATCTACGTCAACCTCAATCTGCACGTCTCCCGGCAGTTGGACGAACGCGACGGCTTCCCGCCGGTTGCCAATCGTCCCTCGCACGATAAAGGAATCGATAACTACTACCGACCGCTCATCGACGCAAACAAAAAATATGCCAAAGACTTACTCGAACACGTCAATCTTTACACCGGCGTTGCCTACAAAGATGAACCTGCTGTAGCGATGATCGAAATCAACAACGAGGATTCGATCCTCTGCACTTGGGGGGCGTGGGGTGATCTCCATCAAATCCGCGACCCGTTCCTTGCCGAACTGCGGAGACTCTGGAATGACTGGCTTATCGAAAAATACAAAGACGATGCCGGTTTGCGGACTGCGTGGCGAGCGCGAAGCGAACCGCTGGGCAACGAAATGCTCCGCAACGGTAACTTCGACAATGGATACGTTCCCAGTTACGACGGCTGGCACTGGGAAACCAATGCGAATTCCGATGCTCCGATAGCCAACGTCAATGGTATTCTCCGAATGGATGTCAAACACCGAGGCGATGTCGCTTGGCATCCGCAACTCATTGCATCGCCGTTTGCCGTGAAGAAAGACCAACTCTACACGTTGGAATTCAGAGCAAGAGCGGACATCACTGTGCCGCTCGATGTCGGTGTCCGAATGAATCACGCTCCTTGGGAAGGTCTCGGTTTCGATACCAATGTAACGCTTTCAACTGACTGGCGGACATTTCGATTAACGCTTGCACCCAGTCAGGACGACGACAATGCCCGGGTAACGATCAACAACTTCCGGGAGGGTATCGTCTATGAATTCGACTTCGTTTCGCTCAAGTCCGGCGGTACCGTCGGACTGCCGTTAGAGCAGAGCATCCGCGATGAAATGTTACGAAACAATGATTTTCCCGTCGGTTACATTCCCAACCGTGACGGCTGGTGGTGGGAAACCGATGCCCAGACCGACGCACCGCTCACCAACACCGACGGTGCATTGAGGCTTGATGTCAAGCGGAAAGGCAACGTCGCTTGGAATCCTCAACTCAGCGGCGGCTCCTTTGCCGTGCAAGAAGGGCAGGAATATACGTTAACCTTTGCCGCAAAAGCAAATAGAGCGGCTTCGCTCCAAGTCCGCCTCAGTATGAATCATGATCCCTGGGAAGGACTCGGTTACGACGAACACTTCAATCTGACGAATCAATGGCAAACGTTCACTCGGACGTTCCGACCTAATGCCGACGACGGCAACGCCCGGCTGGTCTTCGGACAACTAGAAGAAGGAATTGTTTATGACATACAATTCGTTTCGCTCAAGCCGGGACGTGATGATGTTCCCGAAAAGGAGTCCACGCTCGCGGCGAAAACCGTACCCGTCATCTGGAAGAAAGATGCCGGTCAGTATCCCAAAGAGGCGGTGGACGATTTTATCGACTTCCTCTTCGATGTCGAAGCGAAATACTGGGACGAAATGTATCGGTTCCTCAAAGACGAAATCAAGGTCAAGCAACTGGTCTCCGGCACGCAGGTCGAATACGGTTCGATTATCGCTCAAGCGAAGATGGATTACATTGATTACCATGCGTATTGGAATCATCCGGTCTTTCCGCGTCGGCAATGGGATCAGAACGATTGGTACATCAGCAATAGGGCGTTGGTCAATCATCTTGACCGGGAGATTTTGGGACCGATGGCGACGAAGCGAGTGTATGGTATGCCCTTTACGGTGAGTGAGTACAATCATCCGTCGCCGAATCAGTATGCTGCCGAAGGCTTGCCGCTCTTGGCGGCGTTTGGAGCATTTCAGAATTGGGACGGATTCTTTCCCTTTGCGTATTCTCATTCGCGGAAAGCCGAGCCGCAAAGGATTACGAGTTTCTTCGATACGGCGGGCAACACGGTACAGACGGCACACATGATTGCATGCAAGATGTTGTTCAATGCGGAAATTGATTCGCCGACGTTGGTTGCTCCGTTGACGGCGGAGAAAGAGCGGGAGATTTTCAAGCGGGACAGACACCAGTATAACATCGGCTTTGCGGGGCTGGGATTGAGTCCTGCTTTGGCATTAAAGTATCGGACGGCAATCGACGTTTCCGGCGAGGTTACTACGAAGTTGGCAATCGAGCAGTCCGGCAAAATTAGAGAAATGTCAGAGAGGGAAATGATAGAAGTTCCGCAGATAAACATTCAATCAGATCAATGGAATTTCGGTTGGTCAGCGGGGAATAGTCATAGCGTTTATGCTAAAGATCCTGCGGATGCCACGACCTACCAGGTTGTTACTCCGCGAGTGATTTTGTTGACGGGATTCATGAGAGAATTCCCTGTTGGCTGGTTATTCGACAGCGAGCCAAGCAAAGTGAGTCTTTGGTTTGATAAGAAACCGAATCTCGGTTGGGCGACGGCAACGTTGACACGTCTTGATGACGAAAAAGCGGGTGAACCGGAGCGTTATCTTTTTGTCATTACGGGCGAGACGCGGAATACCGATATGGTGTTGGAATCGTTGGGGGGTGATCGCATTACGGTGGGCAACCGCTGGGGACGTGCGCCGGTCTTGTGTGAAGGCGTTGCCGTCAAGATGTTTTGGAACGATATCGCCTCGGATAAGATGCGTGCTTGGGCGTTGGACGAGTCGGGGAATCGTCGTCAGGAGATTGCAATAACGCGGGACGGCAGTAATGCCATCGTCGAAACGAAGCCGGAGTACAAGACGATTTGGTACGAGATCGAAGTGGTGCGGTAGTTCGTAGTTGTTAGCCGCCGCACTTGTGCGGCTCTCGTTTGTACCGGTTCGAAACGCTGGCGGAGTCATTTTAGACTTTGCCCGATGCCTGGTCCGAGACTGCCTCTTGAAATCGGCGACAGTTGGCAATCAAATCGTCGCCGCAACGGAACAAGCCGCTCCCCACTAAAATAAGCGTGTCGTGTCCATAGCGGTTGAGCATTTCACGGATATTTTTTAATTCCATTCCTCCCGCCGGTGTCGGAAATATCGGTAGAACATTGCCCATCGGCTTGCGGCTTGCTCGGACAATGCCGACACAATCTTCGACCGAAAGCGGAAAACGTCCGCCGTAATTCGGAAAAATTGTCGCATCAGCACCGGCAAGGCGCATCAGAGTACCAAACAACATACCACAATCGATGCCGTGTTCGGGACTCATCGCGTAGGTGCCGATAAAAGCCGGATGAACGAAAATCGGAACACCAATGTTTAATGAAGCCAAACGACGCAATGTATCCAACCCCACGAGACCGGGCGAGAGCAAAATTCCACCGGCACCATGTTCCTTTGCCCAGAATGCGCGGTCGATAATCCGCTCCGCCGGTGCCGTAATGTTAGGAACGTAAATCGAATGGCAACCAAACCGCATGTTCGCCTCTTTCACCGCATCGACACAGCGCACGACCCGCTCTTCAAACGGTGAAAAAACTTGATCGGAGAGACCATGATCATCTTTGATAATATCGATTCCGCCTTCCACGAATCGTCCCGCCAGTCTGGCAAGATTTTGTGCGGAGAGTCCCATCGGTTTCAATGCCGTGAAGAGCGGCGGACGAGTGGGAACTTCAATCAGTTTGCGAATTCCGGCGATTCCGAACTTCGGACCGGGAAAGAGACCGGCAAGAGCGTCTCCCCGTTCAAACGCGACGACTTGGATTCCTCGTTTGATACTGATATTGCCGAACAGTACGTTGAGAAACTGCGTCCATTCTCCAGCGGCGATTTCCTCGGCAAAACTGATGGTCGCCAGCCAACCGACCGGAGACTCCTGCCCGAAATGCTCAATACGCCCCATAATTTTTTCAGGGATCGTGCCGGGCGGAAGCAGATCGACCGGAAACTCGACAGACTGCTCGCTGCAAATATCTTCTGCTTTGTTTCTTGCGGTCTTTTCGTCGCCGGACAAGCGATAAACCACAGAAAACCGATTACCGCCCAAGTGAGCGTCCAATGAAAAGTTGTCGAAATCGTCGAAAAACATTGACAGTTATACCGCTGTCTGTCGACACGTTTGTCGATTTGGTAACATTATGGCGGCTCATCGAAATGAAAACCTCTTTTTTACCTCATTTTTTCGAACAAAACAACCTCACAGTAGCACCGGTCAACAGAACTATCAATCGCATTGACCTCATTTTTGAGCGGGAAAATAAGGTTGAAGATGAGGTAGTCTTTACCCGTTGACATCGGAGACGCTTTCACGTACAATGACCGTAACTTAAGCCCCTCTATTCAAAAAGGAGTATTCGATGAAACATCTTTTCTGTTCGCTTTGCGCTTTCGCTCTGTTCAGTTTTGTAACCTTTGCGCAAGAGCCTAACTGGAACCAATGGCGTGGCCCCAACAACAATAACCACTCCGCTTCGACCGGTATTGCCAAGTCGTGGCCTGCTGGGGGACCGAAGTTGCTCTGGAGGACCGAAGGACTCGGTGACAGCAACACCAGCGGTTTTTCCAGCGTTACTTTCTCCAACGACAAAATCTTTACGTTAGGCGATATCAACAACCGGGCTCACCTGTTTGCTCTGGATCGTGCCACCGGCAGGGAAGTTTGGAAGACCGACATCGGCAGAGGCGGCGATGGCGGCGGTCGTCATGTCGGAACACTCAGTACCCCCGCGACCGATGGTGAGTCTGTTTTTGCCATGACTCAATTTGGCGAACTCGTCGCCGTTAACGCACAAAACGGCACTATCCGTTGGCGAAAAAACACGATAAGCGACCTCGGTGCCAGCAAGATGTCGGGCTGGGGCTATTCTATGTCGCCGATTATTGACGGAGACAAAATCCTGCTTCCGATTGGCGGCGAAGACGGCTCGCTGGCGGCTTTCAGTAAGTCCGGCGACCTCCTTTGGCGGACGGACTGGATACAAGACGCAGCGGCACACACTTCGGCTGTTCCCGTCGTGATTGATGGAGTCCGACAGTATATGGTACTCACAGGGGAACGCCTTATTGGAGTTTCGACCAATGGTGAATTTCTCTGGGGAGCGAATTTTCCCGGCAGAACCGCCGTCTGTTCCGACCCGGTGTTAAATGGCGATGTGATTATGGCATCCTGTTCATACAATGTCGGTGCCTATTTTTACCGCCTTGCAAAGGAAGGAGATAATCTCCGAACAACGTACTTCCGCGGACCGGAAATGAATCTCGCTTCGCATCACGGCGGAATTGTAGCGGTCGGCGACCATTTTTATCTGTTGACGAACAACGATCTGGCTTGCGTCGATGCCAAGACAGGTGAGACCGTCTGGCAGAATCGGAGCGTCGGCAAAGGTTCGTTGACCTATGTTGACGGCGTATTGATTCTCCGCAGTGAAGGAGCCGATGGAAGGATTGCTATGGTCGAAGCAACGCCGGAAGGCTACAAGGAACTCGGCAGATTCGATCAGCCGGATCGCAGCGGCAAACAGGCTTGGGCGTATCCCGTTGTCGTGGACAAAAGATTGTACATCCGCGACCAAGGCATACTGTTTTGCTATGACCTGTCTCCGCAGTGATTTGCCTCTATGGTATCTGTCAACCCACTGGATCCCGGTTTGCACCGAAATGACGACAAATTAAAATCAGTCAACGGACTGATTTTTTTACCGCAAAGGGTGCAACGTGCCCGAATGGGCGGGAAAGACCATCAGAGACGCGACCGGGAGGCGGCTCTGATGGAGGAACTTGTCGTCGGACTGTCCGACTGTGCTGCCCTGCACCGCCCATCTTTAATTATGCCGAGACACCGGTTATAATCATACGTCCCACGAATGTTACGGGTTATCGGTTTGAATCATCGCTCTGCGCCGCTCGAAGTGCGGGAACAGTTGGCGTTTTCGCCAGCACAGGTTGCCGTTGCGCTGACGCTGTGGCAAGACCAAACCACCGACCTCGAAGCCGTACTGCTCTCTACCTGCAACCGCACCGAATTTTACGTCGCCACCCCAGATGACAAACTTCCTCCTACCGAACAACTGCTCCAATTTCTACTCGACCAAAAAATCTGTCCCCCGACAGGATTCACACTGGCTTCGCAAATCTTCACGCTAGACGATGCCGAAGCGGTGGAACACCTCTTTGCCGTCGCTTCGGGACTCGACAGTATGGTACTCGGTGAAGTGCAAATTCTCGCGCAGGTCAAAGCCGCCTATCAACTGGCGTTAGATGCGGATACCGTCGGAACATGGATTCACGCCCTGTTTCAAGCCGCTCTGAAAACTGCCAAGCAAGTCGCCACGGAAACCGCCTTGCATGAACACCGCACCAGTATTCCGAGCATTGCCGTCGCCGATTTTGCCCGGCAAATTTTTGAACACTTTGAAGACAAAAACATTCTGGTTTTCGGAGCGGGCGAAATGGGACTAGAAACGCTCCGCTATCTCGTCGAACATGGAGCGAAGTCGATTACTGTGCTGAACCGCAATCAGGAGCGTGCCGAAGCATTGGCGAAAAAGTTCGGCGGACGTGTTGCCGACTGGCAGCATCGGTATGAACTGATGTGCGAGGCGGACATCGTCGTTTCGACAACCAGTGCCGAAGAGCCGGTGATTACGCTTGCCGATTATCAAGCGAAGTTCGAACCGCATAGGGCTGGGCGGACGCTTTGTGTGCTTGATTTAGCCGTGCCGAGGGACTTTGAATCGGCAATCGCTCAGTGTGCCGGAGTGCATCTTTATTCGATTGACGATTTGCAAGAGATATGCAACAAGCACCGGTTGGAACGTGATCGGGAGGTTCCCAAAGCGGAGAAGATTGTCAAACGGTCTGCGGAGACTTTTATGAAAGATATTGCTCATCGTCAAAACGGCGCGGTTATTCAGCAACTTCGGGAGCGTTGGACGAAGACGAAGGATGCGGAGTTGCTTCGTCTTTTCAATAAGTTGCCGGAGTTGAGTGAGCATGAGCAGGAGGAGATTCGCTATGCTTTTGAGCGGTTATTGGCGAAGTATCTTCATTCTCCGTTGGAGTCTCTTCGGGACGAACCGCCGGACGGCGAGCCGCACAGACTCGTCGATGCGTTGAAAAAACTGTTTCGGCTTTGAGAGAACGCGTGCGCCATGAAAATTACTTGGCAGCACTTGGAGGCGGGAAACGCCTGTTTTACCGAACACGCTTCCCAGCCGCCTGACGGCGACGATGCCGGTCGGCAACCTACCTGCGTTGAACAAACTTGCACATCTACGGTCTCTCCGTTGCAAATCGTAGTACAGATGTTATTATAAACGAGGGACGGATATTTTGTTTTTCTTCCCCATTTTGTTTTTAGATTTCACACTCCAACTTTTATGGCTGCTCCCACCAAGAATCAGAAGATCGAAGCCCTTGTTAAACTCGTTCAAAAACGGTGTCGAGGTTCTGGCTTGTCCCAGCCGCCGCAGCGGACCGTCTTGGAAACCCTAATGTATGCCGCTCTGCTCGAAAACGCAACCTTCGATAAGGCAGACCTCGCCTATACCGTTCTCGAAAACTATTACATTGATTGGAACGAAATTCGGGTCTGCTCCGTCCGCGAACTTGCCGATACCCTGATAGACCTGCCTCACCCCGAAGCCGCGGCGGTACGAGTCCGCACAGCATTGCAAGGAATCTTCGAAAAAATGTATATGTTTGAACTCGAAGACATGCGCAAAAAAGGGAAGGCTCTTGCCGAACACGTCAAGACGCTCGAATCAATGTCGGCGGGAACTCCCTATATGATTCAGTACGTTTCCCAAGTTGCGCTTGACGGACATTTGATACCGTTTGACGAGGCATCGTTGCGGGTGATGCGGCGGCTCGGTCTGTCGCATGTGTCCAGCGATGGGACGCAGGAAGTTTGTCTCGGTTTGGATCGCGTCGTCTTGAAAAAAAGCGGGTTAACCTTTGCAGCACAGTTACATCATTTTGCTGCCGGTTATTATGATGTGCCCGACTCGCCTGAATTGTTGTCCTTTTTGAGTGCGATAGATCCAGGAGCCGTTAATCGAAGTTGGGCATCGCCGGTTTTGACACCGGCTCCTGTGCCGGCGGCGGTAATAGCCCCTGCGCCGACTTCAGCATCTCCCAAAGCGGCATCTCCGGCGGTCAAGTCCAAAGCCGCACCGCCCAAAAAAGAGGCACCAGCGGCAAAACAAGCGAAACCGGTGTCCAAACCAGCCGCCCAGAAGCCGACTGCAATGCCTGCGAAAAAACCAGTACCGCAGAAACCCGTTGTCAAGGGACCAGACGAGCCGGTGAAGCCTGCTGTGAGTGCAAAAAAAACTCCGGCGAAAGTATCGAAAGCCAAGCCCGTCAAAAAAGTTCCTGTCAAAAAGGTTCCGCTTAAAAAGCAGGTGAAGCCGGTCCCGCCGACACGAAAAGCGATACTGAAGAAGACTCCGGCAAAACCGGTTCAAAAATCGAAGGCTGTTTCGCCTTCGAAAGCCCTGCGGAAGAAAAAACCGAAGTAGGTGCCGGGAATATAGCGTCGCAACCTTCCAGAGCCTCTGGAGGGCGGGTCGGCTATCGCCGACACGTTTCAGTTTGGAGCAGACAGGTAGGCAACCGACCGCCGGGCGGTTGCGTCGGCGATAGCCGACTGGAACCGGAAAACGCTTGTTTTGTCGAACACGCCCCTTCAGTTGCCTACCGGCGACGTTGCCGCCCGGCGGTCGGCAACCTACCTGTGTTGAACAAACTTGCTCATCTACTGACTGCAACGCCCTAACGGTTGAAACTCTTCTTCCCTTTTGTTACAATGAGTCTGTCATGACCGACAAAGACGACTTGTCGACAGAAACGTTTCACGAACCGGCGGCATCGCTGAAGCCGGGGACGATCATCGGCGGAAAATTTGAACTGCTCGAACAAATCGGACGAGGCGGGATGGGCGTTGTCTGGAAAGCCAACGACAGAGTCGCCGACCGACTCGTTGCGCTCAAATTTGTGCCGAGCGAATTGAACCGGTTTGAAACCGAAATGCAAAGAGTTCGCGAGACATTCAAAAAAGTCCACGCTCTGCAACACCAATCAATTTGTCCGCTCTATACCTTGGAAGACGGCGGACACCTCGGCTATTACCTCGTGATGAAATATCTCGAAGGAGAAACACTGGACGCTTATGTACAGCGAAAAGCAGCAAAAAGCGAAGTCTTGCCTATCAACCAAGTGGTCGCCCTTCTCTCACGAGCGGCTGTAGCACTAGATTATGCTCATCAAAACGCCGTTATTCATCGCGACATTAAACCGTCGAATATATTCCTCGTAAAAAGCGGCGGCAAGTTACACGTTCAGATCATCGACTTCGGTTTGGCAGACGAAATCAGAACGAGTATGACTCGAACCAGTCAGGTACAGATTGAAATCTCCGGCACACGTCCTTATATGTCGCCGGAGCAGTGGAGGGGACGCACACAATCGCCGGCAACCGACCAGTATGCGCTGGCAGTGGTAGCATATGAATTGTTGGCGGGACATGTGCCGTTCAAAAACAGCGACGTTGCGATGCTGCGGCTTGCCGTGATGAATGACATGCCGGAGCCGGTTTCTACCATTTCGGATACGGCAAATTCAGTGTTGTTTAAGGCTCTGGCGAAGGATGCGGCGGATCGGTTTCCCACCTGCCGAGACTTCATCGCCGCACTGGGCGGAGCATGGACAATGGTCGGAGAAGAAACAACCGAAGAAGAAACTTTCACCTTTACGCTGCCCAATATACCCCGATGGGGCTGGGCACTTGCGGGGAGCATGTTCTTGGTTTTGCTACTCGGAGCAATCGTCGGCGGAATGGGAAACCGGAATAAAACAACCCCACCCCCACCCGCCGAGTTGCCTGCTGCCATTGCCAAGTCCGACGAACCGGTTGCACCCGCTCAAGACCGCAGGGCTGACACCGCACCGCCCATGCCGCCGCCAACGTACAAGGCACCGCCGAGACCAATAGATGATGGAGCGTTTAATGAACTATTTAATGCGTTACGCTCCGGCAACTTGGAACATGTGAGGGGACTCGTTTCGCAAGATGCTTCTCGAGGTCCCGACCTTAACGTGATAAACGGCATGGGGGACACTCTGTTAGAACGTTTTGTCATGATACACCCCACGCTGTCGCCTTCGGGTGTTTCCGGTACATCGAGCCCTGTTGAGATAGTGAACTACCTTATTTCTCGGGGCGTGGATGTTAACCGCCATAATGACAGACGCAACGGCGAAACAGTATTACACCGTGCCGTCCTTGGGCAACGCCCCGAAACCGCCGTTGAAATTGTGAAAACTCTTGTCTCGCACGGTGCGGTGGTCGATGCAAAATGCCATGCGGGCACCACACCACTGTTGCGTGTTGCCGTCATAGCCCCCAATTCCACCCTTGCCCCCGCCGCTGTTGAAGTAGTGCGATACCTCATTTCTCAAGATGCAGATGTCAACGTGAAAGATCGGAATGGTAATACCCCGCTAGGGCTTGCACGTTCAGAAGAAATAAAAGCACTCCTCCGTGCGGCGGGTGCAACGTATGATTTACTCAATGCCGCGAGAAGCGGTACACTGGCTGACGTGCGCTCTTGTCTCGCCAGAGGTGAAAGGGGCGATCAGACGACAGACCTACAGAACAATACACCGCTACACCTTGCCGCTCAGTCCAATTCGGATGTTGAGGTTGTTCGGCACCTTCTTTCCGTACCGGGCGGGGGGAGTGCGCTTGTCAATGCAAAAAACATTGTAGGCGATACACCGTTACACCGTGCTGCTCAGTCCAGTTCTAATGTCGAGGTCGTAAGAGCCCTTGTTTCCGCTCCAGGCGGGAATGCGCTTATGCTTATCAACGCAAAAAACAATACAGGCAATACTCCGTTACACCTTGCCGCTTGGTCCAATTCTAATGTCGAGGTCATACGAGCCCTTGTTTCCGTGGGGGTCGATGTTAACGCAAAAAATAATACGGGCGATACACCGTTACACCGTGCTGCTCAGTCCAATTTTAGTTCTAGTGTCGAGGTTTTGCGATACCTTGTTTCCGTACCGGGTGTCAATGTTAACGCAACAAACAATACTAATCAAACACCACTGAGCGTTATCACTGGTACCACTTCACTCGCAGAATCCAAGCGGACGATTCTCCGCAATGCGGGAGGAGTAACCGGGACGGTGCGGCAACCGGCACCGACGGTTGCCTCATCGCGCTCTGTGTCTGGCACGTCATCGCCGGGTTCGACAACAACGTCATCGACATCGACGGGCTCGCCTCCTCCGCCTGCTAATATTTTCGAGGCGGCAAATAGGGGAACCTTGCAGGATGTTCGATCCTTTATCAGTGCCGATAAAACCAGAGTTAATGCGGACGACGGCAGAGGCGGAACGCCGTTACATCTTGCTGTAACCAGAAATACCCTTGATATAGAGATTGTGCGGTATCTTGTTGAACAGGGTGCCAATATCAATGCTAGAACTAACCTCGGCAGAACTCCTTTACACAGTCTTGTTACGCGTCCTAATACAGATGTGGACATAGTGAAGTACCTTGTTTCTAAGGGAGCGGGTGTTAATACAAAAGACGGTCATGGTGAAACATTGCTACACGATGCTGCCCGGAATAGAAATATCGAGGTGTTAGAATACCTTGTCAACCTGCCGGGTGCTGAAGTCAATGCCAGAAGTGGACATGATGGACGCGGACAAACTCCCTTAAATGCCGCTGACACAAAAGAAAAGCAAGATATTATCCGCAATGCGGGAGGCAAAAGCGCGATCGAACTGTGAGGGATGTCAAAGTCTCAATGTTTAGTTTTGCGCCCCGCAGGCGGGGCGGCTAACGTGCTCCCACCGCTCGTTTCAACTGCTTGCCGATATCGGTGTTGTCCCGAATGGCACGCACAATCGTCTCCGCTTGATTGCCCCAAGCCGCCGTAATCACCGGCATCGCCGTGTGTCCGCCGCTGCCCCAAGTCAACCCCGACTTGTTGTTGAGCATACGAAGCATCGTCCGCGCCACCCTGTCCTTGCCGCTAGTGTCATCTGCAATCGCCGTTTTGGTACGGTTGAAGTCGGTTTCCAATTCTTGCATCTCGCTTTGCGTTAGGTTCAAGTTACCCGCCCGCCATCTGCCTTCCGCGGTGAAAACCAAACCGGTGTTCTCCGTGATGAGCGGCTTGAAATTTTCAAACGTCGCATTTTCACCGCCGTTTCTTATGAACCTTTCGGTTGACGGAATAAGAACGTCCCTTGATACCTTTTGGTTTGCCAAAAGAGAAACATAAACTTGGGAACCCGTACTCGAATGACTGACTGAAAGCATACCGGTTTCATGGTCGCCGGTAACGACAATCAAGACTTCGCCCGGCTTTTTATCCGCAAATTCAAACGCAACCTTGACGGCATCGTCGAATTCGATGATGTCCAAAATTGCCGCTGCGCCGTCGTTGTTATGGCACGCCCAGTCGATTTTGCCTCCTTCGATCATAATGAAGAAGCCATTAGGATTGTCCAGCAGTTCGATTGCCTGTTTGGTGAATTCGGGCAGACGTACATGTCCTTCGTTGCTGTCAAGTGCATAGGGAATCGCCCCGCTGTGGGGGAACGCCATGACTTTTCCTCCGCCCGGCTTGAGAGCCCGAATCTCCGCCGCTGTTCGGGCAACGGTATAACCTGCTTCTCTGGCGAGAGCGTAGATGTCGCCTTTATATTTTTCGTTGTTTCTGTCATTGTTTCTATCCACTCCGCCTCCGCCGAAGTAATCGAAGTTAGAGGCGATCATATCCAAACCGATTTCGTAATAGTTATTTCGGCTGGTATTGTGTGCGTAAAATGCGGCGGGCGTGGCGTGGTTGATGGTAACAGACGAAATGATTCCGACTTTGCGTCCATTTTTAAGGGCGAGTTCGGCAATGGTTTCGACTCGATTTCCTTCAGCGTCCAGTCCGACTCCTCCGCTGGTGGTTTTCGAACCGCTGGCGATGGCGGTGGCGGCGGCAGCCGATTCGGTCACGAA
>Ga0099364_10006469_pt1 | contig 17053 bp, 22 predicted proteins | sample TergutTh196P3_FD_73070 | JGI IMG/M metagenome (GOLD analysis project Ga0099364, IMG submission 73070) | Microcerotermes parvus P3 segment gut microbial communities from Pointe-Noire, Republic of the Congo - Th196 P3 | ecosystem: Host-associated > Arthropoda: Insects > Digestive system > Gut ... | reverse complement strand
TGGGAAAAGACAAGGGCAGAAACAGGGATTTCTGCCCTTTCGCAGGCTTTTATACCGCTTTATGTTTCGGCTGCGGCAAGGGCTTCGGAAGGTTTGTTCATTTTTATACCCTATCCCGTAATGATGATACCAGACAATAGGAAGGATTACCATTTTTGGTCTGGCTTGGCAGGTAGTATTGACATTTTTATAAGTATAAATTAATATGTATATGACCAGTATGAAATTTATTTATAGGCTGTAAATTATGGGAATGGTTAGTTACACTCTTAAAACTCTGCCAAAGGTCAGCAAAAAAGATTTGAATAGTATTGCTGCTATTAAAGATGAAGAGATAGATTTCTCTGACATTCCAGAAATAAAAGGGCTTTCTGGTTTACATCCACGGCTGGATAAAAATTTGTATAAACCTATTAAGGTTGCTGTTACCTGCAAATTAGATGCAGATATTGTGGCATGGCTTAAACAGGGCGGAAAGGGGTATCAAACACGGTTAAATTCTATTCTTCGTCATGTAATGACTCATACTCTTTGAATTGGTATTCATAATTAATTGTTATCAGAAGGCAAATGAGTGAGTGATCTTATCTATTCTTATCTTAAAATCATTCTTGTGTCCATATTTGTTTGGGCAATGATAATAGTTTCGAAACCGCCAATTTAGAGGAAAGTTTTATGAAAAAATGTCTTATTATTGTTTTAGCGATTTTCCTTTCTGTTTTTTCCTCCAGTTGTGATATGCACTCAGGAAAAAGACCGTATGATTACCCGCCTGCAATATGGGTGTCGGAAGATCCGATAATGTGGTTTGAAATTGGTAAATCTGATAATAGTGCATATGTACCAATTGAGAAAATATTTGGGTATTTAATTTTAGATGGACATAACATTGAAATTGAGGTCTTTTTTGATTATGGAAATGGTGTATATTTTAATGAAAAAAATGATGCTTTGGATCGTCCTACTACTAGAGGTAGATGTACATTTAGCAAAGATAAACTTGTTGTCAAAATAGACAAAAAAAGAGATTTCTTTCTTAATGGCTTATACGAAACCATCGAATTTATTAGAGTCCCCAAATGGATATTTAATATTATACTGGAAACAGGGAGGCAGTGAAATTCATGTTTGATAATCAAATAATGGGAAAGTTTCGTTTCAAATTTAAAAGCATTTTATTTTTATTACTATTTTTTTCTATAATTATATTTCCACTCTGGAGTGAAGAAGAAGAAAGGGATATGTCATTAGAAACTATTTTACAAGAAAGAAATGCTACTGTTGTGATTTATTTTATACCTTCTAATTATTATACAACTATACCGGTAAATATTATAGGGATGAGAAATTCCTATTGGTGGAAAATAGTTTTTCGCCCAAGAGTTTACAATAGATTGAATGAAATTCTAATTGCCGCTCATAATAGAGTAAGCGATCAACCACAGCCATTAAATATTCGTATACTGATTGATATCCTTATAAATAACGAAATAGTCTATACGATTCCGCTATCCTATGGAATAGAATATGAATTGATAGATGCAATATATAAATTGCTTGGCGTCACCCCTGAGGGCTAATTAATGGCAGCTAAAAAGTTGCAAAAAATGGTTTTTTTATTAATTTTGCTTTTTTCAAACTGTAAATATCAAATTGATAATAGTATTATAGAAACAGAAAAAGAAGAACTTCAGGCAGATCTGATTTTAGAACAAAATAGCTATGAATCTGAAAGTTTGCCAACATTAGGAATATATTTTTATATGGATGATATTTATGCTCCAGATGGTAAGATGCTTCGTGCATATATTAACGAAATTAAAGAAACAACTTGGGGTGCGATTTATTCTCCTATTATATATTTATTTGATATAGAAAAAAATGTATTAGCTACATTTATAACTCTCGATATGATATCCGAAGAGTTTTGGTCTGGTGAAATTAAAGTAAATTATAATAATGAACGTAATAGTTTTGATATGATCTTTAGTCTTGGTCCATACGGAAACTATGGTACAGGATATATTGATTTAAATAATAATAAATATTTTCGTGAGCTATTGACAATACCTATAGATGAACAATTTGAACGAGATTTAGAACGACAAGGGATACCAGATGGCTATATAGAAGGTTCAAACTTACAGTTATAGACTCGAAGTCTCAGAAAACTCAAAAGGACATCACACCCCTTCAAAAAACCCCGCCCTGTACTTCTCCAGATATTCTACACAAAATTCGTCAATGCCAAGTAACGCTTCTGTTGCAGCGATAAATGCCATTAGCTTTTTATCCAGCGGATCAAGAATAGCGCCGTCCATACCGGCGCTCATTGCCGATATTAGAAATGCCTGGTTAATAAGCTTGCGCTGGGGCAGACCAAACGATACATTGCTTAAACCGCAGGCAATATGTACTTCGGGATATTCGGTTTTTACCCGGCGTATGGTTTCGATTGCTGCAATGCCATAATGCGATCCGGTAGAAACCGGCCGTACCAGCGGGTCTATGTAGATATGATCTAGTTTTACCCCGGCATCACTGAGCTTACCGATAAGCCGTTTGGCAATCTCATAACGTCCATCGGCGGTTTCCGGCATACCGCTATCGTCCATACATAAAGCAATGATTTTTGTATTATACTCCAGCACCAGCGGCAGTATGGAATCGAGGCGTTCTTTTTCATCGGTAATGGAATTAATCATAGGTGTTTGGCCGCGGCAGACTTTAAGTGCAGCTTCCAGTGCAATAGCGCTGGGTGAATCCAGACATACAGGCGTTTGTACAACAGCTTGCACTGTTTCGACCAGCCAGGCTAGACGCTCTGGTTCGTCATTGTGAAACATTCCTGCGTTAACATCGAGGTAGGCCGAACCTGCTTCGGCCTGGCTTTTAGCCAGATTGCTAATTGTTTCTGTATCGTATGCCTCAATTGCAGGGCGTACAGCTTTTAAGGTACTGTTAATTTTTTCGCCAATGATAATCATGGTCTACTCCTTTATTTCTAAAGTTTATTGTCTATAAAGCCCGGATAAGCTCCGGTACAATTTCGAATACATCGCCGGTAACAGCAATATCTGCCATTTGCATTAGCGGGGTATCGGGCTTTTTATCGATAGCTACAATAGTTTCACAGGATTGCATGCCTACAAGGTGTTGTATCTGCCCGGAAATACCGCAGGCGATATACAATTTGCTTTGTACAGTTTGGCCGGTTTGGCCAACCTGATGTGCATAGGGCATCCATCCGGCATCGATTGCGGCACGGCTGGCGCCCACAGCTCCGCCCAGCTTCATGGCAAGCTCTCGCAGCATATTAAAACCTTCCGGCCCTTTCATGGCCCGACCGCCGGAGACAATGATATCCGCTTCGCCAAGGTTTGCTGTTGCTTCTGTATTGTGTATCATTTCCAATACAAGCTTAATATTGCTATTCTCGCCGGGCTCCAGTGTTTCGTGAATAAGTGTACCGCTGCGGCCTGGCACTTGCGGCAGGGACTGCATTACCCTTGGGCGGACTGTTGCCATCTGCGGACGGTGTTTTGATGTGCGTATAGTGGCCATGATATTTCCCCCAAAGGCAGGGCGTGTTTGCAAGAGGTCGCCATTATCCGGATCAATGTCCAATTGAGTACAGTCTGCTGTTAAGCCGCTTATGCTGCACACAGCAATGCGCGGAATTAATGCACGTCCGCGGGCTGTTGCTGCGCCTAACAGTATTTCGGGCCTGTATTTACGGATTAGCCGGTCGGCAATACGGCATTCCAGTTCATCGTTAAAACCGTACAGTTTGGGATCATCTACTACTATTACTGTGTCGGCGCCGTATTCAAATAAAATACCGGCCTGTCCGGAAATGTCTTTACCCAATAACAATGCGCATACAGCGCCGCCGCGCTTATCGGCAAGATCCCGGGCAGCGCCCAGCAATTCATAACTAACCGGTTCCAGCTTACCATATAACACTTCGGCTAGTATCCATATATCCTTGTATTGGTTTTTGTCTATTTCATTAAGGATGATCATATTCCAATTCCCTTATTCTACCAAAGCACGCTGCCGCAAAACGGCAATTAATTGTTGGGCACAGGCCGGCGGCTCGCCCTGTATACGCTGGGTCTTACCGGGACGCGGGGGAGGAGGCTGCGTTTTTACAACCCGTGTAGGCGAAGGGTCAAGACCGATTTTATCGAGATCAGCGTCTATATAATCAGGCTTCCAAACAGGGATCTCGCATGCATTGGCAGCCAGTACGCCCTTTAGCGTAGGTACGCGGGGGCTGTTAATCCCCTTAACCACTGTAAGTACTGCCGGTAAATACAGCCGGCATATATCGGAACCGCTTTCGTTCATTCGCTCTGCTTCGATATAGCCGTTGTGATATGTGCGGATAGCGGTGACATAGGTGGCTTGCTGCCAGCCAAAATGAGCAGCAATGCCAGGGCCTACCTGTGCAGTATCACCGTCTACTGCCTGCTTGCCGCATATCACCATATCCACAGCGCCAATGGTTTCGATGGCACGGAACAATGCATAACTGGTTGCCCAGGTATCCGACCCGCCGAAAGCACGGTCGCTTAAAAGTACGGCGCTGTCTGCACCTATGGCAATCGCCTCGCGCAAAGAAAAGACTGCTTTTTCCGGCCCCATGGACAATGCAATTACCTCGCCGCCAAAACGTTCCCGCAGGCAAATGGCTTCTTCTACTGCATAAAGATCAAAGGGATTTAAAATGGATTGCAGGCCTTCGCGCACTAAACGTTTGGTGATGGGATCGATGGTTGCATTGTCGGTAGCAGGTACCTGCTTGATGCAGACGACAATCTTCATACAGTTCCATCCTTCGCTATCCTATCCCACAGACCTTCGACAATATGGTATTGGGTTTTAAATCCCAGCAGCGATAAATACATTCCGCACTGCGGAAAAATTCGGTGCAGGTCTTCCAATGCGGCAAGCGGAGAAAATTCTTTGTCCTCTGGTATTGTATATCCCACCACATCAGATAAGAGGTGTAATTTTTTGCTCATCCATGCTTCGACAATTACCGGCATATCAGAATAGTTCTTTAATAGTTTTTCCACCACGACATTGCGTTCAATTATGGGCTGAGTAATAATAAATGAGGCTCCCGCTGCGATTTTTCGGTCCAATTTTGCAAATTCTTCTTCGGCAGGTTCGTAGGGGTTAAAGGCAGCGCCCAGTACAAAGTCCGGGTAATGACTTGTTATATATGCAAGCAATTCTACAGAAGTTACCGCTGCAGTACCGGTAATTCCCAAATCGCCCGGCGACAACCTGGGCAGGCGGGTAGAACCATCTCCGCTTATAACCAGTATATACTTAAACCCCATATCTTTGGATTGTATAAGCAGTTCATCCAGATCGCGCTTACTGTGGAAGGTGTTTAAATGCAGGATTACCTGTTCGGGAAGCACCCGTAAGCCCAAGTGTTCTATTGTTTCATGCCCCTGGAAGGACAATAAACCCATGGCATTATCGGTAATACAAGCGCAAAAACCGCTTTCCATTACACGGTTAAATTTTTCGGCAAAAGCCTGGAGATCGGTTTCAAGTTTTTCGGAATTTTGCTTGGGCGGCAGGATTTCTACATGGTAAACATGGTTTTTAATATGTTCCAACATCTCTTTGACATATTGTATACCTTATTCAGTAAAATACACTATACTATACCATGGCTATGAGAAACTTTATCCGTCAAAAAACATGGTTTTTACCAGCAATATGCCTCCTTTTTGCTGCCCTTCCCCTTGGAGCCCAAAATCTGCCTATGGAACAAGCTGCAGATCGAAATACCGAAAAAGAAGAATTCTGGATTAGTCCCCTTATTGAAGTGAATATGTACAGCCTCTCTTCCCTGGCTATTGGCGGCGGCTTGGCCTTTGCTTATGGAGATGATCTGGCTATAGGTTTTAGGACAGCCTGGTTTACCGGCGATAATGGTGAAGTTATTACCATGGAAATGAATATTCTCCTTCGTTTTAATAATATAGGCGGCGATTCCCTGCCTGGTCTTTTTGTCCAGATAGGCGCCGGCCCCGTCCTTTTTGCACAGGATGAAAATATGTCCATTCCTGCTCCTTTAGGCTCAATTTCTGCAGGAGCAAGCCTTGGCTGGCGCCTGCCCTTTGGCCCTAACTGGTTTGTTGAACCAGCACTGAGGATAGGATTCCCCTATATGCTTGGATTGGGGGTTTCCGGCGGGTATCGCTTTTAGGAGGAAACCATGAAGGCAAAAGCTTTTATCGCAATATGTTTATTATTCTGCGCTTCCCTGCTCCTCTTATTCGCCTGTAACAATCCCTTTATGGAAAGTATATTGGGCAGTAAAAATAATGAAGAAGGACCATATACAGGCCATCCCGGTACAGGTACACAATTCGATCCCTGGATAGTCCATGACCGGGCTACCTTGTTAAGGGTAGGCACCGAGGCGCTTTCTCCGGATCCCGACGATCTTAGTTGGCATTTGGGCGCCCACTACCGCCAGGTACGAAATATTACCTTACCTGCACCTGAACCGGGGGACAGCAACTGGATACCAATAGGAATAAGCAATATTACTCCTTTCACCGGCACCTATAACGGCAATGGTCGTACCATAACAGGTCTTATTATTAACACAATAGATATTAATCAAGGTATGTTTGGACACATAGATACAGACGGCATAGTGCAAAACCTTGGACTTATTAATGTCAGTATTACAGCTCCTAGTAATGTCGGCGGCGTAGCAGGTAATAATCTTGGTACAATACAAAACTGCTATGTTACCGGCATAATTACTGTTGTTAATGGTAATGCTGGCGGTCTTGTTGGTTGGAACTATAGTATCGTGCAGTACAGCTATTCTACAGTTATTATCAATGGTTCTGGCGATGACATTGGAGGGTTGATCGGAATAAACCAACTTGGTACAGTAGAAAATAGCTATTTTTCAGGTACTGTCAGCGGCGATAATAATATTGGCGGTGTAGTAGGAGATAATAATTCTGGTATTGTACAAAGCTGTTATGCTAGAGGTACTGTCAGCGGCGATAATAATATTGGCGGTGTAGTGGGAAACAACCGATCCGATATTTCTTCTCCTGGCACTGTACAAAGCTGCTATTCTACAAGTACTGTCAGCGGTAATAGCTCTGTCGGCGGCATAGCAGGGCAAAGCGGTGGTTTAGGTAGCATTATCCAAAACTGCTATGCCACAGGTGCTGTTAACGGTACCACTAATGTCGGCGGTGTGGCAGGAACCAGTAGTGGAAATCTGCAAAACTGTGTCGCCCTGAATCAGAGCATCAGCGGAACAAGTAATTTTTATCGTATTGTAGGAACTAATTCAGGTGGCCTAAGCAGCAACTACGCGCGTGATATACCCCCAACAGATAGTGGAGGATCTGGTACAAGTGGAGGTGAACCTATTGCTACTATAGAATTATTCTACACTCATGCATGGTGGCTTTCTCCATGGTCTGCAAATCCAAGTGCCGCTTGGGATACATCTGCGCCATGGTTTTGGGGTACTATCTGGAATAATGCTGGCCCTACCAGACTGCCTACTTTACGAAACATGCCGGGAAGAACGCAAAACCCCACAGTGAATTAGCGGCAGACTCCGCGCTCAAAAATTTTTAACTAGTAGCCATACTCAAAATCAATATCGTCAAAGGTAAAGACTATCCGGGCATTGTTGCTGACCCGTACCCTCCATTTAAGATAAAAATCCTCATCTTCGTCTATCAAAAGCATATCGTAGGTATTAACCTGGCTTATGGGGTGAGGAAGCTGGCAGTTAAAACTTTGACCGTTTTCCAGAATTTCTTCTCCCAATAGTTCGGCGCCCCAATGGTCATCTTCGGAAGGGCTTACAAATATATAGTACATAGCATAGCCGGTATTGTTGACGATAGTAATAGTCGGTAAATCCTGTGCAGAAACGGCGAAAATACCCAAAAGCAGAACAATACCTGTCAGCATTAGCTTTTTCATGGCGACTCCTTGTGATATAGTACACTTAATACTAGCGGGAACATATCTATAAAACAAGATAGAGCAAAATAAGATACAGCTAGAAAGGAGCAGTTATGAAACTAATTTTTCTTGGCCCGCCGGGTGCTGGAAAGGGAAGCCTGGCCGCTAAGGCAGTAGAGATAGTCTCGGTACCGCATATTAGTACGGGAAACATTTTTCGTGCCGCTATTGCCGCTAAAACACCGCTGGGTGTAAAGGTAAAGGATATCCTGGATTCCGGCGGACTGGTGGACGATCAAACCACTATCAGCCTGGTTAAAGAAAGGCTGGCAGAAGCAGATGTCCAAAAGGGCTATATTCTGGACGGTTTTCCCCGCACTATACCCCAGGCAGAAGCTTTGGCGGAATTTTCGGCAGTAAATAGGGTGATAAACCTGGATATTCCCGATACAGGTGTCCTGGAGCGGCTTGGAGGCCGCCGTACCTGCCGGGACTGCGGAAAAAATTTTCATATTGTATTCGGTAAACCAAAAAAAGACGGAATTTGCGATCATTGCAGCGGTGAATTATACATACGGGACGATGACGCCGAAACTGCAATAAAAAAACGCCTGGAAGTATACCGGCAGCAAACCGCTCCCCTAATCGACTTTTACCGGAAAAAAGGCTTGTTAATGGACCTTGATGCCAGGCCGGATATGGAAACAGTAGCGGAGTTATTCCGGAAAAGTCTTACAACTATATCATAATTTGCCGGTATTTATACGGGTTTTTATGTACCATGGTCAGCACGGCAAATTAGGATTTGTTATATTGGCAAAAATGGTATTATATGGTAGAATTATGGATTAATTATGACTTCAAGAGAACGGGTTCGGACAGCCTTAGCCCACAAGGAAGCAGACAGGGTTCCCATGGACCTGTGGGGATGCGCATCAAGGCTTCACAATAAGGTGTATTTGGGTGTATTAGAGGAGCTTGGGCTTGAGGGAACCGGTACGGTAATACGGCCTGGTACGCTTACCGAATATGAAGATTACCGGATAAGTGATGCCCTGAATGTGGATTTTCGCCATATTAACATAGGAAAACCGAAAAACTTTAAAAGCTATACAGATAACGATGGCAATGTATTCGATGAATGGGGCATTGGACACTATAAAAAGGACAAATTTAACGCTATTTCTGTTCATCCCCTTTCCGATCCCGATCCTGCAAAGCTGGATTCCTATCCCTGGCCGGATCCCGACGATCCCGGCCGTATTGAAGGAATTGGAGAGCTTGCCCGGGATTATTATGAAAATACCCCCTATGCCATTACTTCAACAACCGCAACCAGCGGTGCAATGTTCGAATTTGGTCAATACTTATGCGGAGCAGAACAATTCTTTATAAACCTTTATGAAGAAGAATTATTTTCAGAAAAATTAATCGATAAACTTACCGAAATCATAATCAGGATTAATATCAATTTTTTGCGTCCCATAGCGCCGTATATTGAATGGGCAGAATTTGCCAACGATCTTGGCACCCAAAACGGTCCCTTTATCTCCCTTGAAATGTTCCGGAAGTACTTTAAAAAACCCATGGCAGCACTGTTTGGAGCAGTAAAAAAAGAATATCCCGGCATGAAGATCATGCTTCATTCCTGCGGGGCAATGAGTAGTTTTATTCCGGATTTAATTGAATGTGGTATGGACATCTTAAACTCCCTGCAGCCCCTGGCCCAGGATATGGATTCTGCCAGGCTCAAGCGGGAATTTGGAAACGATATAGTCCTTCACAGCGGAATAGACATACAAAAGGCCATGCAGGGAACGGCACAGGATGTAGAAAACGAAGCAATCCGTGCGATTAATGCAATGGCAGCCGGCGGCGGATATATCTTTGCTCCGGCAAACCATCTACAGGGGGATTGTCCCCCGGCAAATGTGGTTACTTTGTATCGGTGTGGTGAAAAGTACGGCCAATATCCGATCAAAAATAATAAATAAAGAAGCGGAGGCTGTAACATGGCAGAAAAAAAGCTGATACTGTGCGTCTGCGGCGCTGGTATCAATACCTCAATCAATGCCGAAATGACAATCAAAGAGTATCTGGAAAAACGGAAAGTCCATAAGGAATATCAGGTTGAGCATTGTACAGTAGATAAAATGGAACCGTATAAGGGACGTAAAAATATGGTTGTCTGCTGGATGACAACTATCGATGAAAAATTCAGCGCACCGGGAGTACAGGGTCTTGCCTACCTTATCGGATCAAAGAAGGATAAGGAAGAATTAACCGACAAAATTATCGAACTAATGAATGCAAACTATACTGCATAGCCATATCTAAGGCAGCTTTTTTGAGGAACCAATCCGGGAACAGTGTTGTCGGACAAAAAAAATAATTTGGAGGATTTTATGGAAGCAATTAACAATGCGATTAACAGCTTGTTACTGAACCTTGGCGGTCCGGTACTTGTTTTTTTCGTAATGTTCATTCTTGGTATGTGCTTTAGGGCAGGATTCAAGAAGAGCCTGCGGGGAGGTTTGTACACCGGTATAGGTCTTGCTGCTCTCTTTGTTGTAACCGGTGCTGCTACTGCTGCCCTTGAACCGGCGGTTGTTGCTCTGGCATCAATTATGGGCAGAACCCAGCCGGTTATTGACCTTGGCTGGGGTAATGCCGGTTTGGCTTTTTCATGGCCGGGTGCAGTCTTTACCATTATTGCTGTTATAGTAGTAAACTTTATTTTAATTATGCTGCGTATAGTTAAAACAATGTGGACTGATATGTGGAGTTACTGGCATGGTCAGGTAGTTGGCTGTTTTGTATGGGCAGCTACAGATAACCTTCTTATTGGGGTTTTAGCTGCAACAATATTCCTAACCATCAACTCTTTTATCGGAGATGCAACTGCCAAACGTTTCCAGGAATTCAACGGACTTCCCGGTATTTCTGTACCCTGTTGTATCACCTTAACTGCAATTTTTGCAAGACCCTTTAATGCATGTCTTGAAGCAATACCCGGACTTAATAAAATTGATGCATCCCCCGATGCAATTAAGGACAAAATCGGTGTATTTGGCGAACAAGGGGTTATGGGTGCCATTATTGGATTTGCCATTGGACTTGTCGTGTGGGCCGGCGGCGAAGGGACCATTCCCGGAGCGCTTAACCTTGGCATACAGGTCGGCGTTCTTATGGTGTTCCTTCCCAAAACAGTATCCGCACTCTGCGAAGGGGTTATTCCAATTACCAATTCGGTAATTGAATTTGTCCACGAGAAGTTCGGCGACAGGCGCGAAATTTATGTTGCTGTTGACTGCGCTGCTTTGCTTGGACATCCTTCTGTCATGGCAAGCGCTGTTCTTCTTTATCCCCTTATTGTAGTATTGGGCGTCTTATTGCCGGGTAATGGGCTTCTTCCCATTGCAAGTCTTGCTGTTGTTCCCTATTGGTGCGGCGCTGTAGCTCCTTACCTTAAAGGCAATGTATTCCGTATTGTTCTGTTTACCCTTGTTTGGGTAATCCCTGTTTTTTACATTGCTACCTACCAGGCCGACATCCATACTGCAGCCATGGCAAGAATGGGCATTGGCGATCCCAATGTATTAACCAGTTCTTTTGACATGGGCGGAGACCCCCTGGGCGCAATTATTGTTCAACCCTTCCGGGCTTTGTTTGGAAACTAAGGCTGGGTAATGCTTGAAGTAAGCGAAGAAAATATTCTGATCAAACTTGAAGCAGAAACGAAAGAGGAGGTCATCCGGATTTTGGTTGACCTCCTGGTAAAAAACGCTTACCTCAAGACAGGCTACTATGATGTAGTTGTTGAACGGGAAGTTAAGTATCCTACCGGACTTCCCACAGAAGGTATAAAAGTAGCGATCCCCCATGGCTTTTCGGAAGACTGTGTTTTAAAACCGGCTGTTGGGATCGCTACCCTTGCCCGTCCTGTAATATTTAACAATATGTTTGCCGATGACGAAGAATTGGCCGTGGAATTGGTATTTCTGTTGGCCCTGACAAACAAGGAAGAGCAGGGGAAAGATTTGACCAGAATAATGGATGTGTTATCCGACAGCAAGCTGCTTTGTGCTATTCATGCTGCAAAAACCGGATCTGAAATAAAAAAATTGGTATATAGTTCATTAAGTTCAATATGAATGCTCCCATTACTAAACCGGTAAAAAAAGTACTTATAGCAGGCGGGCTTTGCGGTACAACCATGTTGATGGCTGCAGAAAAAATAGAAGATGCCTGCAGAAAACAAAAGATTCGTGTTAATGTCAAGGTTCACAATCTTTGGGAATCGCAATATCCCGGAGAAGGTTTTGATGCGATAATTGAAATGTTTAAATTTTTTGAAGATCAAACATGTCCTGTTTTTGACGGCAAGCCTTTTATAATACACAGGGGTACAAAAGAATTAGTGAACAAAATTGTTGAAAGTATAAATATATAGCGAATTACAGGATAAAAATGGCGGATAAAATAATTTATGCTGATCATGCTGCAACTACGCATGTTGATTCCAGGGTTCTGGAAGCGATGCTCCCCTTTCTTGCAGAAAACTACTACAATCCTTCTGCCCTGTATCCCCAGGCACGCTCTGTAAAGGCGGCAATAGAAAATGCACGCGCCGTAGTGCTGGACTTTATTGGCGCTGATACGGCAGGTCAGTTAATCTTTACCGGCAGCGGTACAGAAAGTGTCAACCTTGCGCTTTATTCGGCTCTTAGCGGGCGGGATATATTATCCGGCAGTAAAAAAGGACGTATTCTTGTTTCTGCTGTTGAACATCATGCTGTTTTAAGCTGTGCTGCTTTGCTTGCAAAAAAGTTTACTGTAGAACAATTGCCCGTGGATCGTTATGGCATTGTTTCACCTGATACTTTAAAGAAATATATGGGACCCGATGTATGCCTTGTTTCCATAATGTCTGTGAATAATGAAACCGGCGCAATTAACGATACGGCAAGCTTATGTAAAATTGCCCATGACAATGGCGCAATGTTTCACAGCGATGCCGTGCAGGCTTTGGGTGTTTATCCCTTAAAAGTCAAAGAACTGGGAGCAGATTATATCAGCGTATCGGCGCATAAAATCTACGGGCCAAAGGGCCTTGGGGCAATGTACGCTGCTCCCGGCCTTCCAATATTTCCCATGATACGGGGAGGAAAGCAGGAAAGAGATCTAAGAGCCGGTACAGAAAACACTGCAGGTATTGCAGGGTTTGGCTGTGCTGTTGGAATTTTAAAGAAATGTCTGAAAGAAGATATAGCTCATCTTGCTGCATTAAGGCAAATATTTTTGGAGGGAATTGCAGGCATTTCCGATATAATGATAAACTCTCCGCCAGACGGCGTACCGTCCAGCAAAGCTGTACCTGGCATAATTAATATTAGCGCAGCCGGAGTTGAGGCGGAACATTGTCTTTTACGCCTTAGCATGGCCGGAGTGCTTGCATCGATGGGCGCTGCCTGCAATGCAGAAACAGTAGATCCTTCCCATGTAGTAGAGGCTATAGGGGTTCCCAAAGACTATAAACGCGGTACCTTGCGTTTTTCCTTTGGCAGAGAAAACACAAAGGATGATGCTGCCCGGGCTGCACAGGAGCTGGCTAAAGCTATAGAAAAAACACGGTAGATGGAAAAATCAGCTATTTTTGCTTGACAAGTAAACAAAACTAAGTCAAAATGACTTGTTCGTTGTATGTTTTTTCAGGAGGATTAAAATGGCAACTAGAATTAAAATTCTGTCAATTTGCGGGTCCGGAGTGGTCACTTCAAATATGATGGCAAATAAGCTAAAAGATATGTTCAAGGAAAAGGGATATGATGTCAGTACCGTGGAAGCAAATCCCAGTGAGCTGGAAGGCTATGTAATGAGGGAGAAATTTGATTTAATTGCTTATTCAAGCCCAATAGGGGATAGTCATGGTGTTCCTGCATTAAATGCTATTGGTCTTATAACCGGTATGGGAGAAGACAAATTCATGGACGATGCCCTGGAAATCCTAAAAAACAACGGTAAGTAAAGCTGTTTTATAATATTTTGTTTTAAAACAGCTATATTTATATATTATTTTGGAGGTTGATATGTTTTTTGCTGCGTTAAGAATGTTTTTTGACAACTTCGGAGCTGTCATCTTTGTACCAGTCATTATTTTCATCGTTGCCTTATCTTTAAAAGTGGCTCCCAAAAAAGCCTTTATGTCTGCACTTTCTGCAGGTGTTGGTTTACAGGGCTTTTTTCTGGTCATAGGTGCTTACGGGCCGATTGTTACTCCAATTGTTGAACGGATGATTAATGAAACAGGGGTAAACCTTCCTATTACAGACCTTGGATGGCAGGTTGTTTCGGTAATCGCTTATTCAACAGAAATAGGAATGATTTTTATTGGTGTTGCAATACTGCTGCAGATAATACTGTTTTTCAGCAAATATACCAATGTTTTTCAGGCTGGTGACTTGTGGAATAACTATTCATACATGGCCTGGGGTTCTTGTTTGTTTGTTCTGACCAATAATCTTTGGCTAAGCCTTTGTTTCATGGCTTTCCTGCTTCTTGTTACTCTGCTTACAACCGAGATTGTTCAAAAACGCTGGTCTACATATTACCAGTATCCTGCTTGTTCTATTGCTTCATTGCATACTACAACCATAACTGTTATTGCCCTTCCAATTAACTGGATCCTGGATAAGTTTGGGTTATATAAAGTTAAATCCGATCCGGAAACAATCAGAAGAAGACTGGGATTTATCGGGGAACCAATGACACTTGGTCTGTTTCTTGGCTTGGTAATAAGTATTGTGGGCAATTTCTCCCGTATTAATACACTTGCTGCCTGGGGTGAAATAGCAGGATGTGCAATTGCCACTGCTGCTGTTATGGCTGTATTTCCAAAAATTTCCGGTATTTTTGCCGGCTCTTTCGGCGCTATTACAGAAGCTTCCAAGAAATCCATTAAAGGTTTTAAAGGCGAGTGGTATCTGGCAGTTAACGATGCAACCGGTTATGGAGAACCCGCAACCTTAATTACAGGTATATTGTTAATGCCGACAACCTTAGGATTGGCTTTTATTCTGCCGGGTAATCAGACCTTCCCCATGTTGGACTTGCTGGCTATTCCCTATATCATTCAGCCGATTATTGCCATGTCAAACGGTAATATAATCAAGTCGTTTATTTCCGGTGTGATTTATATGGCTATTCTTTTATATTCCTGTACCATGACAGGCCCCATATTTACCGAAGTTGCAGCTTCCAGAGGTGTGGAACTTGGCGGCGCAGTAATGATAACCAGTTTTGCTATCCTGGGTCATCCAATTCCTGCCATATTCTTCATGATCTTTAGAACTTTGAATCCGCTTTTCATTTCTGCATCGATTCTTGTTTATGCAGTATCTTATGCTCTTGTGCGTAAGAATAAAGTCAAAATCCATGAGTGGATAGAACTTGCTGCTGCTAAATCTGCAGGCGAAGAAGCATAGATCAACTAATGTACCTGTCCGGTTTCGGACAGGTACAATTTTAAATTCATGAAAGTCCAATTTGATTATCAATTTTCCCCGGGCATTTACCGAAAAATGTATTATTTTAATGCATTCTTTGTTAAAGGCATTTTTTTATGCTTATTTATTATTACTGTATGGATTGCTGCTGTTTCCTTCCTTATACTGGAACTAATGCATATAGTTAATCTAAGCCGTGTTATGCATTTTTGTTTTTTAATTGTTACTATTTCACCGCCCATATTAATAATCTCCCTTGAAGTTAAATTAAGACAGATAAAGGATAGTGATTTAATTAAAAAGAACAGAAGTGTAATTTTTTCTGACGATGGAATTAATTACCATATTGATTCCAAGACTAAAGGACAACATGATTCCTGGGATGACATTGCATTTTTATATGAGACAAACAGCATGTTTATTATAGCAAAAGATGAAAAATACAGTATCCCGGTATTAAAGACAGGTGTGCCCAAAGAGGAGTTGGAAGATTTAAGCCAGGATTTAAGAATCAAACTTGGAGGGCGCTACAAGCGAACAAATTATTTTTAATATGAATATACAAAAACTAAATGATTTAATGGATTATACAATTATTCAAATCGAAGACTTTTATGACTTGTTTAAGAATGAAGATCCCGATAAAAGCACATATGAAAATTGGAATGCCCGGGATATTTTGGGACATGTAACCTGGTGGGCAAAATTTGCAGGATTAAACCTTGAAAGCTTTAAAAGTAATAAGATTTACAGCAAGGCAGATAATATTGAAGAATTAAATAAGAATATTTATTCTGCATTTAAAAGTATTTCTATACATGATATTCATAAAGAATGTAAGGAATCTATATATTTTTTAAGAAATAATATTGGATTGTTCAATGAAGAAGAATTGTTAAGAAAAGATTATCCAACAGGTTTTTCTTTCGAATTATGGCGATATATGGATTTATTTATTTTCGTTCATCATATTGTTCATTTTTTATTTTATTATCTTAAGAACGAATATTATGAAATATTTTTAAAAATTATTAATGAAGCAGGAAATGACATTCTGGAATATTCCGATCAAAATATTAATATATTTTTATTCAAAGGCTATTGTAATGAAACTATAATTAGAAACAGAAAAATACTTGCATTAAAAGAGGCTATGAATACCAATGGAATTATACTTAAGATTAAAAAAGCAATAATAACAGAAGCAGTAACAGAAGCAATAAAAGAAAAAATGCAGGCAGGATTAATTATATAAAATCCCTGACTATTTCCAGCATAAGATCGTGTATTTCCCGGCAGTTGGAAGCCAGGCTGGTATGTTTTCCGCTATAGCTCATGGGGCTTCCATCCCATTGGCTTACAATGCCCCCCGCTTCTGTTAGAATGGCAGCTCCTCCTGCATAGTCCCAGGGATTAAGATTACGGCAAAAGTGCACATGGGCACGGCCGGATGCAATATAGCTCATATCAATTGCTGCCGATCCGGTAATACGGCAGTCGATGCATTTGTCAAAAACAGCTTTAATAAGGCCTATGGAAGGATTTTTATTGCGGTCAAAGTA
>Ga0099364_10006468_pt1 | contig 17054 bp, 11 predicted proteins | sample TergutTh196P3_FD_73070 | JGI IMG/M metagenome (GOLD analysis project Ga0099364, IMG submission 73070) | Microcerotermes parvus P3 segment gut microbial communities from Pointe-Noire, Republic of the Congo - Th196 P3 | ecosystem: Host-associated > Arthropoda: Insects > Digestive system > Gut ... | reverse complement strand
GCGCACAGACGACGACGTTCATAAACCCGATGGTGCAGATATTGGGCGAACCGCAAGCGCGTTCCTCAATGATTCTAACCGACCCGAAAGGCGAACTGTTTCAACTGCATTCCCAGAAACTAACCGAACAAGGCTACAAAGTCATGGTGCTCGACCTGCGCGACCCCTATTCGTCCTACAGATGGAACCCGCTCGAGAGCATATTCAAGATGCATGAAGATTATCTCGAATGCGGCAAGGGCATATTTAAGCGGAACGATCCTCCCGGCGATGCAGGACTTGAGCTGTCGGCACCTCTTGAAAGCTATGGGGACGCTTGGTATGAATATCGAGGCAAGGCATATGCCGACGGCAAGGAGCTGAGCGGCGTCATAAAGCTTGCACGCCAGAAGATTTATGACGAGCTTTACGAGGACCTCAACGACCTCGTTGGCGTCCTGTGCCCAATCGAGTCTAAGGACGATCCTGTCTGGGAAAAAGGCGCGCGCTCCGTCATCATGGCGACGCTCCTCGCGATGCTGGAGGATGCCGAGGAACCCGAACTGGGCATGACTATCGAAAAATACAACTTCTTCAACCTCAACAAAGCGATAGCAAACTCGGAAAACGAGTTCGCGGCGCTGAAGAACTATTTCAAGGGCAGGGACAGGCTTTCAAAATCGGTCACGCTTTCGCGGCAGGTCATGTCGGCGGCGGAATCGACTATGTCGAGCTATATGTCCATCGCGTTTGACAAAATGAACATATTCAACGACGAGGGAATCTGCGCGCTGACCTCGGCTACGGACATAAACCCCGCAGTCTTTGCCGAAGAACCGACGGCGCTGTTTTTGAAAATACCTGACGAGAAAGACACGCGGCACGGGCTTGCGGCGGTTTTCGTCCTATGCATATATAAAGCGCTAATCAAGATAGCATCCGCGCGGGAGGATCTGAGTTTGCCGCGCAATGTCTATTTCATTCTCGACGAGTTCGGCAACATGCCGCAAATCGACAAGTTCGACAAGATGATAACGGTCGGACGAAGCAGGAAAATATGGTTCAACATGGTCGTGCAGTCCTATGCACAGCTCAACAACGTATACGGTGACAAAGTGTCCGACATCATCAAGAGTAACTGCGGAATCAAGATGTTCATTGGTTCAAACGACATTGAAACCTGCAAGGAGTTCTCGGAACTCTGCGGCAACATGACCGTTTCCACGAGCAGCATTTCAACGTCCGGGACCAAGGAGGGGGGCGTCTCAGTCTCAACTCAGATGCAGACCCGCCCGCTGATCTACCCTTCAGACCTGCAAAAACTCAATAACAATGTCAGCACGGGGAACTCCATAATAGTTACTTTTGGAAACTACCCACTGCAAACAAAGTTCACTCCCAGCTACAAATGCGACCTGTACAAATTTGGCACGATGGATCTCTCAGAGATTCGCAGTAACCTGTTTTTCAGCGACGAGGTCTACTACGACCTAGACGAAAGAAACGCCGCAGTACTGGAATTCGAAGAAGAGAGTGCGAGTGCATAGCAAATTCATAATTCATAATTCATAATGCATAATTCATAATTAATACGTTTATGCATTGCTTGGGGGATGTTGTTTACTTATGGAAAATAAGACAATAGGCGCTAAACGTGGAAAACACGCAAAATGTGGAAGGAACGGTAATTATGCATTATGCATTATGAATTATGCATTGCGTAATTTGCATTATGCATTGATCGCTTTCGTTCTTGTATTTGCTATGGTTTTTCCGAGCTTTACTGTGTTTGCTTCGCAGCCTGATGGGGGGGCTGACAGTGTACCCGTGGATTCTGAAACCGTGTCTCCTCCGCCGTCGGTAGATGCGACGGAACCGCCGCCGGGGTCTTTTGACCAGTTACCGTCACCGTCACCGACGCCGACGCCTCGGCCGTTTCCTGAGTGGTTCAATAGGTTGCCCTATTTGCCGGAATGGATATATATGGTGGACGAGCTGCCGGAATGGTTTTATCAGCTCGAGCGGCCCCCTGTATGGTTCTATGACATACCCAGAGTGCCCTCGTGGTTCTACCAAATTACGGAAATACCCGAATGGTTCTATCCCGAGGAAGGGCCGGAGGTGCCCGATGGCGGAGAGGGATCGGACTACTGGGAGCATCCGCCGGGCTGGGAGGATGGCAAGGGCGGGTCTACCCCGTTTGACAGAGAAGGCACAGAGGATTGGGAAAGGCCTGAGTATTGGGATCCTTCGGGAGAACTGGAATGGCCTGATCCCCCAGATGATCCGGGCGATGTCGGGAATGGGGAGAACATCCGGGAACCTGAGGAACCGGTGAGTCACTATGATTCCAGTATATACCCATTCGTCTATAAAATGCCCGGAGATTACGGTCTCTTCGCGTCCAGCGTGCCATTTGGAATGATAACCGATGGCGGCGTGCGCATCGATTATCCTCCGATTTATATAAGGATTCTCAGGGGCGAGGACGAATATAACCATTCTCCCGGAGAGCAGATCACGCAGGATGGAGTGTATACAGCGATCACTCTCGGCGGCGATACGGTGTTCTGGTTTCGGATTATAACGGCTCCCGTCAATGATTTGAGCGCATACCCTGCGCCCTCGGGATTTTATCTGCAAGAAGTAAGTTCCAATCACAGGACCGAAACAATGCTGAACTCCGACCTTTATGAGGTTGAGGAGGACGGGATATACCGTTTCAGCCTAGCCGACAAAGAGACGGGCGAACTTTTCAGGGTCGTCACCGTCACACTCGACACCACGCCCCCAACGCTTACGTTCGACGGTTGGGAAGAGGGGGAGGTCAGAACCATGGCGCCGGTGCGATACTTCCCCGACGAGCTTGATGCCATTGTAACCGTGACGAAGGACGGTCAGTCATTTTTCTCGGCGCAAGACACGCTGGAAGAAGCGGGCCGCTACATAATAACTGTGACCGACCTGGCGGGCAACGAAACCGTCTACTCATTCCGCCTGACGGCAGGCATGAACATCTCCGCAATATGGGTCATCATAATCTTTGTCCTGCTTCTGGCGGCTCTAGCGGTATTCCTGATTCGCAATAGACGCAAGGCGCGGGTGCGCTAGACAATTCATAATGCATAATTCATAATGCATAATTATTTATAATTGAAATGTTGAGCTACATTGTGTATTGCCGCGTATATATAGACAGAAGCCTGGGAAATGCATAATTCATAATGCATAATGCATAATTAATTATGACAAAAATGTTGAGCTACAGTTGGGATTACCGCGTATATATAAATAGAAGCCTAGAAAACGATGAACTCAAGCCCGCAAGTGAAGCGGACACTGAAATTGCGCATAGTGCATTATGAATTATGAATTATGCATTATGAATTGCCCCGCGAAGCGGACACCAAAATTGCGCATTGTTCATTATGCATTATGCATTATGAATTATGAATTAAAGAGAAGGGAGGGTAGGTTATGGCTATTTTTGAAGGATTGAGACTAGCGCTGGCATCGACTCCGGCTGCCGATTTGGAGCGCATCACGGGTCCTGTAGTCGGTTTGCTTACGACCGTATTCACAGTGGCGATTCCTCTGGTCGGCGCAATCGGGGCCATCTTCTGCATTGTCCTAGGCGTAAAACTGGCCAAGGCCGAAGAACCGCAAGACCGCGAAAAGGCCAAGCAGGGACTAAAGAACGCCATCATCGGCTTCGTTCTGATTTTCGTGCTGGTCGTAGTGCTGCGTCTCGGAATCCCCGTAATGAGCGACTGGGTTCGCGACGCCACAATCACAGCATCACCGTAAGGCTAAGAGACACTCAGATGGGGGCGGTTCGCAAGTTGCCGCGCCGTCCCCGGAGGACAAGGCAATGCATAATTGATAATGCATAATTGATAATTATTGAGCTACATCGGATGTAGTTGCGTATATATTAATAGAACCCTAGAAAATGAGGGATTCAAGTTCATCCGCGAAGCGGACGCAATAATTATGCATTATGAATTATGCATTATGAATTGCATAAGGGATGGTAGGTTATGAATTTTTTTGGTGATTTATGGAGCTCAATTACAAGCGGGTGGGACGAGGTGACGGATGTCTTTACGAAGATATACGACTTCTTTGCCAGCATTATCAACGGCTCGTTTTTCGTATGGCTATGGCAGGATGTTATGCTGCCGTATATAATCTACGCGCTTGAGCTGTTTTTCCTTGCGATGCTGATTCTGCCGCTGGCGCTGGTTAACCTCGTGGGCGACGTGGTGGATGTGTTCTCGGGCGTTAAAACGATTGAGGATACCCGGCCTGCGTCACAGTCGAGGGCAATTGGCACCGAAGGGATGCCGGGTACCGGCAGATACTCCGACGACGTGTATATTTATATGTCGCCCGGAATTAATCCAAAATCTGTTGAAGTTTTTTATCAGACTGACAGCCGAACCGGAGAGCGGTTTTATCACCTAGGGCTGGAAAACGGTGTCTATTACGAGCTCTACAGAAGCGCCGAGGCATTGGGCTATACAAATCCGAACTACTTGGATACTATATTGCCCGGTATATTTGCGCCGTCGCGCAGTATGGAACGGAGCAATCTGCTTAGCAGGACCACTACAAGGCATATTGTCGACGATTATCTCGAGGCGCTCACGCCCGGGAACAAAGCGCTGCGCGAATATACCGGCAGCCCATATTTCACGCAGAAACTACCCGTGGGCAGCTATCCCATTGGCGAAGAATTCTTCATGTCGCTCGCGCTAGGTCCCCGCGGGCAAGATACGTTACAAGGCGCATATCACGATATATGGCTTGGGACATATTTTCACCATAAAATAGTCTGGCGCTCATTTATCCAGCAAAACGACTCGATGGTTCGGAGTCCCAGCTTGTCCTACACGGACAGGAACAGGTATACCGAAGCCGCGCTGGAGATCATGGCTAGAAGCGGCGTCCAGCCCGGCAGCGAGGGCATGTACTTGGCGATATCGGATGCGCTGCGTCAGCAAAGACAGGACGAGTTCTCGACGGGAACGCTTCGATTACAAGAAACCAGAACCAACGCCAGAATTACTCTGCTTGAGTACTTCATGGGACAACCTGCCATCAACACCGTTTTCTGGGGCGTCACGATTATTTCCATCGCGCTCTGTCTGGGTTTCTCCATCATAGCTGTGGTGCGGTCGATGGGCGATTTGCAACAGAACCGGCCGCTGGGGAAAGTGTTAGGCTCGGTTGGCAAAGCTATGCTCACGTTCCTTCTGGTCCCGTTTCTATGCCTTGGCGCGATTGCGCTGTCTACCGTCGTGCTGCGTCAGCTCATAGTTCTTTTCGACTCCGCGAACGAACGGGGCGAAGCGGTGAGCATGGAAGGCGCTCTGTTCCTATCCGCTGTGGCGCCCGAAAATGTCGTGGTGCGCGAGCGAAATTATGGATTTGAATACCAGTACAATGTTAATTGGGATACAATGGAAGTGACGATGGATTGGGTATACGTAGATCGGATCGAGGAAATAACGAATCCCACGCAACAACAAAGAACCAAGGCATACAACGATTTTAGGGACGATATGCTATATGGGCGCAGGGGTGTCGGATTTTCGGATATTTTGCAGCTCCAAAAGGATTTAGACGTGTGGGCGATGATGTTCTCGGGTCCTATGTTCTTTACATGGCTTGCCTCATGGTTCTCCGTGATTATGCTGCTGATGATCGTGATGGTATTTTTGCGAAGAATCTTCGAGGTAATAGTGCTCTACTTGGTTTCGCCCTTTTTCGTCTCCGCGATACCGCTCGACGACGGGAAAAGGTTCTCGGGCTGGCGCGATATGTTCATCAGCCGTCTGGTGTCCGGGTTTGGTTCGATTTTCACGCTCAAAGTGTTTTTGCTGATGCTTCCGATGATATGGACGCCTAATCTGAAGTTTAGCGACAGCACCTTCATAGATTCTTTCTTCAAGGTAATTCTTATGATGGGCGGCATATACAGCGTATACAAGGGACACACGCTCATTTCAACGATAATCAACCCGCAGGGCGCGATGGCAGAGCAAGAAAGCGCCGGGTTAATGTCAGGTGCGGTTATCGGAGGGTCGATGGCATTAGTCGGAGGCGCATGGAATCTCGCTACAGGCGGCATAGCAGGCGCATCAGCCGGCGGAGGAAACAACAACAGCAGCTCCGCCCCACCCCCCGCCAGCTCCGGCAACAAAAACCCAAATCTCTAATCAATGCATAATGCATAATTCATAATGCATAATTAACTCGGGATTGGTGTTATTATGAAGGACAATATTATTGTTGATAAGAGTAAGGCTTTTGCTATTCGAATTGTTAAGTTGCACCGTTATTTATGTGATGAGAAAAAAGAGTTTGTCATGTCTAAGCAGTTGCTTCGCAGTGGCACCAGTATAGGAGCAAATGTCAAGGAAGCGATAAGAGCGCAAAGCAAGGCTGATTTTACATCAAAAATGAATATTGCGCTAAAAGAAGCTTCTGAAACCGAATACTGGTTGGAAACCCTGCATGAAACTGACTATCTTGATGAGATAAAATTCAAAAGCATATATTTTGATTGCCAAGAACTACTAAAAATACTCCACAGCATAGTAAAGACATCGAGAAATAGTAATAATTATGCATTATGAATTATGCATTATGAATTATTAAGAAGGAGCTGTTGGTATGCGCATTATTCCCAAGCAGACCCGTGTTCGGATACAGTTTTTTAGAAATCTGGATTTGCCTGATGTTATCATAGGTATGGTGGGCGTTACTATCGGTGTATTTTTGTTCTCCTCGAACCTGCCGGGCCGTATGTGGATCATGCTCGGCGTGCTCATGCTGTTCGCGACGCTGCTTATGCGGATCGAAAACGACAAGATATACACGATGGTGCTGCACCTGCTCAAGCATCTGACGTCAAACCGCTCATTTATCAAAGGCGCGAAAAACAAAAACGTTGACATGAGCGCGATAACGCCGTTCACGGGCATAGCCGAAGATTGCATCGAATATGGCGGCGATTATTATGCGCAGGTGATTGAGGTCAAGTCCGTCGAGTTCCGCTTCTTCAGCGAATCGCGGCAGGACAGCCTAATCGAGCGCGTGCTCGGCGCGGTGCTGCGGCAGTCGGGGGATTTGATGATAAGCCTAGTGAAGCTCGACCGCCCCATCAACTACGACAGCGCTGTGGAAGGCGAGAATCTGAAGCTTGCGCAAATACGAATGTCGCATGCCAACGGTCTTTTCAGCGACGAGGAGCTAAACTGCCGCATCGATGTAATCCGCGACCGCATCGAACAGCTAAACGCGCTCAACACGCAGAGCAAGATCATACGCCCATTCTACTATCTGATGCTCTTTGACAAGAACAAAACCGTCTTGAAAGAACATGCCGTTATGGCGATGAACTTGCTGAACGCTTCTGAACTTGACACTCGCATACTAAAGGATGTTGAACTGGCGGTTTTCTGCAAGTATAACTACGGCTACGACTTCGACGAGAGAGAGGCGGACACCCTCGAACCCGAGGAGTACATGGACTGGATCATACCCGAAAAGCTTGATCTCATGATCCGAAAGTATATCTGCGACGGAGTCACCACGCACACGCTGCGCATCGTCAACTATCCGACGACGGTATACAATGCTTGGGGGCATCGGATATTCAACATACCGGACACCAAGGTCGTCATGAAGCTCAAGCCAATGGATAAGCATAAATCGGTCAGGAATATCGACAGGGCAATCGACGAGCTGCGGGGGCAGGCATCCGGAACAGGGAAGACGAGCAGGATAATCGAACTCGACGAACATATCAGGACGCTGACAAACTTGCTGACGCTGCTGCAAAACGACAGCGAGACGCTGTTCGAGGTCAACGTATATATAACAGTCTATGAGAGAGACCCGGAAGCGCGCGTCAACACGAAAAAGAAGGTGCGCAGGCTGCTCAGCGAGGAAGCTTTCCGTTGCGACGACAGCATGTTGCGCCAACTGGAGGCTTATGTCGGTTCCGGACTGTCCGCTTTTGACCCGCTCCACAAGGAGGCGCGCGGCATCCACTCGAGCAGCGCCGCCGCCGTGTTCCCGTTTGTACACAGCGTCATTCAGGACCCGCAGGGAATTATGATTGGGGACAGCGGCAAAAATCCCGTTATCATAGACTTTTTCAAACGCGACCACAACCATGTTAACAGCAACATGGTTATTATCGGTAAATCAGGAAGCGGCAAGAGCTTTGCGACGAAGACGATACTGACGAACCTAGCCGCCGAGGACAGCAAGGTTTTCATACTAGACCCTGAAAACGAATATTCAGGTGTCGCAAAGAAAGTCGGCGGCAAGCTCATAGACGTCGGAAGTTCCAAGAGCGGCCGCCTCAATCCGTTCCATATCGTGCCGAGCATCGCGGAGGAGGACGACGAGGCGGAGACGGAGCATACGAGCTATTCCGCGCATCTACAGTTTTTGGAAGAGTTTTTCCATCAAATCGTCCCCGATATAACGCCTGATTCAATGGAGATGCTAAACACCGCCATCGTCCGCACATATGAGAGCAAGGGGATTGACGATACGTCAGATTTCACGAAGATGCTCCCCTCGGACTTCCCGACATTCGACGATTTATATGATAATCTTCTAAGCTCGTTCCAGTCCACACAGAGCGAGTTTGGAAAGAATAATCTGAGGATTCTCCTGACCCATGTCTCGAAGTTCGCGGGAGAGGGCCGCAACGCCCATCTCTGGAACGGCGAGGCGACGGTTACGACGAACGAGAACTTTGTCGTCTTCAACTTCCAGTCGCTCATCGCAAACAGGAACAAGACCGTAGCAAACGCGCAAATGCTGTTGGTGCTCAAGTGGCTTGACAACGAGATTATAAAGAACCGCGACTATAACATTCGCTACAACGCACAGCGCAAGATTATCGTAGTTGTTGACGAGGCGCATATATTCATCGACAGCAAATACCCCGTCGCGCTTGACTTCATGTTCCAACTGGCAAAGCGCATTAGAAAGTACAACGGCATGCAGATTATCATAACGCAGAACATCAAGGACTTCGTGGGCAGCGAGGAGCTTGCCCGCAAATCGACGGCTATTATAAACGCCTGCCAGTATTCGTTCATCTTCGCCCTCGCGCCCAACGACATGCACGACCTGTGCAAGCTATATGAAAAAGCGGGCGCCATCAACGAAAGCGAGCAGGAGGAGATAATAAACAACGGACGCGGCCAAGCCTTCGTCGTGACCAGCCCCGCGAACCGATCCCGCATACGCATAGTCGCGTCGGAAGAACTGCAACAGCTGTTTTAATTCATAATGCATAATTGGGGGGAAATGATATGTTAAACATAGAGAAGATTGTTGGTGAGGGGCTTGTTACTGTTAACTTGACGGGGAGGCTTGATACTAATACCAGCGCGGAGTTGAAGGCTGAGCTTGAGCCTATATGGACGGCGGGCGAGATGGATATTGTGATGGATTTGTCCAATCTTGCATATGTCAGCAGCGCGGGCTTGCGCGTATTTTTGACATCAGAGAAGAGATGCAAGGCAAGCGGAAAGACGATGAAGCTCACAGGCGTCAGCCAAAGCATCCGCGAGATATTCGACATCGTGGGCTTTTCGGGAATACTCACCATTGAGTAATGCATAATTCATAATGCATAATGCATAATTGGGATTGTGCGTCCTTTCTTTGCGGTGCGTGGAAGGGGTATTTTAGGATAATTCATAATGCATAATTGGGGTTGTGCTTCCTTTCTTTGCGGCGCACAAATGGGATATTTTTAGAAATTTTGAGCTAATGCAGGGTGTCCTGCGTATATATAAACATAGAAATCATAATGCATTATGAATTATGCATTATGAATTGTAAAAAGGGAGGCGAATACAATGTCAGGTGTTCCGCAGGATGAAAAAATAAAAGAGCTTGAAGATGCTATGCAAATGAGCGGCGACGATATAGAAGAGCTTGAAGAGGCTATGGAAATGAACGACGCCGATTTGAAGGTTGCCAGTTACGAACCTAAAATTGTTATAGGGGATGAAGACGACGAAGACGAAAACGAAATGGACGACGATCTTGAGGACGACCAAGAGCTTAAGGACGGCGACCCGGAGCTTGAGGACGGCGACCCGGAGCTTGAGGACGGCGACCCGGAGCTTGAGGATGGCGACCCGGAGCTTGAGGACGGTGACCCGGAGCTTGAGGACGGTGACCCGGAGCTTGAGGACGACGACAAGGAGCTTGAGGACGGCGACAAGGAGCTTGAGGACAACCAAGAGCTTGATGGCGACGCTGATGAAATTGACGATTTGGAAATCGATAAGCCCGAAACTAAAAAGGAAATGGACAAGGAAGAAGCCATGGACGCGACAAAAGCGCCGCAGGTCAATCCTATCCAGCCCATGCCCGTGAAGAAAGACGACGAGGACAAGGATAAGGACAATGAAAAGGAAAGTTCTTCAAGTTCAGCGTCAAGCGACCCGAATCTATATTACAGGCCGACCGCCTACAAGGCAGGGTATTATATTGGGCGGTTAGCCGGAATACTCGGAAGATTTGCTAAGAACGCTGTGGCGTTTGGAGCTAGGACTGCATTTAAAGCCACCAAACTCCTCGCAAAGGGATCATTTAAGCTCGTCAAAGGAACGTTTAATGTTGTGAGGCATCCGATAAAGAGTGCCAAAGCCGTCGGAAGGGGCATCCAGACCGTCGGAAGGGGCATCAAGCTAACAGGGAAAACCGTTGCGGCTATTGGCGTTGCACTTTTCTCCCCGGAGACAGCCGATCGTTTGCTCTCCTACAGACGTAAATCAGATAATTATGATAAAACGGTAGAAAATATAAAGGAAGCCGAAAAAATTCGCAAGGCTGAAGAGAAACGCAGAAACAGGCAGGAGAAGGCTCAGATAAAAGCCGATAAAGCACAGGAAAAGGCAAATGCGGCAAAATACCCCGGCAGCAAGCCTGACCCCGACTCCAAAGAGGGGCAAAGCCTAGCCAGGCGCGAAGAGGAACTTAAAAAAGCGCAGAAAAATGCTGAAAAGCTCGAAAAGCAGGCAAGGAAAGCCCAAGAAAAAATCGACAAATTAAAGGGAAGGGCTCTTGACGCTCATGCGTTTGCCGACCTATACCCCCATTTGCCCGGTTACAAGGCCGAGGCAATGAGGATTGACAGGGAAGTTTCCAAACGTCAAACCGATGCGGACGGTATGCGCATTCAGGTTACCGACGCTAAATCCAAGGTACAGGATCTTAAAGACGGGCTTTCAAGGGTCAAGGAAGAACACTTGGCAAACGCCAAAGAAAAAGCAGGCGCCGCCGCTCAAAACCAAGCGCAAGCCCCCGAACAAGCCAAGCAGCAGGACGCAAACCAAGCAGATAAGCAGCCTGCCAATCAGCAAGTCGAGGATAAAACGAAACAGCAGACAATTAACGAGCCTGTTGCGAAACAGCAGGAGACTGTTCAGCAGACCGAACCGGTAGTGAAACAGCAGGAGACTGTTCAGCAGACCGTCAGTGACCCTGTCGCGAAGCCACCAGATCCTGTTCAGCAGACCGACCCTGTAGCGAAACAACCCGAGCCTATTAAAGAGGCGCCTGTTAAACAGACCGTCAATAATGACCCGATAACGAATCAATCGGATCCTGTTCAGAAGACCAATGACACTGTAACGAAACCGCCCGAATCTGCACAGCAGACTATCAATGATAAGGCTGAAAAACCCAAAGTAGAGCCAGAGTTCTTTAAAATTGAAATGGACCTTCACGGCCTTAATGTTGAGCTTGGACTGGAAAAGCCAAAAATTAAAGGAAAAATTAAAGTGAACGAGAGAGTTAATGTAAAAAACAAAGAGTTCAATCTCACCCAGTCCGTCCCGACGAACTAGTGCCTTAATGACCGGCAATGGTAATTAAAAACGTAACTGTTCAGGTGGTATCGCAAATCTCACAGTTTCGTCGTTGGATCCGCTTCGCGACGCGGCAATCCAGAAAGAAATATGACAATCGGCGCAAAAAGGACTGGATTGCTTCGCTGCGGCTCGCAAAGACGGAGGGCGCTGAACAGTTACACACAATATTTGTAATTTCTCATTTGTAATTTCTAATTTATTATTCGCGTTCCGCAGAGCGAGGGGATTGGGGGGGACTGAAATGTCAGGTGTGACGAACACTAACGATGAATACGCGATTAGGACTACTCCAGAGGATCGGGCACGGATTCAAAAGAAATTCTTTGACCAAGTTGGGGAAATGTACAGCGAAGAAGCCATAAGACGCGAAACGGCGGCGTTCTTTGGCAATGCGTCGGACGATGATTTCTTGCCGGAAAAGTGCTGCGGCCTTAAAGGTCTAGGCACCGACACAACGAGACTGGATCTGGCTCGGCTATATATGATTGTGTACGGCGGTTTCACTCCTGAGCAGGTTATGAGCAACGACCCCATGCTAGCAGAGCATAAGAGCAGACTCGGACAGGATTTCATCGATACAGTAACAAGCGGAGACCCTGAAAGAGTCGGTGATATGTGGCGGGATATGACCCTTCACCTAAATGCTTTTGAAATGCCGCAAATGGACTTTTACAACGATGAGTCGATGGTTGACAAATACAAAGAAGTGCGGTTTTACTCATCTGTAACCACTGATCATTTTAATGCTATGGATGGCGTGAGAGACATTCTGAAAAGGCACAGGGGAAACGAGCTGGCTGAGTGTCATCTAAACTTTCAAGGTGCGGAACCCGTGCGTTTTATGATAGATAACACGATGGGTCTGATAGCGCAAGACGGGTACTCACAAGCAAACCGCGAGCAGTTGCGTAATCTTGGCGATTTCCCCGGAGCTGCCAAGTACAGAGATGAATTAAGCCCGCAGGAGATAGAGACTATCAGGGTTAAGGGACTTACCGCGACTAACGTGGTCAGGGCGAAATACGGCGGGGAAATGAATCAACTTGTCGGCAGCAATTTTTCAGGAATGTCCGACATAGGAAGCCGCGATCAGATTACAGTTGACTTTAACATGGCGACCATGACTGCCCGCGCAATGCCCCATGACAAGGCAGGAAAGTACAAGACAGCCAACTATTCCGCGCAGTTTGAGGATTTGATGGATATAGAGGAAATCTCTGCCAAGGAGATGCAGAACACGGACCTCATTACTGATATAAAAGACCGCGGAGCGGACCACAGATCGCTAAAGGTTGAGATTAGCCTTGAAGATTTACACAAGGAAGCGCTTGGAGTAATGCTTCCCCGAGGCAAGAAGGTATTTGAGGAAAATAAGGCGGAGATAATGAAAGAAAAGAGTATATCAAATGAGCAGGAAGGCAAAAAATTGCTTGATCGCTACTCCCCATTCGGCAAAAACATCCCCGAAAAAGCCCCCCTAAACCCAAGAAAACGCTAACGACAGAAGTTATAATTATGCATTATGCATTATGAATTATGAATTACAAAGGGGCTATAGGAGAGCGTTATGAAAGGCGATTTGTTCAGAAAAGAGGCTGTGGATAAAATCACGGGCCCCGAGGACTTGAACTCCTATGTCAAAGTACTCAACCCGAGGATATGGCTGCTCCTTGCGGGAATCGCGGCGGCAATAGTCGGCCTTGTGATCTTCGCCATAGCAACGGGATACCCGGTGGGCGAGCTGTTCTTCGGAACAGTTCGCAGTTAATAACAAGGTGTCTATTCAGTCCCTTGCGCTCGAAAGACGTTTTTTTGCTTCCGATGCGCTCAGGCTAGAGACGTACGGTCGGGGCAGAGCGCCGCTCCGCATCCATGCTCCGCTATCGCAAGCAAAATAAACGTCTTCCTCGCCGGGACTGAATAGTAAAAACAGTGAAGGCTAGGCTGTATGGATAGCAATAAGAAAAACAGATTCCACATTCTGAGTTCTGTATTCCGAAAACAAAAAGTTCCTGTTGTGTTGCAGCTCGAGGTTGTGGAGTGCGGGGCTGCGTCGCTTGCTATGGTCATGGCGTATCATAAGATGTGGGTGCCGCTGGAGCGGTTGCGCGTCGATTGCGGCGTGTCCCGCGATGGCAGCAGCGCCAAAAACATACTTAAAGTGGCAAGGATGTATGGATTTGACGCGCAAGGCTACCGCGTTGAGCCGGAAGACATCGACACCATACCATTGCCCTGTATCATCCATTGGAACATGAACCATTTTGTCGTGTTGACAAAGATATCGAAAGACACGATGCATATAACCGATCCCGCCAGAGGCGAGGTGAAAGTGCCGATTGAGCAGTTTAACACCTCATTCACCGGAATGGCGATAGAGATTACGCCCGGTGAGGACTTTAAGCCTTCCGGAAAGCCTGCGGGCGTGTGGCCGTTTGCGAGACAGCGCCTAAAAGGCGCCGCGCCCATTTTCGCGTTCATCGTCGCGGTGACGACGTTGTCCTCGATTATCGGCATAATCGCGACATTTATGAACCGCGTGTTCATAGACGATTTTCTTTCGGGCGGAAATCCCGAGTGGGCATATGGCTTTATCGCGCTGTTTCTGGCGTTCAACTTTTTGAGTATCCTGCTGAGCATCATAAACAGGCGGATCAACTTGAAAATCTCCGCCAAGTTCGCAGTGGTCTCAAGCGGCATGTTCGTGTGGCATGCGCTGCGGCTGCCAATGGAGTTCTATTCTTCGCGCAACGCAGGCGATATCGCTTCGAGACAGAGCGAAAACGACAACATATCGCTTTCGCTGATACATCTTTTCGCTCCTCTTTTCATCGATGCGCTGATGGTTGTGTTCTACCTGTTTATTGTCCTGCGATACAGCGTTTTGCTGACTGTCATCGGGTTTTCTTCGCTCATTATAAATTATGCGATCAATCGGTTTATCATAATGAAGAACGTGGACATATCCCGCGTCTCCGCCCGAGACTCAGGGAAGTTGGGCGCGATGACCGTGGCGGGCGTGGAGATGATTGAAACAATCAAGTCGGCGGGCGCGGAGGATGGTTATTTTGAAAAATGGTCGGGCATACATGCGTCCGTGAGCAACTCGCGCATCAAGGGAATGAGGCTTACTCAAACTGTTGGGCTTATCCCGCAAATAGCTAGTCATGCCATAAACATTGCTATCATGCTGATTGGCGCATATTTGATAATACGCGGCAGCATGACCGTCGGCATTTTCTTCGCGTTCCAAGGGTTTCTGACGTCGTTCATAGTGCCGTTTTCCAAAATAATAAACGCGAGAATGGAACTACAGCAGACAAAGACCTCGATGGAGCGCGTTCAGGACGTGTTTAACTATTCGACTGACGTTAATTATAATGAAGAATTCATAATGCATAATGCAGAATTAGGGGACGAGGGTCTTTTCAAGCTTTCGGGTGCGGTTGAGATAAAGAATCTTACTTTTGGGTATAATAGGCTTTCGGCGCCGCTTTTAGAAGACTTTAATCTGACGCTGCGGGCGGGGGATAGCGTCGCGCTAATCGGGGCTTCGGGATGCGGGAAGTCCACTATCACAAAGCTGATAAGCAATCTCTACAAGCCATGGAGCGGCGAGATTCTGTTTGACGGCAAAGCCGTGGGCGATCTGCCGCGCGAGGTTTTTACAAACTCTGTCTCTGTCGTTGATCAGGACATTATCCTTTTTCAAGACAGCGTCAACAACAACATCAAGACATGGGACAAGTCAATTGAGGATTTTGAGGTCATAATGGCGTCGGTAGACGCGCAGATACACACCACCATCATCGACCGCGACGGGGGCTACGGCGGCGCGGTGCTTGAGGGCGGCAAGAACTTTTCGGGCGGCGAACGCCAGCGTTTGGAGATAGCGGGCGCTCTGGCAAACGAACCGACGATAGTGATTCTCGACGAGGCCACAAGCGCGCTTGACGCCAGAACCGAATTTGATGTTATAAACGCCATCCGCGACCGAGGCATAACAACAATAATAGTGGCACACCGCCTGTCCACGATTCGCGACTGCAACGAAATAATAGTGCTGGACAAAGGCAAGGTAGTACAGCGCGGCACCCATGACGAGCTCCACGCCGTCGACGGAAAATATAGGGAACTTGTGAGTATGAACTGATGAGCTCTGGCGGGGAGTTAGGAGTTAGGAGTTAGGAGTTAGGAGTTACCTGTTACCTGTTACCTGTTACTTGTTACTTGTTACTTGTTAATTATGCATTATGAATTATAAAGAGTGGGGGATTTAATATGAAGAGGATTGTATCGCTGGTGGGGAAAATTGTTTTGATGATGTTGCTTGTGGGGTGTGGGGGCAATGGCGCTGTGTCTCCTAGCGGAGGGGACATTCGCATACATCAGCCCGGAGAGCAGATTTTGGACAAGAGCGAGGCATTGCGGTTTCTTGAAGAGGGCAACAAGCGCTTTGTTCAGGACAAGGGTATCTCGCGAACCACAAATTCTGAGGACAGGGAAATACTGTCGGAAGGTCAGAAGCCTTTTGCCGTCGTCGTAACATGCGCCGATTCCCGCGTCGCGCCCGAGGTGTTCTTCGACCAGAAGCTTGGGGACATATTCGTCATTAGAAACGCCGGGAACATAGCCGACTACTCCGCGCTCGGATCGATAGAGTACGCCGTTGAGCATTTGCATGTTCCTCTCGTCGTCGTCGTCGGACATAGCATGTGCGGTGCCGTAAGCGGAGCATTGAGCGGCGGCGCTTTCCCGGAAAACCTACAGCAAGTGATTGATGAAATTAACCTAAGTCTGGACGGCAGCGAAAACCTGCAAGACGCAATATACTCGAACATCGAAGCCGTTTGCACTAAAATCAGGGAAAACCAAATAGTCGCCGCAACAGGCGCAACAGTAGTAGGCGCATACTACGACATAAAAACCGGCGAAGTCACGTTTAGTAACTGACGGATTCACAACGCAAACAAAAAACAAGTTATATAGTCCGTCAGTTACTAACACCGCGCGAAGCGCGGTGCGCCGAAGCGAAGACGAAAATTCGCAGGCGGAATTCATTTCCGCCGTAAAGCGAATTTCGGCGTAGCGCGCGGCGTCTGGGTTGTGGGGCGGAGCCTCACGTTTAGTTAGTCATCGGAATAACGGAAA
>Ga0099364_10006467_pt1 | contig 17062 bp, 13 predicted proteins | sample TergutTh196P3_FD_73070 | JGI IMG/M metagenome (GOLD analysis project Ga0099364, IMG submission 73070) | Microcerotermes parvus P3 segment gut microbial communities from Pointe-Noire, Republic of the Congo - Th196 P3 | ecosystem: Host-associated > Arthropoda: Insects > Digestive system > Gut ... | reverse complement strand
TTTCCGATGGTTTTTCAGCGTATTTTATCGGATAAGTCCGGTGAGGGTGAGCGGAAAATACAGTAGGTATCTTATATCTTATTCATAAGGAGCGACTATTTAGTTCTGTTTTTAATAATTGACAACGTTTAAAATAGTTTCATTCGTTGTCCCTTCTGGAATAATACTTTTATTCATATTTTCTATGATTTTTTAGAGCGGTGAAATAATATTAATTTCTTTTCGCTGAGAAATTATTCCAAACTATTTTTATTTTTTATTCGTCTTAGTATTTCAAAACTTCTTCATTAAAAAACTCTAATTTTACGCCTGCTTTGGCAAACATCTCTTCGGATTCTGCTCCGGCGTGGTATTTTTTTTCACACACTACCCGAATAATACCGCAATTGATGATGAGCATGGCGCACACTCGGCAGGGGGTCATTCGGCAATACAAAGTACTGCCATTTAAAGAGATACCTCGCTTGGCAGCCTGGCAGATGGCGTTTTGTTCGGCATGAACAGTGCGCACACAATGTTCGCTGATGCTACCATCTTCGTGCAACATCTTTTTCATTTGGTGTCCCACTTCATCGCAATGGGGCAATCCAACGGGCGACCCCACATAGCCGGATACTAAAATTTGCCGGTCTTTTACAATTACACAGCCACTACGACCTCTGTCGCACGTTGCGCGTTTGCTCACCGTATTGGCAATCTCCATAAAATATTCATCCCACGAAGGACGTATGTACTTTTCTTCCATCATATTATTTATTATTCGTTATGTATTCCGTAGGCTGAAGCCTACGGTTAATAAATTCATTGTTCATTATTCATTATTCATTATTCACTGTATTCTCAGTTTTTGCCCCACTGTAATATAATCTCCTTTAATATTATTCAGCGACCGAAGTTGTTGTTCGGTTATATTATATTTAGTACAGATTCTATAAATTGTTTCTCCGCTTTGAACCGTATGAAAAACCGGCATAGTTTTAGGAGTATCTAATAACAGTTTTTCTGATGATGAGTTGGGGGCTATTTCTTCTTGATTTTTTATTTGAATGGGTTTTTCAACAGGAATTGAAATAAAATCGGAAGGAGTGAGTACTAACAAATTGTTAATCAGTTTTCTTTCTTGAAAATTAATCACTTTTCCCGGATTAAAAAACTCGTTCAAAAATCTTATTTCAAAATGAATATTATTATTTTTGTTAATATTTGTATTACTAACATATCCAATCACTTCACCGGCATTTACTTTTTGGTTTGTGGTTGCATTTACTTCATCAAGTTGGGCGTAAAGTGTTTCCAACCCATTGTAATGTCTAACAATCACCGTATTTCCATATTCTTCATATTTTTTGGCAATTCTCACTACTCCGTCAAAACACGCCACCACCGGTTCTTTTTTTGATACGGAAAAATCAATTCCCGTATGTTGTCTATTTTTATTTTTCACATAGCCTGTAGATACGACTCCTGAAACAGGAAAAGCAAAAGGGTTGTTTCTTTCTTGAATGAGTATTATTTTTAATTGATTTTCGAAAAATGGAATTTCAATTCTCTCACTTCTTATATATAATGTATCCCACAGATAGTTATAGAGTGAAAATGCGGGAATTTGTCTTTCATTATCAATTATATTAATTTGTTTAGGATTAAAATGTGTATAATAATCACAAACTTCAACAGATTTTTCCATCATTCTGTTTTGCGAATTAACATCTATATCAATGAATGGCTGTTGGGCGAAACAATTGAGAATTGAGAATTGAAAATTGAAAATGAGTATAAAACAAAAGAAAGCACCTATAACCTTATTTTTAAAAAACAACCTTAGTAGCAGAAAGCAGAAAGCGGTAAGCGGTAAGAGGTGTGAGGTATGGGGTGTTTTCATTTAAGATTTAAGATTTTTAGATATTAGACTTATAGACTCAAGAGTTATAGACTTAAAGAGTAATGAGTATTGAGTAAAGAGTAATTTTTTCTGCTTTCTGCTTTTCTGCTTTCTGCTTTTCTTCTTTTAATTATTAATTATTAATTATTAATTATTAATTTGTGCATCTGTCTTCAATTTTTAGGAATGAGGCAAAAATTAGCGAGGCAAATCCTACCAATAGAATCATTAGAGTTTGTGCGCACCAGCCAATCCATCCCGCAGCAAGTCCCTGTGCATAATTTACTCCGTAAAGTACTAATATTCCGGCAACAAAAAGCGGATAGGCACCCAATCCGCCTTGGGCTATCATAAATCCGATAGAACCTACAACCAAAACAATAAAAGCTGGCATAGGTCCTAAATGTTGCAAGAAATCGAAAGCATACATACACGAATAAGTACCCAAAAAATAAAATACCCAAATAGCAATCGTATAAATGATAAACAAATAGGGGTGTTTTAAATCTATGATAGAAATAAGTCCTTGCCACAATCCTTTCATCATTCTTTTAATAAATTCTGAGATTTTATTAAACTTTTTTTTACTACTATGATTAAAAAATAGAAAAATTAAAACAAAACCAATCATTACGCAGAGTACAATGTATTTCAATGACCATAAAAGCGACCATTTATCGTTTATCCACTCCACAAATTGGTTACTGATTTCCAATTCGGATATTAATCCTCTATTAAAAAAAACAATAAGAATAAAGAGCAGCAAAAAAATCAGGAAGTCAAAAGCCCGTTCAACAACCACAGTTCCTATTGATTTTTGGAAAGGTATTTTATCGTAGCGTTGTAAAAATGTGCATCTCAATACTTCGCCGAGTCGTGGAATGGCTAAATTTGCTAAATAGCAAGTCATTACGGAATAGAAAGCGGTTGTTTTTCTCACTTGATAGCCTAATGGGTCAATAAGTAATATGTTTCTTAATGCGCGAAAATAGTGAGCAAAAATTCCACAAACCATAGAAATGAAAATAAACAACATGCTTTTGGAATTGAGGATTCCCGCAGCACTACTTTTTATAATTTCTATATCTTCGGGTGTTAAATCTTTTACTGAAAGCCAAATAAAAAAGATTCCAAGACCAAGAAAAATAACAAGTTGGAGGATTTTTTTTATTAAGTCAGAAGATTTCGATCGAATAGGGGTATTATTGCTCATTAACTATTTATTATTTATGTTTTTATAAAAAAGTGTTGCAAAAATAAGATTATTATTTAATGTGTTGTTTCTATTTTTAATATCTGTATTGTAAGTATCTCATAAAAAATACATCATCTAATAAATAGGTTTCCTGCTCTTGCGTGATTGTATTAATAATGAGTTGTTTATCAAGTAAAGAAAGAATTGCTAAAGAAACAGAAGAAGCATTTCCAAGATTATATTTTTGAAGAAAATCGGAAGAATTGGGTTTATACAACACTTCTTCTTTGGCAATAGATATCAAAAGTTTCCATTGTTTTACGGTTAATAATTTTCGAAATTGTTGATAAATAGATTCATTTTGACAAAGTATATTTTTGCAAACCTCTTGGACGTCTGTGATAGTAACTATTTTTTTTGTTAATTCAAAACAATTTTTACAAACGTACTGAACATAATAAGTATGCATTTGTGTCCATTCAAAAATAAATTCCAATGCCTCTTTATCTATTTGTTTTTTATATTTAGAAAAATGATAATTAATAAATTGAGTATAATTATTTTTTTCAATTTTATCTAAAATAATACTTACCGTTGAGTTATAAAACGGACGTTTTTGGTTAAAAAAAAGTTCTGTAATGATTCGTTGGTCGCTCCCTGAAAAAATAAACTGAACGTTGTGCATTTTTTGAATTAGAGTTCTCAATTGCGCTTCCATATTTTTTTCAGGATACTCAACTATTTGCTGAAATTCATCAAATGCTACGATAATTTTTCGATTTTGATTTTCCAAAAAATTCATTATTCCCAACAGTGTATTTTCAACAGGTTGTTGTGGCGCAAATTGCAAACGAAACTCAGGTAATCCCGAAAGTGAGTCGTAAGAAATTGATACCCTTAACGATTGTAAAAATGTAACAAATTGTTTTAAAACAGGTTTGTGAGGTTTTAAAACAATATACACACTTGAAGCAAATTGCAAAATAAAATCGTGTATGTTTTGTGTGGCAAACAAATCAACAAAGATGCAAATGACCTTGTTTTCTGTTGAAATTTTGTCAAAAAATCGTTCAATTAATGCTGTTTTCCCTAATTTTCTACGTGAAATAAGTAAAAAATTAGTATCATTATTAAGCATTTTTTGTAATATATTTAGTTCTTTTTCTCTATCACAAAAATATTCTTCACCTCCGTATCCGTTTGTAAGAAATGGATTATCAAATTGTTTCATATTATTTTATCTTCATTAAAAGTTTGGCAAAGATATAAAATTATTACATATTTTATGTAATATGTTTTATGTAATTATTCTACGGAAACCGATTTTGCTAAATTTCTGGGTTTATCCACGTCGCAGCCACGCAACAGAGCAACGTGGTAGGCAAGCAATTGTAAAGGAACAGAGGCAACTAACGGAGATAACAATTCTTCGGTTTTGGGTATTTCGATATAAAAATCCGACATACTTTTAACCACCTCGTCTCCTTCTGAAACGATGGAGATTATTTTACCTCTTCGGGATTTTACTTCTTGAATATTGCTTACCACTTTTTCATAAGATTCCTGTTCGGTGGCTACCACAACAACCGGCATCTCTTCATCAATGAGGGCAATGGGACCGTGTTTCATTTCGGCTGCGGGATATCCTTCTGCATGAATGTAAGATATTTCTTTCAGTTTTAACGCACCTTCTAATGCCACAGGAAAATTAACTCCACGTCCTAGATATATCGCATTTTTTTTATCTGTAAAATATTGTGCAATCTCTTTTATTTTATTGTTATTTTGAAGAATAGATTCAATTTTTTTGGGTATGGCTTCTAATCCGTTTACTAATTGATAATAATAAGAGAGTGGAATTTTTCCTTTTTTTCGTGCTAAACTAAGTGCCATAAGGGTAAGCACTGTAACTTGTGCGGTAAATGCTTTGGTAGAAGCCACCCCTATTTCCGGTCCTGCGTGGGTATAAGAACCTGCGTGGGTACTTCGTGCAATACTTGAGCCAATCACATTGCAAATTCCTATTACGGTAGCCCCTTTGCTTTTTGCTAAATCAATGGCAGCCAGCGTATCAGCAGTTTCTCCCGATTGAGAAATGACAATCAAAACGTCATCTTCGTTGATAATAGGATTTCTGTATCTAAATTCTGAGGCATATTCCACTTCTACGGGCACACGAATTAAACTTTCGAAGATATATTCCGCTACTAAACCCGCGTGCCACGAAGTTCCACAGGCAGCAATGATAAAACGTTTTGCCTGAAGCATTTTACTTTCATATTCAATAATCCCGCCCAGAGAGACCACATCTTTTTTAGTATTTAATCGTCCGCGCATACTATCTACAATGGCTTTGGGTTGTTCAAAAATCTCTTTGAGCATATAATGTTCAAAACCTCCTTTTTCAATTTGGTCTAACTTCAGTTCTAATTTTTGGATAAAAGGAGGTTGTCTTTCATTACGAATATTAGTGATTTTTAACTCTTTATCAGGATGAATTACCGCTACTTCTTCATCTTTTAAATAGACTACTTTTTTGGTATATTCAACAATTGGGGCACCATCGGAACCGACAAAAAACTCATTTTTCCCGATTCCTATCAGCAACGGACTTCCTTTTTTTGCCACAATAATCTGTTTGGGATGTTCGGTAGATAAAATGGCTAAGGCATAAGTACCTACGATTACAGAAAGTGCCATTCGCACTGCTTCAACCAACTCTACCTTTTCGGTTTTTCTAATATTTTGAATGAGATGTACCAAAACTTCCGTATCTGTGTTGCTCTTGAAAACATAACCCTGTTCAATAAGTTCATTTTTTATACTCAAATAGTTTTCAATGATACCGTTATGAATAAGTGCAAGAGAGCCATCTTCCGAGAGATGCGGGTGTGCATTTTCATCGTTGGGTTCTCCGTGTGTTGCCCAACGGGTATGCGCAATTCCTGTTTGTGCGTAGAGGTCTTTGGCAAGGCAGAAATTTTCTAAGTCGGCAACTTTTCCCTGTTTTTTGTAGAGTTTTATTTTCACTTTGCAGAGCAATGCCACTCCTGCACTGTCATAGCCCCTGTATTCCAATCTTTTAAGTCCGTTAATTAAATAAGGGTATGCTTGTTTATTTCCGGAATAGGCTACAATACCACACATTGTATTTTAAGATAAAGTGGTTAATATTCAGTATAATAAATCTCTAACCTAAGTCTTGAAGGATGATTTGTGTCGGTTCCATAGAAACACATTCTGTGAGGGTCGGCGGCGGCTCTGTCTGTAATTAAATAGAGAGAAGGTTGTAGAAATTGGAAACGTTTTTCACTTTCAGGTAGAATCATCTCTTGCAAATATCTTGTAATACGAAATCTATATTCATTGTCTTGGGCAGTTCCTCCAAAATAGGCGGTATTCATATATATGGCATCATCCGGAATAAAAATTGCTTTTCCATCTTTATCCAAACCTTGAAGCCCTAATCTATTCGGTGCTTTGTATTGAATACTCTCTTCGCTTTTGTTGGTAATCACTAATTCTGCTTTATTGATAATAATATTTCTTCCTTCAAATGCTTTCAAAAATGGGAAAGTGATTTTAGTTTTTACCCCTCCCATCGCTTGCAAATAGAGTGTGTTTTTTCCCAAAGTAGTATCTCCTTGAAGTACTTGATTTTTAAAATCATTATCATTGCTATACAAATAGTCATGTTGATATGAACTGAATCTTGTAGCATTAGTTTCTTTAACAAGGAATGAAAAAGAGGTGCTTGTGGAATCGTTTGTATAATAGAGTTGCATAGCGGTAATAGAACTGGTAAGCGTAATATTTACCATAGAACCATCGTTTGCAAGAGGTTTTGCACAGATATATAATCCTTTAAAAAAGTTTTTAAACTTTGTGTCATTGGCTATTTCCGAAGTATTGCTAAGAAAAAGATTTCCTAATTCATCGTTCAGTCTGATGCGAATGTGAGCCTCTTTCAAAGTATCTACTTTTATTTTGGTTGTTGGCTTTGGATAAAGTTTAAAATCAGGAATATAGGTAAGATTTTCGGAAGAATGCGCTACATAACTGTTTTGAAAATATTTTGTTGCCGTATCGGCATACATATCTTCAGTTAATCTATGCACTTGAATCACAAAAGGGTTCAAGGTATCTCCGTAAAAACCGCCGGCATATCTGAGGGTTAAGACGATGGAGTCAAGTTGAGGGGATTTTCCAAAGTTCGCGCTGCTTCCTTCAGGTAAAAATTGGGTATAAATACCGGTTGTTGTAGTTCCAAAAACAGGATCCTTGATAGTTCCCAAGTAGTGGTAAATAAGATTTTTTGTATTTAACGTATCTTCTTTAACAGAGTGGGCTATTACCGTAATGGTATCGGTAAAGGTAGCATTGAGGAGGTCATCTTTTAAATCAAGTCCAAGTGAGGTAATATCTTTCCTGCAACTTTGTAAACTAAAAAGTATGGCGAGCAATGCCAAAAAAGCGATAGGAAAAGAAAGAAGCGGTTTAAAATTCGCGGGGCGACAGTTCCATAAGTTCTTCATAAAAATGGTTGTATTCGTCAACATATTCTAAATAATCTTCCGTTTCCGGATGTAAAAGGGTTGGGTATTCGTAATTTTTTAAGTATTTTTTCAGTGAAGGGGTAATATTGGGATGTGCAATAACGGCAGCATCAGAAAAATCGATAGCGGTTTTTAAAATGGTATCGTAACCTGCTGCGCCTTTAAAATGGCTGAGGTGCGTTCTGGGAATGCCTGTAATTTTGAGTTTTTTTAAGAAATTTGGAGAAAATTTTTCAGAGAAATTGTCATTATAAACAGATGTTATAATTCTAACATCTTGAAACAGGGGGTTATCGCGATATACGGTTCGGATAAAAATGGGGATTAATGCGCTAAGCCAGCCGTGGCAGTGAATAATATCGGGGTTCCAGCCTAATTTGCGAACGGTTTCAATGACCCCTTTGGCATAAAAAAGAAGGCGGGAGTCGTTGTCTTCAAAAAACTGTTCGTTTTCATCTGTAAAAAGTGCTTTTCTTCTAAAAAAATCCTCACTATCAATAAAATAAACCTGCATACGAACCGCTTGCAAAGAGGCAACTTTGATAATCAGTGGGTAGTCGGTTTCTTCGATAATAATATTTTGGCCGGAGAGTCGAATTACTTCATGCAGCATATTTTTACGCTCATTTATCAAGCCGTATTTGGGCATAAATGTTCTGATTTCATTCTCTCTTTCTTGAATCCCTTGAGGTAAATATCTACATATAGACGCGATATAGGTCTCCGGTAAATAGGGAAAAATGGCAGGAGTAACGTATAAAATCCTTTTCTTTGACATAGTTTATCGTTTCAGGTGGCAAAAATATATAAAAAAAACGGAAATAATAACAGTTTCATAAAAAAAAATTTTTTCAACGTTGTTTTATTTAAAAAAAATGATATTATTGCGGCTCACTTAAATAAAATAAAATTATTATGAAACCTGTAACTTGTTTCGCGTTTATTCAAAACGCAACCTTAGAAAAAAAAGTAATTGACTGCTTGTCAAAATTTAAATCCATTCAATTTTATGGATTTGTGAACCAACGTGTAGATTTTTTGGAGCGAATGAACCATTTTCGCCCTGAAATCTTAATTATTGATCTTTCTCATTATAGAAATGAAGAGAAAGATATTTTAGACATTATCCACAAACCCCCATTTATTTTGGGCATCATCTCTTCCAAAGAGAATCCGCATTTTTGGTTGGATAAAGGTTTATCCGACTTGCTCCCTGCAAATTTTGCAAATGATTTGCTGATACGCAAGATTTACAAAATTATTCGCATCATTTCAGATATTAACAACACGTACCAAACGGAATCTATGGCTGCCGAAACCCCTATTGTTTATAAACCAACAAAAAAATCATTCAATAAAGAAAATGATTCTTTTTTCATTCGCTATCAAAAAATTACAACAAAGATTAAACTCAACATTATTACAACAATAACGAAAGATAACAAATTTCTTGTGATTGAAACGGCTACCCATCAAATTTATTTTCACGAATCCACGATGAAGGAGGTCGTAAAAAAACTTCCTGAGGAGTTCTTGGTTAGAATTAATAATTCCACTATTATTAATCTGAATTATTTAGATAAGCTACACCAAAACTTTGCATATATCGGCGAAAAGATGTATAAAATCTCTCGGGCTTATTATTATCAGTTTAAGAATGCTTTGTCGGTGTTGCAAAAGAAAGAGTAATTAAGTTACGAGTTACATGTTACATGTTACTCTTATCTCTTACTGAAGCATTCCAAAATTAGATTTGCATAAAAGTTCGGCAAAGAGATGTTGTTGTATTCTAATTGTTTGGGGATGATGCTCATGGCTGTTTGTCCCGGAATTGTATTAATCTCTAAAAAAACAGGCACATTTTCTTCATTTACAATAAAGTCGATGCGCACCACACCCTTGCAACCTAACTTTTTGAATATGGTTTCGGAGTAATTTTTTATTTTATCTTCCAACTCTTTGTCAATTTCTGCGGGGGTAGCCAATTCTAAGAATCCGGGGGTATATTTGGCTTCAAAGTCGTAAAACTCTTTTTTACTTTTTATTTCCGTAACTGCGAGTGCTTTCACTTTCCCTTCCCATTGAGTAACGCCGCAAGTGAGTTCCCTTCCGGGAATAAACTGCTCCACCATCACTTGTTCATCTTCCTTGAAAGCCAAAGCAATAGCCTCAATCAATTCTTCAATGTTATGTGCTTTATTTACCCCAACACTCGAACCTGAATTGCAAGGTTTTACAAAACAGGGCAATCCGCAATATTTTATGATTTCATCGTATTGGATAGTATCATCTTTGTAAAAATGCAGAGAAGGAGAGATGGGAACACCACATTTTTCGACGGCAATATTGCAGAAATATTTATTAAAAGTGAGCGCAGAACAGAAACTATCGCAGCCTGTGTAAGGAATTTTCAGCATTTCGAAATATGCCTGCAACTTTCCGTTTTCGCCCGGATCTCCGTGAATAGCAATAAATGCCACATCAAAAACAATACGATTTTCATGAACGGTTAAAGAGAAATCATCTTTATTTATATAAAAACTTTCTCCTAAAACATCTGTATAAGTAAATTTATTTTGATTAACAATGATGAGATAAGTATCAAACTGTTTCTTATCTAATTGATTTTGGATGTTTGTTGCAGTTTTTAACGAAATCTCGTATTCACTTGAATTACCGCCGGCAAGTAGGGCTATTTTTTTCATATTTTATTCAACAGTAGAAAATATAATTTGATCTAAGCAAACGTTTCTTGAGACTGAGAAATGATCGTTAGAAACCAATTGCCATTCAAATTTATGTAAACCTATTGGAAAAGTAAATTCAAAACGAGTCCATGGCTGTGGTAAATCTCCATCCTCCAATGGAATATCTTCTATTTTTTTATTATTTATCGAAAATCGTATCAATCCCCATCCTTTTAAGTAAAACGAAATTTTATTGCATCTTTTAGAAGTATATATTATATTATCTTCTCCATTTGCTGTTATACAATATAAATCGTCCACACCACCAAAAGTAATATTCCATCCGATTGCATTCCATTGCGGGGGAATATTTCCGCTAAAGAAAGAAACATAAGAGTCGCTTTGGAAGTTTACATTATTAATAATAATCTGTCTCAAACTTTCTCCTTTTTTACCTGTTTTAGTTTCAGCCGTTGCTGTTATGGTATGTTTTCCCGGTTCTATGGTTCCTGCGGGAATATCATAATCATAATTGCCATCGTTTATTTCGGTCAAAAGTAACTCTTCGGCATATAACCTAACTGTTACCTCTTTCCCTTTTACATCGGCAACTTCAAGTAGAATCGAAATATCTTCATCTTTACAAAACTCTTCTCCATTTTTTGGAGACATAAAAATAACGGAAGGAGTTGGACCTCCGCAAGAAAAAAAGAAAACGACTGCAAAAGCAACAAGAATGGTGTGAAAAACAATAGATAATTTTTTCATATTTTAGGGTTTTAAAATTTGCAGCAAAAATAGATTTTAATTCTAAAATAAAGCATCTAAAAAAAATCGGTTAAAGAAGTTAATAATTTTTAAAAATAAAATTTAAAATACTGTAAAATAATAATATTCAACACAGAGGACACAGAGTTGCACAGAGAGTAATAATTCGTGTTAATTCGTGTAATTCGTGGCAAAAAAACTAATTCAACTCAATCCTATAATCCACCGGCAAACTCAAATTCTTCAGAAAAACTTCAGGGTCAACTTTAAAATGATGGTTAGCAAAATCGGAACTAAATACGTTGTTGGTCTCCATAATACATATTTCAATAGGTGTTTTGCCTTTCGATTTTTCTATCGCCTCTTTTATCAGATACGCAATTTTTCCATTAATATCTTTGATGTTTATCACAATTTTTACTTGTTTGCAAAGTTTTTCAAAAGCATCATCCAAATAAAAAATATGAACCGGTTTTAATTCAAGTGTTCGGGCATCATTGGGATTTTTTCTATATCGCTCTTCGGCGCGTGCGGAAATAAAAAGTTGTTTGCCCTCTTCAAAAAGATATTTATACTTTGAAAAATCTTCCGAAAAGAGTGCCCACACAAAAGTTCCGCTCTCATCTTCAAAAGTAATCCGTCCAAAATCTTTTCCGTTTTTTGTAACTCCTTGTTGAACAGAAGTTACAATTCCTACAAATTTAGCCGTTTTGGCGGCAAACTTTTCCATCTCTTCTTGTTTTTGCAACAAATCAAAGTTTGTATTACAAAAATTTTGGATGATGGTTTTGTAATTATCCAACGGGTGTCCTGAAATGTAAAATCCCGCAATCTCTTTTTCATAGCGCAGTTGTTGTAACAGGTTCCACGGTTGGCACACAGGAAGTTGCGGCAGTGCTTCTTCTTGAAATTCTTCATCATCAAAGAATGAAGTTTGTTGTTGTGCGCCTTCGTTTTGCTCGCGGGCAGCCCAATTAAGAAGTTTTTCTAAAAAAGTAGTTTTATCGTCTCTTTCCGTATGGAAAAACTGCGCCCGATGCACGCCGGGCAGCGAATCGAAAGCACCGCCATAAATCAGTGCTTCCATATTTTTTTTGTTACAGTTTTTAGTATTTACCCGTTTTACAAAATCGAAAACAGATTCAAATTTCCCGTTGGTTTCCCGCTCTTCAATAATGGCACCAATGGCAGCACTGCCCACACCTTTGAGGGCAGCCAGCCCAAAACGAATATCCCCTTTTTGATTTACAATAAACTCAATATCCGATTCATTGATATCCGGCGGTAAAATATGTACGCCGGTTTGTAATCCATCTTCGATAAACTTTTTAATGTTATCCATCTTATCCAAATTGTTGGTAAGATTTGCAGCCAAAAATTCTGCGGGGTAATGTGTTTTCAGCCACGCTGTTTGGTAGGCAACGAGCGCGTAGCAGGTGGCGTGCGATTTGTTGAAAGCGTATTTGGCAAACTCTACCCATTCTTTCCAAATCTTTTTCAAAATATCGGTATCATATCCTTTTTGCTCTCCTCCATACATAAACTCTTTTTCCATATCGTTCATTACTTTCATAATCTTCTTTCCCATCGCTTTGCGGAGGGTGTCGGCTTGTCCGGGGGTAAAACCTGCCAACTCTCTTGAAAGTAACATCACCTGCTCTTGGTAGATAGTAATTCCGTAAGTATCATTCAGATATTTCTCCATTTCAGGAAAATCGTAGGTAATTTTTTCTCTTCCCTGTTTTCGATGAATAAAAGAGGGTATTTTTTCCATAGGACCCGGACGGTACAGAGCAACCATAGCAATCACATCTTCAAAACGTTCCGGTTTTAAATCTATCAAATACTTTCTCATTCCTGCACTTTCCAACTGAAAAATACCGGTGGTGTCGCCACTGCCGAGAAGTTGGTAAGTTTTTTCATCATCTAATGGAATCGCATCAATATCAATATCTTGATTATGTCGTTTTTTTATATTGTTTAAGGTACTGCTGATAATATTTAAGGTTTTCAGTCCCAAAAAATCCATTTTAAGAAGTCCGGCGTCTTCTACCCAGTTTCCTTCAAATTGTGTAACGGGGGTGGTACTGTTTTTCAAAACACACAGCGGAAGTTGCGATATCAGTTCGTCTTTTCCAATAATGACGGCGCAGGCGTGTACTCCGGTTTGGCGCACGGTGCCTTCCAATTCCTGCGCAAAGCGCAGTGTTTTTTTTACCAATTCATCACTCGACTCCAACTCTTTTCTAAGTTCGGGCACTTCTTTAAATGCTTCTTCAAGAGTTACGCCCGGACGAGTGGGCACTAATTCTGTGAGTTGTAAACTTTTTTGCAGGGGCAGTTTCAAAACGCGGGCGCAATCTTTTATAGATGCGCGGGCAGCCATCGTGCCGAAAGTAACAATCTGCGCCACCTTTTCCGCTCCGTATTTATCAATCACATAGTTAATTACTTTGTCTCTTCCCGAATCATCAATATCAATATCCATATCGGGTAATGAAATTCTGTCGGGATTCAAAAACCGTTCAAAAAGTAAGTTGTATTTGATGGGGTCAACGTTTGTGATATTCAAGCAATAGGCTAATATTGAGCCGGCAGCAGAGCCGCGCCCTGGTCCGAAACGAATCCCCATATCTCTACCTGCATTAATAAAATCCCAAACAATGAGAAAATATCCCGGAAATCCCATTTTCTTAACGGTTTCCAACTCAAACTGAATGCGCTCAATAACCTCATCGGTAATGGTATTCCATCTTTTATTAGCACCTTCAAAAACCAAATGTTCTAGATAATGATATTCGTCTGTAAACCCTTCGGGGATAGGAAATTTTGGAAGTAAAACATCATTTACTTTCAAATGAATAGGTTCAATTTTTGCCGCTAATTTTTGGGTATTTTCAATCGCTTCGGGCATATCTTCAAACAGACTCATCATTTCGGCGGTGGTTCTCAAATATTCTTGTCCTGTATAAGCCATACCAATATCAGTATCAGCATCTTGCATCGCGGCATCGGCATCTTGAAAATTTTTGCCCGTATTGATACATATCAGTAAACGGTGCGCTTCATAATCTCCCGCATTCACATAATGCACGTCGTTAGAGGCAATATAAGGCACACCGCAAATTTCGGAGAGTTGTTTTATGGCTTTCATCACCAACAGTTGTTGTTTGTGCCCGTTGTTTTGCATCTCTAAATAGTAGTCGTTGCCAAAAATCTTTTTATATTTTTCAACTACTTTAATCGCATTATCCAAGTTCAGCAAATCTGAAAATTGTCCGTTGTTTTCTGTGGGATTATCCAACATAATTGTTCTGGCGAGTTCACCGCCCAAACACGCCGAGCACGCGATAAGCCCCTCGGAGTATTTTTCAAGCAGTTCCATATCCACTCGTGGAGTGTAGTAAAACCCTTCAATGAAGGCAAGGGTAACCAATTGCGAGAGGTTTCGGTAGCCTGTCCAGTTTTTGGCTAAGAGAATTAAGTGCCTTCCTCCTCTGTCTTCTTTTTTACTTTTATCTTTATCGAAGCGGGAGCGTTGTGCCACATACACTTCACAACCGATGATGGCTTTAAATTTATCTTCTTCGTTTTCAATATTTTTGTTAAATTTTTCAACTTCCGAAACAAATTCAAACACGCCGTACATATTTCCGTGGTCGGTAAGTGCCATGGCGCGTTGCCCGTCGTTGTAGGCTTTTTCAATCAATTTTTTAATTTTTGCAAGTCCGTCCAAAATTGAATATTCGGAGTGCACGTGAAGGTGGGGAAATGGGGTCATAATGATTAGTGATTAATGATTAATGATGGTAGGGACGTTGCGGGTAACGTCCCTACAATATTGCGCGCAACGTCCGTACAATAAATCCCCTTCAAATTTTGAAGGGGTGATTTTGCGAAGCAAAATCGGGGTAGTTTATATAAAAGATTTTTCATAAAAAGGTTATTTCTATTCTGTCGTCAAAAAATTCAAATTTTGGCGGAACTTCTAAAGTATAGTCATTGTGCGCCGTATCGCCACTATTATCTCCGGTTTTTAGCAGATTTTTTAAATATTTAGGACAAAGTATCTGTTCCATGTTTCAGTTCTTTTAATTCATCAAGTGCTTTTTGCACTTCTTCATTTAAAATATCATTTGGATAATGTGTTAACAATAGTTTTCCATATTTTATTTTTACTTCTTTACTATAATCGAGTTTTGTGGGTATTGCGTAAAATAATTCATATATTAACATCAATTACAACTACACTCTCATCGCCACAAATATTGCGTACTTTGAGCCGTTTTGGTTTTTTGTTGCTTGATATTGAGCCATCCCAAAACTCTTTGGTTTTTACGCCATTGCGAATTACATATCCTAATTTGTCAATTTTAATTTCACTACTACTATGCCATACGCCCTCGCTGTTTTCACAGTCGATAGAAAGTAACTCTATCTGCTCTAACCCGTTTTCACTTATGGTAATGGGAGTAAATTTCTTATCATTTGCTATGGATTGCAAATTGCCCTTTTCGTTAAATTCTTTAATTTTTTGAAATAGCCGGTCGCTGACGATTTTTGTAAATTCTATTTTATAGCCGCTCTCATTTTCCGTGAGTTGATAATCAATAATATCTTCCAATACGACTTCGTGAAGCAGATTTTTCAAGTCGCGGAGTTCAATCTCTATTTCTGTTGCATTATTTTCTTTTATAAATTTTTCGAGTTCTTTTTGGTCTTCAATATCAATGTAATACACAATTACTTTTTTGACGTCGGTTTCCAAGTTTTGCAATTCTTGGTTTATGATAGTATTTATTGTCGGAATATCCAATACTTTTTCCTGTGTATTGAGTAAATTTGGGACATAAACAGGAACAGTACCTGCTTTTGTTTCCGTTATTGCGCCAAACCAAAAATTGCTAATACCAGCTACTTTTGTTTGCAAACCGGTAATTAGAGTTGCCAATTTGTCCATAGTCTGTTGTGGGTTTCTGAACAGCGAAACACCATCTTTTATTTCCAAAATTTGAAAACTCTTATTTATTTCTCGCAAAGGCGCAAAGTTGCTAAGATTTTCTTCCACTCTTTGCGTCTTCGTGTCTTGGCGAGAGTTCATACTCTCAATCAATCTGTCTCGAGTAGTTAATATACTGTTAATGCCAACATCCACATGAATAAATTTACGCCCCAAATCATGCGCCACTTTCGCCGTAACGCCACTACCGCCAAAAAAATCGGCTACGAGCATTCCTTCATTGCTGCTTGCTTTGATAATACGCTCTAAAAGGGCTTCGGGTTTTTGGGTGGCATAATCAACCCGTTCACCTGACGTAGATGAAATTGATAAAAAATCAACCCATACATCATCAATTAAAATTCCTTCAGATTTATCAGCATACATTTTATATCTCATTTTTCCATTTTTTGTATAATAAAGCCACCCTTCTTTTTCCATTTTATCTATAGTGGCTTGGCTTGGTTCTTGTAATTCTGCTGTCTTAAAAAAACCTTTTTCATCTTCATACGGATAGTTTCTCCTTATGTATTGTTCTGAAATTTCAAGGTATTGCGGTTGAAAAACATAGTCTTCGCCTTTTGAATACCAAAAAATTGTATCATGTGTGGAACCTAATTTATTTGCTAAAGCTTTCATTCCGCTTGGGGTTTGTGTCTTCCATACGATTTCATTCTTAAAATTTTCTTCCCCAAAAATTTCATCCATCAATATTTTCACATAATGCCCTATATGCCAATCTAAATGCACATAAAAGCTTGCGGTATCACTCATTACGCTTTTAATTGCCATTAAATTTTCGTACATCCAATTCAAATAATCTTCTTTTTGCCAGATATCGCCATACATTTTTTCTTCAAACGTTTTTAACACTTCGTCTTGTAATTCTTCTTCGGCTTTGGCAATGATTTCTGTTACTTTGGGATTACGGCGTATGTAAATTTTCTTGGCATAGTCGGCACCGCTGGCAAAAGG
>Ga0099364_10006466_pt1 | contig 17067 bp, 11 predicted proteins | sample TergutTh196P3_FD_73070 | JGI IMG/M metagenome (GOLD analysis project Ga0099364, IMG submission 73070) | Microcerotermes parvus P3 segment gut microbial communities from Pointe-Noire, Republic of the Congo - Th196 P3 | ecosystem: Host-associated > Arthropoda: Insects > Digestive system > Gut ... | reverse complement strand
CGCCTGTAGCCGCCTAGAGGCGGGTCGTGCGTAAGGGATTGCTTTAAGTTGTGAATAAAGTCTCTTATCAGCAATCCCCGCCTACCTGAACACATGACCGCTTCTCATTGGTCGTGTGGGCAGGTGGGCGGGTCTTTGCGAGTGCGGCTCGGTTATCGGTCATCGCTTCACTGATGCCTTTAGTTTGGAAATCGGGGGGCGGGAGTAAAACTAACCCATTTTTTTTGTTATCAGGCCGCCTGGCCTGACCGCATACGTTAAGCAATTTATTAAGAGTGCGTATGCGGTCAGGTTGGGCGGCAGCGTGGCTCTTGTTGGGAATAAAGGCTCGTTTCTCGTTAGCCGTGGGAAAAGCACGGTTCGCATGATGGGAACAAAAAAAGATGGGTGGGCATAGCACGATAAGTTGCGGCGGAACGGAAGGTTTTTGATTGGGATAATGCTTTTATGACGATGATTGCCCAATGACATACAACCTCCAGGTTTGCGACGTTGCCGTAGGCAATGTGGCTTTAGCCCTTGCGCAAACCGTAGGTTGTATGGTGTTGGGTTTTGAGTAAATTTTTTATTAAGAGTAATTGCAAAAACCTGTAGTTTCGCCGCCGGATTACGATGAACATGACGGGAGCACGATAAGCCGGGTGGGCGGATTACGAAAAGTTCCCACGGCGCTTACATTGCGGTTGATGGCTTTAGTTTCGAGGGGTGGGGTGCCGGGGTTTTTGCGACGCTATTGGGTTGAGGTTTTTGTGATATTTGCAGGGGTAATGGCGGCGTGAGGATTAGCCGCCGTTTCCCCTGCCCTGACTGGCAGGACGCCAGGCAGGGTTGAGGTAATTTTTTTTGGAATTAGGCGGCGCAAAAAGGGCGGCGTGAATGATTTGAAAAAATTGCGTAAGCAATTTTGACATATCTCTTTTATGGGGGTGGTTGGGGGCGGGTGGGTGGGTGCCAGGACAATAAAGCCTGGGATTGGTTTTTTCTTTGGTGCTGATTATCGGGTGAAGCCTGGGGCTGGCTTTTGTTGGGAGAAGGGGCTTTTTATAATGGCTGGATTTGGGGGTTGTAGATTTGGGTTTTTCGGTATTTAGCTTTTGCTTTTTCCGCCTTTTGATAGTCTGGTTTTATCAATGACGTTATGCGTAATAGTATTTGGTGAAAACGGTTTGTAGAGGTGTTTGAATACAGAAAAGGTAAAATGATATGGCTAAGTGTATTGGGGCAGTTCTAAGGGCTTGAATTGATGTTCTAAAAGGGTTTTTATGGGCAGTCTGTAAGGCGTTAATTTCAGGGGTTTTGCATTTGTGATTAGAAAAGGCTGTGAAATGTTATCAAATATGTTATCAAAAACAGGGAAATATAGGGATATGGCAATAACAATAAATAGTAAATAAGGCTTGACTAATTCCTTATCCTGTAATAAGATATAGCAATAAAACACACTAGATAGCAAGTGAGGCTAGAAGTGGAAAAACATTCACGTTTCTTTCTCATACCTACTATATGGCAGGAAAATGGTTTTTGCTTGTATGTTTTTGGAGTGACTGACACCGAAATTCGGTAGCGTACCCCCAAGGCAGGGTACGCTACCGGTGGTGTACCCCCACATATGGTGTACTCACGCACCGGGCGACACCAGGCTTTTTGAGTGACTGTCACCCAAACATGCATGTTGACAAACGTGCGTTAGTTAGTTACAATCGAAACTAATTACTTACGAAATAGGAAATTTATGGCCCCTATGGAGTTACAATTACCGCTACGAACCGATTCTCATGCCTCATACCATTTTGAACGTTCTCGATTAAATTCATTGATCAAAGGGGCTGCCAATTACCCGTTGATAATGGTATGCGCAGGAGCAGGTTACGGCAAGACATCTGCGGTTCATGACTTTGTTAAAAATTCTAAAGTACCTACGGTATGGATGCAGATTTCAGAACGCGATAATGCGGAGGAACGCTTTTGGGAAAACTATACTCATGCCTGGAACCAGGTCAATGCTCCTTTTGCCGGCGCAATCAGTAAAATTGGCTTTCCGGGTACCATTGACAAGCAGAACGATTATTTTAATGCAGCGCAAAAGTATTTATCTCCGCTTGAACGGCGAATTTTTGTTGTGGATGATGTTCATACTTTGGAAAATAAAAAAATACTTCGTTTATCGGAGTACATCGTTAATAATTTGGTAACCGGGACAACGGCGATTTGGATTTCCCGTTCCACTCCCCGGCACAGTATCGCGGGTTTGGTTTCCAAAGGCCATGTATTCAATGTAAACGAAAGTGATCTGTGTTTTACCGATAACGAACTTGCACAATATTTTAACCAACTGGATTTGAATCCTCAGCCGGATAATCTGCACGAGATCATGCAGGATACCGAAGGCTGGGCTTTTGCAATCAATCTAATTGCGCGGTCATACCAAAAAGCTCCCGGATACGGAGGGTACGTGCGCAGTGCGATGAAAACAAATATTTTCCAGGTAATGGAAACTGAAATTTGGGAGGGGTTTTCCGAACGTGTGCGGCTTTTTTTAATCCGCATCTCCCTTATTGATCATCTTTCATTTGACCTCATTGAACTTTTAACCGGAGATGATAAAACGCTCATCGATGAAATGGAACGTCAGAGTGCATACATACGCAGAGACAGCTTTATCAACGCGTTCCTTATTCATCCGTTGTTTTTGGAATTCCTCGCTGCCAGGCAGAATCTTCTTTCGGAAGAACAAAAAAAAGAAACCTATGCAATCGCCGGGAAATGGTGTAATGATAACGGTTTTAAAATTGACGCGCTGTCTTACTTTGAAAAAATCGGGGATTATCAAACAATTATTGCCATCTTATATGCCCTGCCTGCCCAGATGCCCTATGATATTGCAAAGTTCTGTGTAGCAATTTTTGATCGTGCGCCAAAGGAAGCTTATGACTCGGTCGTGTATCTTGCCTTGACGCATGTGCGCTGCTCCATGCGTATCGGCCTCTGGCAAAAAGCGGTTGATTTGGCACAGCACTACGAATCTCAATTACTGAAATTGCCGGAAGACAGCCCCTTCAGAATTGCCAGCCTTGGGGGGTTGTACCTGCTCTGGAGCTATCTGCGCAATTTTTTATGCCTCAGTGATAATATTTTCGATTTTGATGTGTACCTTGAAAAATTCTGTAATTGTCATGGTCATCCCGCTTCCATAAGCTCCCATGCAAGCCGAGTCCGTGTTCTTGGGCCCTGGGCCATCGCCAACGGATCCTCGAAAAAAGGAATGCCGGAAGAATATATCAATGCGGTATCCCGTGCGTCTACCCTTATGCCAAGAATGTTTGCAGGTTTTATGGGCGGAGAAGAAGAATTGGTTTGGGGAGAACTTAAATATTTCCAGGGAGAGCTTGATGCCGCCGAAACATTATTGGCCCAGGCCGCCAGAAAAGCGAAAGAACACCGGCAATTTGAAATCCATCACCGGGCGCTGTTGTATACCCTGCGCATAAGTATTGCCCAGGGAAATCATGTGAAAGCGGATCAGGTAATAAAAGAAACAAAAGCTCAACTGGACGAAGCAGAATACACAAACCGTTTTATTAATTATGATATTTCTCTTGCGGCATATAATTATGCCATTGGTTTACCGGATACCATTCCCCCCCGTATAAAACGGAATATTTCTCCTTACAGTCATGCAAGTTTTATTGAAAATTTTGAGAATCAACTTAAAATCCGGTACTGCTACATTATGCGCAACTATCCTCCTGTTCTGGCGTATATCGAGGAAATGAAACAGCGGGAATCTTATCTGTTTGGCCATATAGCAATGCTGGCCATGGAAGCCTGTATTTACTATAAAATGAAGGACAGAAAAAAAGCCTATGCTGTTTTACTGGAAGCCTACAAAACCGCATCGCCCAATAATCTTATCATGCCATTTATTGAGCTGGGTAAAGACATGCGAACTTTGACAAATGCCGCTCTAAAGGAAACAGACGAATCCCGTACCATTGGTAGTATTCCCCGGACCTGGCTGGAAACAATCAACCGTAAATCAGCTACGTTAGCGAAACGCCACGCCCACTTTGTTGCCGAATACCGGCAGGCAAACAGTTTAACGGACAGCATTGCCATTTCTCCCCGCGAGGCCGATATCCTCTCCGATCTTTCCCATGGCCTCTCCCGCGCAGAAATCGCCGTGAGCCGGGATCTTTCAATCAACACCGTAAAAATGGTAATCAGCAATATCTATGACAAGCTGGGTGCCGAAAACCTTGCAGACCTTATCCGGATTGCGACGGAGAAAAAGTTGATATAGAAAGGTTGCCATACTAAACATTGGTTGCAAGTATTATTCACAAATATATAACCGGAAGGTTAATCGAGAAGCAAGTAAATTAGGTGCCACTTACTATACGTTAGCTAAAAGGTGGCTGTCAGCTTTATTTCTTTTTTCACCCTTAATGCCCCATCTGCCTGAGTTCTTCGCTGTACCTGCCCGCTCTTTGCGCATTCGGATCCCTTTGTAAAACGAAATTCAAATCTGCACGGGCTTGTGCGTAATTGCCTAATCTCATATGTGCTGAGCCCCGGCTGGAGTAGGCAAAGTGTGTAATTTTCGGCTATTATCCTTCATTTCTCATGCACAATAACCTGATAATTTACTTGACTTAATAATTACTATCAGATACTCTGTGTTAAGGTAATATAAAATGGGAACTATAACTGCAATTATATCTGTTGGCCACAGTCATATGTATAGCGGTGGTATAATTCCATCACACCATATATTTTTATCAGAGAACGATAGGCCAAACTTGACCATAATTGAATTACCTATACAAAACCCATCACTAAGTAGCAAAGTCATATATGTTTTTCCAACATACGATAATCTGGTAGAAGATATTTTTTTAACAATTGCAGTTTATATATTGAAAATATTTGACATAGAAATAGATATATATACTTATGAATATGCATCAATAGATAAGATACTCTCAATAGAAGAACGCAACGATTTATATAAAAAAACAAGAGAACATTTAGAAACAAACAATATAAAAGTATTGTTTACAATAATGGAAGGCAGTTCATTAATGAGCAGCATTGATTTAATAAAAACTTATCCTAATGAAATTGAAATTGCTTCATCTACTTACAATTCCAGCAGGAATTTTGCATGATAAATATACATATACTTTATTGTATTAAAATTATGCAAAAAATAAGGAGAAATAAATGGAAAAACTAAGCCCAAGAAGTTATGTAACCGGTGGATTTGATATAATAAGACCCGCACTTATTGATTTTATTGGAAAAACACTAAGAAAAGATAATAAAGCATGGTGGAACGTAAATATCTATATTAAATTAATTGATGAATTTCAAAAATATGAAATGAAACTGAGTAAAACTGGCAAGGTATCAGACCTATATAAATATTTTGATGAATCAATGTGTTTTAAAGCAATAAATAAAAATCGCAAAATATTTAAAGAAATTATTGGAAATTATGGGTTAGAATTGAATAAAGAATTATTAGAAATAAGAAACCAATGGGCTCATGATCCCGGAAATGGAATGACTGAAAACGATGCAGATAACGCTTTTAATACAATGATTAATTATATGGATATTATCGAAAGATCAGTTATTTTACGATTATATTCTATAAAAGACCAAATGCACAAGTACTATTTTAAAGATAGAAAAGTAGTTGCATCAAAAGAATCATTAATTTCATTTTTAAAAAAACGAGTGTTACTTCCTATTATTAAAGATAAAAGGGAACTCGACAAAGTTAAAGAAGCTCAAGACAGAGTAAAACGAACACAAGAATATATGGATAAAATGAAAACTGCAAATGAAGTTGTAAATTTTTTCTGGAACAATATTGTAAATAATCCTAGGGGATTGGAAAGTTATAAAATATTAAAAGAATGTGGTTTTACTACATTTGAAGATGTTAGGGAAGAATTTACAACTCTATCGTATGGTGATAACATACTGGAATAATAGGATATAGGCCGTTAGAGGGGCCTGCCCCTCTAACGGTTTGTTACCAGTCAGAACGAAAAACGGGTGTATTTCGCGATTTTCTTTTCTTAGGTTTGGGTATTCCAATACTAATATCCTTCTCCAATAATCATTATATGAAAATTATTATATTTCATACGAAGTAATATTAATTTCAAAAGAAAGGAGTAAGGTTATGTTTGTAAAAAATGAAATTTCCATGTACGATTTTGTATCATCACTGTCGGAAGCATTAGATCTGGTCAGCCGCGATCTCAACAATCACCAAAAAGAAGTAGCCCATATAGCCTGTAACATTGCTCTGGAGATGAGATTGCCGAATGAAGAGATTCAGAATATTGTTCTGGCTGCCATGCTCCATGACATTGGCGCATTCTCTCTCGGGGAAAGATTAAAACTTTTGTCATTTGAGCAGAATGAAAATGAGATGAATCAACATTCCTCAATGGGATATAAACTCCTTAAAGATTTTGAGCCGCTTGCTTATGCCGCTCATATGATAAAGTACCACCATGCAGCTTATGATCCTTCAAGGCATGATATACCAATAGGCAGTTATATTATTCACCTTGCGGACAGAGTGCCTGTTTTAATTGACTATAACCGTGATCTTCTGGAACAGATTCCCGATATTGTTGATATTATTACAATGAAACAGCATCTGTTTCATCCTGAAGTGTTTAACGCCTTTCTCCGGGTGACAAAATTTGAATCTATGTGGTTTGAAGCGTTTATCCCATTATTTGGCACGGTAACACTGAGCAAGATACGGTTTTCCAAAGCAATTGTAGATCTGGCAACCTTACGGAATTTTGCGCGGATTATAGCCAGGATCATTGACTTTAGAAGCCGATTTACCGCAACTCATTCAAGCGGTGTCGCCGCTGTCGTTCAGGAGCTTGCGGTAATTTCCGGCTTTTCGGACATGGAATGTAAAATGGCGGAAATAGCCGGTCTCTTGCATGATGTGGGAAAATTATCGGTGCCGAATGAAATTTTGGAAAAACACGGCGCACTGGAAAGGGAAGAATTTAATATCATTAAAAAACATACATTTTATACTTATGCAGTATTAAAAAAAGTAAAAGGCCTTGAGGACATTGCTTCATGGGCTGCCTATCATCACGAAAGGCAGGATGGAAACGGATATCCTTTCCATGTGAAGGGAAAAGAATTTTGCGGGATATCACGTTTAATGGCGGCTGCCGATGTTATGACGGCATTAACCGAAGACAGGCCGTACCGTCCGGGAATGGACAGAAAAAATGCGACAAAAGTATTGTTCAATATGGCGGATAACGGAGGGATAGATATCGATATTGTCAGAATAATTGACAGAAATTTTCACCGTATTAATGATGTACGTGCGATAGCGCAGCATGAAGCGCGCAAAGAATATAAGGCATTCAATTTTGCCCATACGATGCATTCTGCAGAAAATAGAATGTCGGCGTAGGAAATATCAAATGTCAGGTAATGCCTTGCATCACTTCCAGAAATTTTCCCCCGTATTTTTCCAGCTTTACTGAACCTACGCCGTTAACGGCGGAAAATTGAATCAATGATTGCGGTTTTTTCCGGCACATATCCCGCAGGCTGGCATCGGAAAACACGATATAAGCGGGGACACCTTCTTTTGATGCCAATTCCCTGCGAAGTTCCCTGAGCCTGTCAAATAACTCCCGGTCAACTCCGTCAGACATTGTACCATCGTGTGATGCTGTAATGTTGCTTTTGGCTTTCTGCCTGCCCGCCGGAGCCCCCTGATCCTGAAGTCTCAATCCCTCATTTTTCTCTTTTACCTTTTCACTTTTACTTTTTACCTCTTCCCTGGGCAGTTTCATCCTCACCCGCCGCTTTTCCGTCAGCACTGCTTCACAGCCGTCTGTGGAAACCACTACCGGATATTCATCGCCGTCAATAAGCAGAATCCCCTCGTCAATGAGAAAATCCATGATTGTACGGATGCGGCGGGCTGTTGTTTCCACCATGATACCCCACACACTGAGGCTGTCAAACCCAAACCGTTTTATTTTTTCGTTCTTGCTGCCCCGTAAAATGTCGATGATCATGGTTTTGCCAAAACTCCGCTGTTGCTGTTTCAGCCGGTATATGCAGGATATAATTTTCTGTGCCTCTGGTGTTACATCGGTTTCTTCGTATTCGCGCAGGCAGATGGAACAATGGCCGCAATACGCGGGCGCGCCACCCGGCGGTGGCGGGTCTTCGCCAAAGTAACGAAGCAGACGGCCGCGCAGGCATTCGTTTCCCGTTGCATAAAATGTAATCTGCCGCAACAGTTCCCGGTAATGTTCCTGCAGTTCGGGATTTTGTTCTTTTTCTTCTTCGTTGTGGGTAATGAGGTACTCGTTGATGCGTACATCCTGTCCCGAATACAGGAGTATGCAGTCTGCCGGTGCCCCGTCCCTGCCGGCGCGCCCCGCTTCCTGATAATAGCTTTCAATGTTTTTGGGCATATTGTAGTGAATGACAAAGCTGACGTTTGACTTGTCTATGCCCATGCCAAACGCGTTAGTCGCAACCATTATTGTTTTGCGGTCATGGATAAATTCATCCTGATTTATTTTTCGTTCATGATCATCAAGACCGGCATGGTAACGGGTTACGGAAAATCCCCGGTGCTGAAGCAAATCGTGTAATTCTTCAACAGCCTTACGGGTGGCGCAGTACACAATGCCGCTTGATTTTTTTCTCGCGGCAAGACATTCCAAAAGAGCAGTTTTTTTGTTTTCCGGTTGCTGCACTTCAAAATAGAGATTTGGCCGGTCAAATCCGGTGTTAATAAAACCGGGGTTTTTTAGGCGAAGAAGCCGTTCTATGTCCCCGCTTACCTTTGGTGTGGCGGTTGCGGTAAAGGCGGCTGTTACCGGGCGGGGCTTGATGCTGTTGATAAATTGTGCAATTTCCAGATAACTTGTCCTGAAATCATGCCCCCACTGCGACACGCAATGAGCTTCATCAACCACGACTAAAGGAATGTCAGCGGAGCGGAAAACATCCAGACGCCGCAAACGTTCCGGTGCGATATACAGCAGTTTTATTCTGCCGTAGTGTATCTCTGTCATTGTGTACATATATTCCGATTCATTGAGCGAGCTGTTCAAAAAAGCTGCCGTACAGCCCGTTTCCCGCAGGGCTTGTACCTGATCCTTCATCAGTGATATCAGCGGGGAAATGACAATGGTCATACCCGGCAGAAGGAGGGCAGGAATCTGGTAACACAGTGATTTCCCGGCGCCTGTTGGCATTACGGCAAGTGTGTCCCTGCCGGAGAGGATCGCATCAATTGCCGCTTCCTGTCCTGGCCGGAATGAGTCATACCCGAATCGGGATTTCAGGATTGTATGTTTATTCTCCCGCATCTACAACGAACCTAAAATATGTACCAGTATATTGTGCAGGGCATGAGCAAAAGCGATGCCGTGCAGGGACCGGAAACGAAGGAAAATATACGCCAGCACAATGCCGGAAAGCGCTGAATTGAGGAAGCCCCAGGGGCCTTGGTAGATATGGCAGAGTGAAAACAGCAGTGTTGAAACAAGTACTGCCCGGTGGGGACCAAGCCCCATTTCTTCCCGCTTTGAAAGCAGGTAAAACCGGAAATAACTTTCTTCAAGGTAGGCGCCGCCAATGCTGGAAAAACCCATCAGCGCCCATGAAGCGGCGGATTCAGGGGGTAAAAGGCCCATTCCGTCAGGCCGCATTCCCAAATAAGAGGAAACCTGCGATATGGTTAATCCGATAAGAACCAGGGCCGGGAAAGCCATAGAAACAGAAAAAAAGTCGTTCTTTTTGGGGAGGCCTACACCCCATTCTTTAAGGCTTTTTACTTTTAGTAAAAGATACCAAATAAGAGCCAGCGAAGGGATGATATATACTATGATTCGGGTGATTTCGGCGCTTGCGGAAAAAGCAGCCGGTTCTTCAAGTACGGCTTGCCAGCCTGAGCCGGCATCCACAAAGGAAAAACGGAGAAAAAGCACCAGATATAAAATCATCGGTTCAAAAAAAATTTTCATAAAATACTTTCATTATTATAAGGAATTTAGTATATTATATATAGAGGTAGTGTTTTGCCCATATTTATCGTTTTAGCAACCGCATCTATTGTAATATATTTGCATCTTTCCCGGAGGAAAAAGACCGGGGGAGGAAACTGGATTCAATTTTATACCAGAGGTAAAGATGTCGGTTTTTCCTTAAAAGAGGTTGAACTGCTCCGCCAACTAGCAGTCAAATGCAACCTGGAAGACCCTAATTCCCTTTTTTGGTCTCAAAACCAGTTTGATATATGTATTCGTGCCATGATTCGGGGGATTAAGGCCTCCGGTGAAGGTGAGAGCCAGGAAACCCATGATTTTCTTGCAAAACTGTTCGATTACCGGAAAAACATCGAAATGAACAAACCAAAGAACAAACATGGCATTTCCAATTCCCGTCAAATCAGCGAGGGGCAATGGCTGAGGGTTCTTGCCTCGGGTTCCGGGGTATACAAATCCCAGGTTGTCAAAAACACGAGCCAGTATCTTACTATCTCCCGTCCGGTAAACAACCGGAATTCCACCTCCAGCGCGTGGGAGGGATCAAAAATATCAGTGTACTTCTGGAGGGTAGATGATGCCGGTTATGTGTTCGATTCCACAGTGCAGGATGAGATTTTTTCAAAAGGAATTTTAGCTCTAAAAATTGCCCATAGCGAATCGCTTTTCAGAACACAGAAACGCAAGTCAATCCGGATTAAATTCCAAAAGCCGGCTTATCTGTATCTTGTCACGGAAGGCAGTGAACCTTATAAACTGGAAGAATATCCCGGACTAAAATGTTTTCTTGATGATATTTCCGATACCGGCTGCGCGGTTTATGCCGCCGGTAAAGCCGATCCCGGTCTTAGGGTTAAAATCCAATTTTCTCTGGATAATGCTCCCATCTGCATGACCGGAACAATACGTTCAACGAGTTATAGTGAGGAAACCGGCCGTTCAAGATTGCATATTGAAGCTGATAATCTACCGGTGGAAAACCGTAACCGGATACTTGCCGAAGTGCTTGGCATGCAGTCTGATGAAGATGAAGAGGAATTGCCGTTCCGTGATTTGGACGATGAAGCGGCAAGTATTGGTTCGAAAAATTCGTTAGTATCTGTATCCGAAAACTCCACCTTGGGCAATATTGATATAGGCAGCATCTCGCGTGACTTTGAGCTGGATTGACTAACTGTTTCCAATGTCGGCAAAAATAACCATTAATCCGGTTCTCTGCGCGGCATGCGGCACCGCCGTTGCTTTTTATTGTTTGCATCCTTTGTTGTACAATGGACTGATTCGCTCTGAAACATTGCTCGTGATACTGTTTATCCCCATTGTTCCATTGAGCCTGTTTCGTGTGCTTGCTTCATTTCCTCTGTCGGACAAAAAACAACCTCCCGCTCGCCTGATTCGGCTGGTATCTGTCAGGATCGCCGCTTTTGCGGCAGGGTTGGCTTTGGGAATCGGTGCCGGAGTACGATCGGTACCTATCACCCATTTTGGTATCCCTGAAGACACCATAACGGGCATTTCCGGTATAGTACTTGATGATCCCCGGCCTGTTTCGGGAGACAGGGCAATGGCGGTGGTTTCATTGAGGATGGTCATGGGGCAAGGCGGTGTAAGAGCTACAGCCGCAGGAGACATAACAGTTTTTTTCCGGGAAGAAAATGTAGATCGATTACGCGAGTTTGGCAGGGGAACAGAGGTATTTGCCGACGGGAATCTTCGTGCCGGAACAGGCGCCTATACTTTCAGCGCTGAATCTCTGCATGTCACCGCCTCCGCATCGCCGCTTGATCGCTTTCGGACAGGCCTGCGATTGGGGCTAACGCAGCGTTTTTTCAGAGGAGACGGGCAGTGGGGCGGCTTGTCGCTTGCCCTGCTCCTTGGCATACGCGACAACCTGGATACAACCCTTGCTCAACAGTACCGCGAGGCGGGGTGTTCGTATATTCTTGCCCTTTCGGGAATGCACCTTGCCGTGCTGATTGCGATTATCTCCTTCCTGCTCAAGAAACCACTGGGGCTGCGAGCTGCTGCGTTAACCGGCGCCGGTATCATTATTGTGTACTGTTTTATTGTCGGCCCGCTTCCAAGTTTGATTCGTGCAGCGCTGATGTACCTCCTGGGAGTAGTGGCCGTGCTGGGAATGTTTAAACGGGATGTGCTTTCCCTTTTGTGCATGGCATTTCTTATCCAGTTAGCGGTCACGCCCCTTGCCGGTCATTCCATTTCGTTTATCCTTTCATACCTGGCTCTTGCGGGAATTATCATTATAGGCGGTATGATTGGCAATGTTTTCAAAGGCATGGTTCCGCCGGTTTTTCTCCAGCCCCTTGCCGCATCATTGGGTGCATTTATTGCCACTGCTGGAGTAATGGCCTTCTTTTTTAATGACCTGCGCCCCATTGGCATTATTGCAGGGCTTATTCTGGCCCCCCTGACTATGGTGTTTATGGTTGGCTCGATGCTCTGGCTTGTTCTGGACTTGATACATCCATTGGTATCATCACTGATGGGATATCCTATGTCCCTGTTGTATTGGCTGATGGAAAAAACAGCGTCTTTGGCATCGTATGTACCCGGCATTCAGGCGAATCCTTTTGCAGTTTTACCATTGTCGCTGGCACTGGTGGGACTGCTGGTTTGGCTCGATTACCGCTGCCGTGCCGCCGCCAGCCGCCTGGAGCCGTTTGCATAATGATCGCAGCGCCCAATTACAATTCATCAGCAGGCTTGCGCTCTTTTCTTGCAGCAAACGGCCTGGGTATGCGGAAAAAATTCGGGCAGAATTTTTTGATAAACCCTGCTGTGCGGCAGGCCTTGGTTGATACGCTGGATGCCGATTCGGATGTCTGGGAGATAGGGCCCGGCCTTGGTGCCATGACCGCGCTGCTGCTTGAAAAAGGTCTGTCGGTACGTGCGTTTGAAATTGATCCTGGTTTCATTCGGGTACTCAAAGAACTCTTTGCCGGTTACGAGAACTTTACCCTGGTTGAGGGAGATGTGCTGAAAACCTGGCCGTCACAGCCTCCGGCTGATTATCTCATTGGAAACCTGCCGTATAATATCGCCGCGACGCTTCTGGCAAATTTTATTGAACAGGAACATTTTTTCAAACGAATTGTCATCACCGTACAGCGGGAAGTGGCGCAGCGTATGGCCGCCGCCGCCGGTTCCCCGGATTATTCATCTTTTTCGGTTCTCTGTTCGTCGGCATACCGGGTACAACCACTCATGGTAATCAAGAGCGCTTCGTTTTATCCAAGGCCCAATGTTGATTCGCAAGCTGTCCTGCTGGAACGTCGGGATGATGCTCCTGTAATGCCGCCCTGTTTTTATACGCTTGTCCGGCAATTGTTTTCATCCCGCAGAAAAACAATCAAAAACAATCTAACGGGTTTTTTCGCATCACGCAATTGCCGCACAACACCTGCAACAGCGGCAGTGGAAGTATTGGAAACATGCGGCCTGGACGGCAGCAGACGCGCAGAAGCATTAACCCTGGATGAATTTCTGGCTTTGGCGAAGGTTGTTGACCAACGGTGACTGTTTTTTACCTCTTACCTTTTCACTTTAATCTTTTACCTTTATAATTTACTTTACCATGACCGCTCACGATAAACTGATGGATATCCTTGAAAGTCCCGAATTTGCCCCCAATATCATCGTAAACCGGCTGTTACCTGCTCAAACAGGGATGTATGTCCCTTTCCCGGCGGCTGTGGACAGCAGGATAACCGAAGCTTTACGCCGTAAAGGTATTGACCGTCTGTACACCCATCAGGCTGAAGTCTGGGAACGGGTAAGTGAAGGGAAAAATGTTGTAGTGGTTACACCGACGGCATCGGGAAAAACCCTGTGTTATAACCTGCCCTGCCTGCAGGCGCTGCTTGCCGATGAAAACGCCCGCTGCCTGTACCTGTTCCCCACAAAAGCCCTGTCGCAAGACCAGCAATCGGAATTGAACGAGACCGTCGAAGGCGGCAATTTTAAGTATTGCCTGTTTGTTGTAGGCCGACTCTTTACCATCCCGCCACTGACCCCTGCACTGTCTTGAGCTTGCAATACTGTTTCTTCAGTGTCCATTTAAATATTATCTACCTACTATCATGTCTACCTGAGATATTCTAACTTCGTTTATTATACGATCCTCATATCTCCCATGCATACCAAATGTACCGTCCATCTCGCCATTTCATGAAAGTAACAGTCAAGTGAAGAGCACAAATGATAAAGCTCCTCGTTACGTAATCTTCTAATGCCTTGATCTTCGATACAAATGTTTTCTCTGACACTCTTCCATCTAAGTTCTTCCCTTAAAAGTGACAGGTGTTACAACCATACAATACAACAGGTCAAAGCTTCAACAACACTAATCAATCATGTGTGTACATATTCTACTTTCTCATCACGAATTGCACTGCCTATATATCATAAGGGTATTTCGTAATAAAACATGATATTAACCTGGAAATAAAGCTTACAATATGAGAAATTTTAGGGTCTTACAGCGATGTTTATGAAGATCTAAGTCTTCTGGTATATGATGTCTATATACACGGCGTAATACCACACGATATTTACAGCTTCATGTATAATATGTATGATTATTTAAATGGATTTGAATATAATATATATGGAAGGTGTTAACTTTTTTATTTACCAATTATATGATATACTTACAGAACCTTATATTTTACGACGGTCTGGGTTGTGGAACCGCACTTACCTTACTTTTAACTGCCACATTTTGTACTGTGTAACCCACCCACTCTCTGTCAAGCGGTTTTTGTAACATAAATTATAAACCATTACATACTAAGTGCAGCTCAGCCTGCTGTAAGAATTACATTAAAACGCCTGCAAGTTATATTCTAAAAGAAAGGAAATAAAAACATTCGATTCGGGTTGAAAGCACTTCAAAGCATGGTGGTTACTATATGTACCACCTGCTCTGAAATTAATAAACTCCGCATCTTGCAAACACACACACAGAGTACATTTATGTGTCTTTTACGACTCACACAACAGACAGAAACGTGGAGAACATTTAAACCAAGTTGCAAGGACGGACTTAACACTTTACGGATTCCAGATTTCCTGGCCATTCTGCACGCGGACGAGTGTTTTTCGATTTTTAGCAGAAACGTCAGATTTCTTTCCGCCCCAAAAGGGTCCAGAGCGGATGAGGGTCCAACCAAGATGCTACTGAATCGGTAAAGAAGCCAGGGCATGAAGATGACCGCCATGTACTGCTGAAATTAATAATGCTTGGAGCTACACCTCCAATCCCTGATGCCTTCGCGGTCTGCGCAGGGGCAACAACATTTTCATTCATTTGGGAGGAATTAAGGCCCGAAAAATAGAGCAGAAATTTTTATACAAAAGTATCAAACTGAATCTGCACGGATAAACTTTAAATGTAAGGCGAGCCGCAAGTAGTTTTATGTGCATGAACATTTTAATTAAATTTGAACTGCCAACAATACAGTACACTTCTAATGACAAAAACAGTACCTTAGCTCTCGTTTCACGCCTCTTTGTTGTAGGCTTTCTACGTACATTTACGCCTCTTGACAATTGACACCACTTCATAATTCGTGCTCTTTCATTTTCAGTTTAACGCCCTTTGGCTGCGCTCTGTTAGGTGACCCCTTATATCTGATGGGAATATCACATTTCATTTACGTTATTTTTTAATTACACCTACTTTTTTCAGGAAAGCAACTTGGAAGCAAAACCAGAGTTTTGTGTGCTTACTGAATTTAACATTTGTACAGCACCGTTGTCTACAGTGTGCTCTACTGTGCCATCTTGGGACAGCAAAGGTTTAATAGCCTCCTGGCGCACGACGAAAAACATTGGAAATAAAAAATTTATTTGGCGCTAAACCGTACCACGATCTGTACCGCGTATCAGATCTGTTGGAGGGCCGTATAAAAATGACATGCCAGCCAGTATGTGAGCCACGGACTGCACATTTGAGACATTCGTGCGATATTACAGGCCCACCATAATCACTGTGTCTGAAGCTCTGGCAGCCTGTTTCTCTAGAAAACAAAGCTAAGCTATCACTATCAAGTGGTAACATTAAATGACATGCACTAAGAAATATCAAATCATAGCGTAAACAGCCTGCTGCAAGACATGAGTTTGAAATACACAACAGGCTTCTTAAACAACACCATTAATATTTTCTGTAGGCCCCTTCATCTGATTGTAACTAATTCGCGAAATGGTTGGACCATTTCGGAACAAAACAAAAGGTCTACTTTGGGTTGATACGGTGATGTGTGTTCTGAGGGGGAAGTAGAGTACCTGGGGTTATGGTGTGTGGTTGATTCTTGGATTATTACCAGCAAAATGTATCACTAAGTTACGCTGATGTTCGGGGGTACGCGGTGGCTACAAGCCGGAAGGTCGCGGGTTCGATACCCGATGGTGTCATTGGATTTTTTCATTGACATAATCCGTCCGGTCGCATTATGGTCCTGAGGTTGACCCAGCCTCTAACAGAAATGAGTACCAGGAATATTTCCTGTGGGGTAAAGGCAGTCGGTGCGTAGGGCTGACAAACTTACCACCCTCATGTGCCGATTGTCTTGAAATTGGGATCCTCAACCTCCTGGAACCATCAGGGCCTGTAATGGTATTGCTTTACCTTTACCTTAACCTTTATTCTGATGGTGAGAGCGGCTAATTATTGTAAGCCCACAAGAAAAGGTTTCAACATAAGCACAGTTACCGCCAATATGCAGCTCTGGAAGGAATGTTTCTTAGGTTATTTGTAACGTTTACATTTATTGTCTGTAAAAGCAATGAGTTGTCATAAAATTTCTATTTCCAGTTGGTTTAAATAGCGTCAAAAAATTCGTCGCTTTCTCTAAGAGTGGTTGTGTGGTAGAAAAGAGGGATAATATGACAGACTGTTTGAGTGTTAGTAACTTTTTTTTACTGCAGAAGTTCCAACCGTACAGAAAGGAAAGGCAAACTA